>Ga0272441_10006095_pt1 | contig 20486 bp, 14 predicted proteins | sample SSMProp6N_FD_193582 | JGI IMG/M metagenome (GOLD analysis project Ga0272441, IMG submission 193582) | Marine sediment archaeal communities from Little Sippewissett salt marsh, Falmouth, MA, United States - SSM-Prop-6N | ecosystem: Environmental > Aquatic > Marine > Wetlands > Sediment ...
TATCTTACAGCCTCTTCTTCTTTTGTAAGGTCGGCATCAGTACTTACTGAGAAAGATTTACTGTCGGTGACTTTTTTCAGGTAAGGATGATTAACCGGTTCCCATACATTTTCAAAAAGTTCTGTCACACCACCGCAGCACTTATAATATCTTGTATCACATATACTGCCTTCGTATGTAAGCAAAGTACCGTAAGTAGCTTTTATTGCACTTACGACTACCGGTGATGATGCACGTGTAATACCCTGGTATCTCTGGCAATGGTCATCAGCACAGACATCAAAATTTATATGATCTTCACGGTCGTACCATTTTATGATCTCATTTTCAGATTTGAAATTGGTATCGTATTCTCTATCAGTAGTTTTTAGTTCTCTTCTTTTTTTGATCTGGGCCAGCAGCCAGCTGCGGGATATCACCGCATGAGCTTTCAGCAATTCTTCTGAAGATGTGGCACTCATCTCCGAAGATATAACACTTGTAAGGTAATCCTCAACTGAAAGCACATTGATGGCAGTGATCTTGTTATCTTCGATCAGGAACTTTATACTTCCCTTAAAAACCTGATCTTCCTTTCGCTGCCAGTGAAAATCAACACCAATTGTTACTGCATGTAATGTAAAAGATGATTTCTCAATATCCAGCGGGGCAAGTATCAGGGGACTATCCGATTCCAGTGATATACCATCACATTTTAACACAATCTTTCTTCCTGAATATTTTGAAGTACATTTTCCGGTAAAATACTTTCTGCTGCTTTCTTCCATAAATTTACCATTCAGAGTAAAGTTTATCTCTTCCAGCGAAAATATCCCTACCTGTATTTCCGGGGTTTCTGTACTCTCTATCATACGATATCTTTTATAAGATCTGTTATTTCATTGTCATTGAAGCATACCTGAGCGAATATATCTTCCACATCAGCCCTGGTTATCTTTTCAAAGTCCTCCTCCCTTGGAGTTATCATAACACCTCCAAGGTCGACTGCTGCAGGACTGATCATTAACCTGCTTTCTCCCTCAGCATAAAATTGTGAAGGACGGTGTTTTTTTCTCGGGATGATATGTATGGTCCAGGTATTATCAGAATGGTCGATCAGTATATTCAGCATTGGTTCTATTAGGTCATGCTGTATCCCGGCAAATTTTTCAAGAAAAACATAAAATGTGGTTACTAACTTCTCACTGTTATCACCTCTCAGTGTAAATATTCCCCTCTGGTATCCTTTCCACTGCCATATTTCCATCCCCTCTTCTGACGATAACAATGTTGCAAAATCCCTGCTCTGAAAATCCTTTTCCACTGGCATAAACCCACGGTTGCCTGCCTGGAAATGAAAATGATCGGGTGCTGATGCCCCGCATTGCGGGCCGTTATAGAAAATCACATATGAAGGTAAAGCCTCTGCAAGAAACAGCATAGTATCAAAATTGTTTTTTATCCTCTGGTCAATATGAAGCTCTGAGGGAATAGTAAGATGTCGTTTAAAAATAGGAAAAGGATTTATCAGAATTGTCAGTTTTCGTTCAAAGCTGACACCTCTCTGTTCGGCAGGCCGGTTTCTTTCACACAGGAAACACGGCCTCGACTCTATTGATTTTGCATCTACCTTGGCTGATGAGGATCTTATCCTTCCCGGATTATACTGGACAAATACACGGAAAGCACCGAAATCAATCTCCCTGCTTTTTACGTTTTCAAGCTGGCTGTAGTTAACTCTTGCCAGCTCCCACTCCTGAAACTGCTCTTCAAAAAGTTTCTCTATAATCTGACTATAGTTCTTCATTCACAAATCATCAATCATAACCCTCTGTTATTCAATTGTATCCTTGCAAGCAATTCGATCGTTCTAAGCCTGTCTTTATACAGGTTATGGGCATTCGTTTTATTCACATCAAGACTTGCATCGGTATTGTCTTCCCATCTGCGGCAAAGATACAGAGGCTCATAGATCCTGCCTATCTGATAGTGACGGCAAATGGCAAGTCCCACGGCATAATCCTCACCATAGCTCACATTAGGTACTCCTATACTTCTGATGACAGGTGTATAAAAAGCCCTGGGTGCCCCCAGACCATTAATTCTCAGTGCATTATTCCGGCCGTTCTCAGGTGTCCATTCCCTGTGGTCAATCACTCCGTGTGGCAGGTCTTCGAGATTGAAATTTACCATTTTATATGACCCAATAACCATTGCACACTTCTGGTCATAAAATGTTTTCACAATTCTTCGTACGACATTTTTATCGATATACAGGTCATCACTATCAAGCTGAACAGCGAATTTGCCGCATTTCTCATGAAAGATGCCTTCGTTCCAGCATCCACCGATGCCGAGATCCTTTCTTTCAGGGATTAAATGGATTAACCTGTCATCTTCTTTTGCAAAAGAACTCACAATATCTGTAGTCCCGTCTGTGGAATGATTATCTATCACTATCAGGTTGAAGCTGAATTTTGTCTTCTGGCCGAGAACCGATTTTATTGCATCGCTGATCGTCTTCACCCTGTTTTTTACAGGTATGATTACGGATGCCTCATATTCGAAATCACCACTATCAAAGTCTATATCCCTGAACTCAGGTCTCAGCCACCCGTTTATTCTCTTCAGATGTTCAGTACAAGCATCTTCCATTTCAATCTGAACATCTCTGTTTTTCGGATCAACATAGTCGAACTGTTTTTCTCCCGATTTCCTTGTATCACTTTCTGTTTCAGTATAGAGCATCTCCGGTAAATGTATAATGGAATTACGTTGCGAGATTCTCAACCTGAGATCATATAGTCCGGCAAATCTGTATTCCCGGTTCATTTTCTTACATGCATACTGAAAAACAGAGTCGCGATACAATATTACGGAACCAAAATTAAAATCGTCACGCAGACTTCCCGGCTGGTAATCAATGACAGGATGAGGAGAGAGCTGGTCATTCTTGTTTTCGAGATAATCAGAATAGACCATCCCGGCACCTGTATTCCTGCACACATCGATCATTCTTAAAAGTGCATGTTTCCCGAGATCGAGGGGATGTGGCTTACTGTAAATCAGAACATACTCGGCATTAGACATCAAGGCCATCTTCCTGACTGCAGAAGTCGACGAGAATCCTTCACAATATAAATAATTAACATCAGGATCATTATAATCAACTATTGTATCCTTTCCTGCAACAATTATTATCCTCGAAATTATTTCCGATTTCTTTAGTGATGCTACAGTTGATTCAAGTGAAGCCCTGTCTGACAGCTTAATAAAACACGTTATTTTCTTATCCATAGTAATGTTTATTTCTTAAAGAAATTGAGAATCTGTACCATTAACATCTTCCTTTGGCTTTCCTTCAATATTGTCTCATAGGGAAAGCCCAGAATAAAAGTATTATAGTCACCTTTGTAAGCTACTCCTGCAGATGAATTATTCTCGTCATACCTGAACGCGCACAGAGCTCCGTCACCTGAAGGTTCAATGGCATCAGGAGCTTCTGCCTGATAAACTAAAGGTGAATAACCTGTGTTGAAATTGTATCTCCCCGTAAAATCAGGTTTTACATAATCGGTAGCATATACTTCTCCTGTTTTTACTGAATGGCCTGTACGGGGGAAAAAATGAAGTGTTTCTTCTGCAAATTTTATTATGGAAGAATCATTTGTAGAAAACTGATCTGAACCGACATAAGATCCTGACATAAAGATACTTGCTCCCCTACGGGTTATCTCCCTGATCTTTTCCATGAATCCGGGTGTATAAATCCGGAAATCCGTCTTTGTACTGTCATTAAAAAAAGGTGTTGATTTCTCTTCCCCGAAGATAAGATCGATGATCTTAAATTGGGACAAATCAGTATCAGAAGTAAAATACTCGTCAGATACCGAATAAAATGAATATCCGGCAGCCATTATGGCTTTTCCATGAATATAGGTATTATCGAAATTGTTACCCGGTATAACCTTCTCTTCCATGTCGGAATATGAAGCTCCCCATCCGGGAGAATCATCATCAAGCCACGGATTATGCCTGTTAAAATCATATTGGTCGCCGATTGTAACTATATCGTGTATATAAGGAACACCTCGGTCATCCCACCAGGCAATACCTGCCATATCACCGATGTCGAACCATGCCGGTCCTGAGATACGGTCAAATCCGTTTACAACAAGTACGGTTCCATTATTTTCAGTCGTTATACCTACTGACAGTATCTCTGAATCAAAGCTCTCTCCTCCTTCATTCAGCGCAGTAACCTTAAAGCTGTATATTGAATCATAGGAAGGAAGCTCCAATTCGTATACAGTGTTTGCGACCACAAATCCATTATTGAAACCATTTTCTCCCCTTCTTGTGTAGATCTTATATTTGTCAGGCTCGGAAGTCGGTTCATCCGTTTCGGTCACGGCTTCCCATGATAAACGTATCGTCTTCTCCGACACAGGTGTTATTGCAAATCCATCAACAGGCAGTGGCTGAACAACATAATCCCTGTTATTTATATAAGAGATATATTTCAGTATACCTTTATATATCGACCTGCAAACGCTGTACCTGAAACGTGGATCGAGGTTGTACCGCATATCTGCCAGGTTCTGATGCGACAGCAGTTCAAGCAGCATTGCAGGCACATCGGGACTCCGTGCTTCGGAATAAGCTCTGTCCCATAATCCCCTCCTTGTCCAGTCAGGATTATACACCCTCCTGATATCATCGACGATCTGGGTCTGAATGATATCAGCCAGTTCCCTGTTGGCCATTCTGGATCTGCCGTCAGAATACCTTCCACTATCAGCCAGCGTATAACATATTGCAAGAGTACCAATGGTTGAATCGCCGGGAGTAATGCCTGCATCAGTATGAAATGCAAACGACATATCAAGGTCTATCCCCAATCCACCTGATCCTTCCCCATATTCATCATTATATGGATCGCCTTTAAGATAATTGACCCATAAACCCCGTGACTGATAATCATCATTATAATCATTTTTATTATTGTTGGGAGTATATACCAGTGTATCAGGCATACCTGCATATTGAAGCCAGTACCTGGCAGCTTCAAGGAATCGGGGTTTGCCGCTGAGTTTCCATGAAAAGTCCAGGGTGTCATCGGTATCTTTTACTATTGACTCAGAAGCATTTTCATTTCTCGAAAGCTGATTTCTGATTATCTCTGACGACGGCCTTCTGGCAACATTTCCCATTCCACCTCCGAACCTCATGGCATCGAGAGCCAGATATTTATCTTCATCATTGCTCTTGACAGTTACTGAGCCGTTGTATCTGCTCTTACCCGCATTGAAGTGAAAAGTACCAAGATAGACCCATGTCTCTCCTCCGATTGTCTGGTCAACAATAAATTCCGTCCTGCCACCTGTATGATATACAGAATAATTCACTTCGCTGCTGTTATCTTTGAACAGAGGATATGAGATATATACGGCATAATAACCTTTCGCGGGTATTTCAGGAATATAAACAGCCGAATCACCGGCAATGCGGAGAGAGGTACCGTGTTTAAATGGATTATAACCGGTGAACAGTGTATCGGTCAGTATAAAACCTTTTTCCTTTACCACTAAAGAGGTGTCGGCTTTAGTTATGAACTCAGAGACCCCGGTCGACCTGTCATTATCAACAATAACCTCGTTGGTCTGTATATCCCTTTCGCGGGGTATCCATACCGTTGCCCCTGCATTCTCAAGCATCCTGGTAAGATATGGTACCACGTATCCCATTACCTCTATATCTTCCACAGTACTGAATAATTTAGCACGCTGCCATTCCCAGCGGTCAAGTGTCATTTCAAAATAATATCCGTGACTGTGCCACAGTGCGATGGAATTACCTGATAATCCCAGGGCCGGATATATCATGTCCTTCCTGCTTACCACTGTTTTCCTTTTGATATCAGTATTTACCGGGAAACAGGCCGAATCAACAGGAAGCTCTTTTCTGTAATAATTGGGAATAAGCTTTTCAATAGAATAGCTGTTCGTGATGACATCGATACTGTAATTCCGGAATCTCCAGCCAAGAGGATCCCTGAATGATTCCTTAAACAGCTTATAATCATCTTCTCTGAAGGGATAGTATGATAATCCGGGAGCAAAATAAAGGGTTATCGCTTCCTGCTCTTTTACTACATAAACAGAATCAATAGCGGGCTTTGCGATATGTTGCCACTTTGATAAAGGATTCTGCCATTTTTCTAGCCTGGCCTCAGCTTTCTCTGTTAACCTCTCATCCGCCTGCGAATAAAGGGGATGATAGGCGGTAAAGATCATTATTGTAATAATCAGAAATTGCTTTAATAGGTTACTCTTCATCCTTTAGTCTGTATGATTGAAATATAAGCATTATTAATCAAATTTATAAAGTTGTGAAATTACCTCACATCTTACAAATTTTCATTTATTTTTGTATACTGACCTTGTTGAAATATTTCATCTGCATATAAAATATTAAATAACAACAATTTATAATACCTTTTCACTGATGATTCTTGTTGCTGACAGTGGTTCAACAAAAACCGAATGGAAAATAATAAGGAACGGTAATCCTGAAAAATCCTTATTTTCTGCCGGAATAAATCCATATTTCCTCACTACTGATGAGATCTATGATCTGTTGAAAAAAGAGATACCTGAAATTTCAGGGAAGTCATTTGACAAGATATACTTTTATGGTACGGGTTGTAATACCGAAGCAAAAAACAGTGTTGTCAGTGAGGCAATAGGCAGTTTTTTTTCTTCCGGTGATATTTTCATCGGTACCGATCTTCTTGGTGCAGCACGATCCCTTTGCCAGAATGACCCCGGCATAGCATGTATCATGGGAACAGGTTCCAATTCATGTTATTACAACGGAACAATAATCGCAGCCAATGTATCTCCCCTTGGTTACATACTTGGAGATGAGGGCGGTGCTGCTGTCTTAGGAAGAAAACTGGTGTCGGCAGTACTCAAGAAACAGGTGTCGCAGGATGTCATCGACCTCTTTTTTAATGACTACAGGATCACTCCTGCCGATATACTCGAGAAAGTATATATGAAACCTTTTCCTAACAGGTTTCTGGGACAGTTTGCCAGGTTCATCTCTGCAAACATACATGTCAGCGAATTACAGGAGATAGTTACCTCCAGCTTCGATGAATTCATTGTAAGAAATATTCTCCAGTATCCTGAAGCATCAGCATTACCGGTTCATTTTACAGGGAGTATTTCGTTTCATTTCCGGTCTTTTCTTGAGGAATTACTGAAACATCATAGTCTTAAGCAGGGAAAGATCACTTTATCACCTATGGATGAACTGATCAAATATCATATAACAAATCTTGATACAAAAAAATAATGGCGAGGAAGTCTGATACCGGGAAACGGGTTAGTATAACCGAATCATCTTCAAAATTTGATAATCTTGAGAAGATGGACATCAGGGATATACTGCTCAACATTAACCAGGAAGATTCCAAAGTACATAAAGCAGTCAGAAAGGTAATCCCGCAGATTGAGAAACTGGTAAAGCTGATAATTCCCAGGATGAAAAAGGGCGGCCGTATTTTTTACCTGGGTGCAGGTACCAGTGGAAGGCTGGGTGTGCTTGATGCATCGGAGATCCCCCCAACCTTTGGTGTTCCGGGTACAATGGTAATAGGACTGATAGCAGGAGGAGAAACTGCCCTGCGCAATGCAGTGGAAGCAGCTGAAGATGATCCGGAAAAAGCATGGAAAGAACTGGAAATTTTTAATATCAATGAAAATGACACTGTAATAGGTATTGCAGCATCAGGCACCACACCTTATGTTATAGGAGGTGTAAAAAAAGCAAAGGAGAACGGGCTTCTTACGGGGTGCATTACCTGTAATCCCGGCAGCAAACTGGCTGAAACAGCTGCTTTGCCCATAATAGCTGTTGTGGGACCTGAATTCGTTACGGGAAGTACAAGGCTCAAGGCAGGAACAGCACAGAAGATGATACTGAATATGATAACAACTTCCGTAATGATCAAGATGGGAAGAGTGAAAGGTAACAAAATGGTGCATATGCAGTTAACAAACAGGAAACTTGTAGAAAGGGGAACAAGAATGATTGTCGAGGAGCTGAATATACAGAGAGAAGCAGCAAGGATCCTGCTTCTTAAACATGGTTCAGTAAAAAAAGCACTTCAGTATTACAGGAAAAAAAGCAGCTGAATCCCGGAATAGAACCACATAAACATAATTACACCCAATGTATTATAAATCAAAAACATACATACTATCCTTTATTTTGTGCATGTCGGTTTCAATACTCAATGCACAGCAAACCGACCCGCCTTTTCTGAAATACCTTGACCACCCCTGGGTAGATTCAGTTTTTAACACACTTTCACCTATAGAAAGAATCGGACAGCTTATCTGGATAGATGCCTATTCGAACCGTGATATAGGTTCAGACGTGGCATTGAGCAACCTCCTTCGAAAGACCGGTGCCGGAGGAGTGATTTTCTTTGAGGGAAATGCCCTCAAACAAACGGATATGCTTAACCACTTCCAGGACATCTCAAAGGTACCCCTGTTAATTGCCGAAGATGGAGAATGGGGACTTGGAATGAGGCTCGAGGGTGTAACAGACTTCCCCTACCAGATGACTCTTGGTGCAATAAGGGATGATTCGCTGATATACCAGATGGGTAAAGCCGTCGCAGCACAATTCAAAAGAGCCGGTGTACATATTAACCTTGCTCCCGTTGCTGATGTTAATAACAATCAGGATAATCCTGTGATCAACTACAGGTCGTTTGGCGAGAACCCCGATAACGTGGCAAGGAAAACACTAATGTATATGAATGGCTTACAGGACAATGGCATTCTGGCTGCAGCAAAACACTTTCCGGGTCATGGTGATACTGAAACAGACTCCCATACCCAACTTCCTGTTATACGACATACAACAGACAGAATTGATTCAGTTGAGCTGACTCCTTTTAAGGCCCTTATCAATGCCGGAGTAACATGTATCATGCCTGGTCACCTAAATATACCAGCATTGGATTCAATACCAGGAATTCCTGCTACTTTTTCATATGATATACTTACCGGGCTTTTAAGAGATAAACTGTCATTCAAAGGATTGACAATATCTGATGCCATGAATATGGAAGGGATAGCTGAATATCCTACTCCGGAGGGAGCAGGAACAATGGCCCTGAAAGCCGGAATGGATGTCCTTGAATATCCGAAAGATCCTCTGAAAACCATTGAAGAAATTGCCTTATCATCCGGAAATGATCCTGTTTTAAAGGAAGAAATAGATAAAAAATGCCGGAGGATCCTTGCTTTAAAATACTATGCAGGTTTAAGTAAATACAAACCCGTTATTAAAGAAAACATACAGGAAGAATTGTCACCTGTCACATCAACTGTGCTAATAAGGAAATTGTACGCAAATGCACTTACACTGTTGAACAATGCGAACAATATTGTGCCTGTAAAACACCTCGACAATACCAGGATAGCAACAGTTGCCGTAAATAAAACGAGAATAACCTTTTTTCAGCAAAGGATTACAGAATATCAGCAGACAGATAATTTTTATTTAGATCCTGCAGATGACGAAGCCGTAAACGATTTTCTCAGCAAGCTGGCTGACTATGACATAGTAATTGCAGGGATTTACGGAATAAACTATAGTCCGGAAAGCAGATTTGGAGTAAAACCGGAACTACAGGAATTTATCCAAAGACTCACCGATAATCAACGAACAATAATTACCTGGTTTGGTAATCCTTATGCCATCGACAGAGTTGAAGCCCTGAAAAACAGTGATGGCCTCTTACTGGCATACCAGGAAAATAAATTCACAGAAGACCTCTCTGCTCAACTTTTATTCGGAGGTATCGGAGCCAGGGGTGCATTACCCGTAACAATAAACGAATTATGGCCTTATGATTCAGGGATTTTAACTCCGGGGAATATCAGAATGCAGTACGGACTTCCTGAAAGCACAGGCTTATCATCTGCAATACTTGAAGAAAAGATCGATTCTATAGCGAATTCAGGTTTGAAGGCCAAAGCATATCCCGGTTGCGAAGTCATGGTGGCACGGAAAGGAACTGTAGTGTTTCATAAGACTTACGGGTATCATAACTACGACAACAGGATAAAGGTACAGAAAGATGATATCTATGATCTGGCATCTGTAACAAAAGTATCATCAACCCTTGCAGGACTGATGCTCCTCGACAGTGAAGACAAATTCTCACCTGATGAAACTCTCGGCAATTATCTACGTTATTACCGGTATTCAAACAAAAAAGAACTTCTGATGTCGGATATACTGACACACCAGGCCGGTCTTGTTTCATGGATTCCTTTCTGGATGGAGACAGTCAAAAAAAACGGGAAATTCAAGAGAAATACTTTCGATTATCATTCATCCGATAAATATCCTCTTGAGGTTGCACAGTCATTATTCATACATCGTAATTACAGGAAAAAGATCTTCAGAGAGATAAAGAGGACTCCACTTGGTGAAAATAAATATCTGTATTCTGATCTTGCATTTATTATCTCGCCTGAAATAATTGAGCAACTTACCGGGGAAAAATGGTATGATTATGTTACCACAAATATCTATAAAAAGATAGGTGCCAATGATATATGCTTTAATCCATGGATGAAATATCCATTGAGCCGTATTGTACCTACCGAATATGATTCTTTATTCCGTAAGCAGCATTTGCATGGTACTGTTCATGATGAAGGAGCAGCAATGCTTGGAGGAATATCGGGCCATGCAGGCCTTTTTGCCACAGCCAACGATCTCATGAAGCTTATGGAGATGTATCGCCGTATGGGTTCTTATGGAGGAGAACAAATAATAGCAAGAGATGTATTGGAACAATATACCAGGGTTCAGCATCCTGAAAATGATAACCGGCGGGGCCTGGGATTTGACAAGCCACTTCTGGATAATGCGGAACTGCCCCGGGAAGAGGCTTATCCTGCAAAAAGCGCTTCACCTTCCAGCTTTGGACATTCAGGATATACCGGCACATTTGTCTGGATCGACCCTGAATATGAAATAAGCTATGTGTTCCTGAGTAACAGGGTAAATCCTACCAGAAACAATAATCTGCTGTCCGACCTGAGTATCAGAGGTAATATACTTCAGGCTGTTTATGATTCGATAGTCGATTAAAGGTATGATTCCACAAATGTATCTGTACTTCCTTATAGTCTGCCTTTCCTGAGAAATTTCTTCGACATTTTGTCTTCAGGATATTTCTTCGACAAATCCTGCCAGTAATCAGCTATAATTGTTTTTATCTCCTTCCTGAGTAACCAAAGTCCTATAAGGTTTGGAACCGCCATGAATACAATTGTAATATATGACAGCGACCAAATTATTGTGGTATCTGTGAATGATGCAATAAAAAAGGCGATAACAAAGAATATCCTATACCATATCACTGATTTCGGACCAACAAGGTATGTTAATGCTCTGTCGCCGTAATAAGACCATGAGATTGCTGTTGAGAATGCAAAAAGCAGTAAACCTATACTTACAATATATTTTCCCCATTCGCCGAGGATGCTGTGCCGGAAAGCCTCGGCTGTCAGGGGAGCGCTGTGTATCAACGATTTACCCGTAACAGATATGGAAGCTGAAGGTGGTTTCCACTGACCTTCGGTAACATCTATCTTGCCTGTAAAAAGTTCCTTATCATCATAAAATGTAAAATCCTCGGCTAATGATCTTGCAGATATAAGTGATATAGAATTTAGCATCTTTCCATCGACAATATCTAACTGGCCGTCAAAAAGAGGTATTGCTTTACCCTTCCTGATAAAATCCTGTACCATCTGTTTCTGTTCAGGAATATTCTCGTCATATACCTGGTTTAGGAATATCATATCTGCACTCTGGAACTGGTTTTCGATTTTTTCATGCCATACACCTGATGAGAGAATGACAAGACCGGTAAGAGTACATATGATTATCGTATCAATAAATGGTTCAAGTATGGCGACCATCCCCTCGGATACAGGTTCGGGCGCTCTGGCTGCTGAGTGAGCTATCGGTGCAGAACCCTGTCCTGCTTCATTTGAAAAGAGTCCGCGATTAACACCCCTATTAATAGCAAAAGCTACAGATGCACCCATAAAACCCCCGACAGCAGCAGTACCTGTAAATACGGTGGAAAATATCGATACAAAGGACGGGATTATGTTCTGATAATTTGTACCAATAACAAGAAGGGCACCTATAAAATAAAATACTGCCATACCGGGAACAAGCTTCTCAGTGACTTTGGCAATTCTTTTTATACCGCCGATAATAATTAAAGCCATGAGTACAGATAAAACGGCACCTGTAATTATGTGCTTCAGACCAAATGTTGCAAATATTGAATTTGATATGCTGTTTATTTGCGGCAAGCTTCCTGTTCCAAATGAAGATAAGACTGTTGCTGCAGCAAAAAAACCTCCCATGAAAATACCCGTCTTGATAACCTTTCCTGATTTTAACTTTATATTCAGTCTTTTCTTCATATAATACATAGGTCCCCCCGAAACTGTTCCATCAGGAAGTATATCACGGTATTTATGTGATATTGTCACTTCAACCATCTTTGTACACATACCGATGGCTGCTGTTACCAGCATCCAGAAAAGAGCTGCTGGACCTCCCAGGTGTATTGCGAGGGCCACACCTGCAATATTGCCTGTACCCACCGTACCCGACAGTGCAGTTGAAAGAGCCTGAAAATGAGATGTATCACCAATATCAAGATGATGATCGTATTTTCCGCGTACAACATCAACAGCATGCCGGAAATATCTGAATTGAGGAAACCGTAAATAAAGTGTAAAAAATATCCCTGTACCGAGAAGAAGAACTACAAACCATGGATGCCCGCCTATATAACCGTCGAGCATCACAAGAAAGTCGTTTATTTGTTGCATATAATGATTTTGTCGGATCAAAAAAAAACTGTCCGGACAAATGTAATAATTTCCTTAAAGCCTTAACGTCTTTGCGCCGTTTGTTGTGCCCAGAACAAGACTCGAACTTGCACACCGTTGCCGGCACCAGCCCCTCAAGCTGGCGTGTCTACCAATTTCACCATCTGGGCGTCATAGCTCAGAGCCTGGGGCTCAGGGCTCAGAGCTCAGAGCTCAGAATTCTTCTGCTCCGTGCCCTGAGCTCTGTGCTCTGCGCCTTCCGTTGTGCCCAGAACAGGACTCGAACCTGCACATCATTGCTGACACTAGTCCCTGAAACTAGCGCGTCTACCAATTTCGCCATCTGGGCAATTTTAGCAGGGCAAAAGTAACAAAAAATTCAAAAAAAATGCAATCAGAATATATCGTTTCAGGGAAAACTATATTTTTGCTCCCTGATTGTTATCAGATGGACAAACATATTGTAAAACCACTTTGGCTTATCATGAATCCCGACCAGGGTCCACATCATAATACTATGTGTGTTTTGATGATGTGACCTGCCGGATGTGCAGGTTTTTTTATAAATAAAGAAAAATGAACATAGTAAAAATAATGAAATTCGGAGGGACTTCTGTAGGCAACCCCGACAGGTTAAGAGCCCTTATCCCTTTGATAACTGATAATGAAAGAAAGATCGTTGTTCTTTCCGCTATGTCAGGTACTACTAACAGTCTTATTGAAATAACTGATCTTCTTTATACAGGTAATGTCAATGAGGCTTCTGCGAAAATAGAGGCTCTGAGATCAACATATCACCAGATTGTCCACGACCTGTATGCCACTGAACCCTTCCGCAAGAATGGTCACGAGCTCATCGATTCCCATTTTGATTATATCAACAACTTCACCCTGAGAGTGTTTACCAAACTACAGGAGAAAGCTATCGTGGCTCAGGGAGAACTTATTTCCACATCACTGTTTCATCAGCTGCTTAAGGAAAGGGAGATAAATGCAGTGCTTATATCAGCCCTTAATTTCATGCGTATCGATAAGGATTGTGAACCTGACTATTTTTATATCAATGAAAATTTAAACCGGGAACTAAAAAAACATAAATCGGAAAATATAATAATAACACAGGGATTCATCTGCAGGAATGTATATGGCGATATTGATAACCTGAAGCGCGGAGGAAGCGACTACTCGGCATCAATAATAGGTGCTGCCATTAGAGTAAAGGAAATACAGATATGGACAGATATCAGCGGATTTCATAATAATGATCCCAGATATGTTGAGAATACAAAAGTTATTCGTGAGCTATCTTTTGATGAGGCTGCTGAACTGGCATATTTCGGGGCCAAGATACTTCACCCGTCAAGTATTAATCCGGCAAGGGAGAAAAATATTCCCGTCAGATTAAAAAATACCATGGAACCCGGCGATGAAGGTACTCTAATAACGTTAAAAAGTAAGCCTGCTGATTATAAGGCTGTTGCTGCAAAAGATGGGATATCTGTTCTGAGGATACGATCCGACAGAATGCTGATGGCATATGGTTTTCTTCGAAAAGTATTTGAAATATTTGAGGCATACAGGACTCCCATAGACATGATTACAACATCGGAGGTTGCTGTTTCACTTACAATAGATAATCCACAACATCTCGACGATATTGCAAAAGACCTCAGGGAACTGGGATCTGTTGAAGTGGAAAAGAAACAGACAATTATTTGTATAGTAGGAGATTTCAGAACTGAACGTACCGGGTCGGCACCTGAGATATTCGAGGCACTTGATACCATACCTCTGAAGATGATTTCTTACGGAGGCAGTCCTAACAGCCTTTCTTTACTTGTTGACACATCAAAAAAAACCGAAGCCCTGAGACTTTTAAACAAACATCTTTTTCAAACAGAAAATGATTAACAATAAAACAGTAGAAAAATTCCGGGATCTGCCCACCCCCTTTTATTATTATGATCTCGATGTTCTCAGTGAAATGCTCAATACCCTTAAAAATGAGGCATTACATTCGGGCTATAGAATACATTACGCAGTAAAAGCCAATGCAAATCCAAGAATATTAAAGATTATATCTTCATATGGATTCGGAGCCGACTGTGTAAGCTGGAATGAGATTGCTGCAGCTATGGAAGCAGGCTTCGATCCGGTAGATATTGTATTTGCAGGTGTCGGTAAGACTGATAAGGAAATAATATCTGCTGTCGATGCAGAAATATCCTGCTTCAACTGCGAGTCATTGGCAGAAATTGAAGTAATAAACCATCTGGCTGCACAACAAGGGAAAAATGTAAATATTGCCCTGAGGATAAATCCCTTAATTGAGGCTCATACTCATAAATATATCACTACCGGTATTGAAGCCAGTAAGTTCGGTATACATACATGGGAACTGGACGAAATCCTTAACAGTATACAAAATATGAACAATGTTGTTCTTATTGGTATGCATTTTCATATCGGATCACAGATAACCAGGATGTCAGTCTTTCAGAGCCTGTGTACACACATAAACGAGCTGCAAAACTGGTTTGAAAACCGTAATGTTTATCTGAAGGTTATTAATGTCGGAGGCGGCCTGGGAATCGACTATGAAAATCCTGATAAGAAACCAAGGTTTCCCGAGTACTTTAACCTCCTCAATGAATTCATCGATCTCAGATCAGGACAGGAATTGCATCTTGAACCGGGAAGATCAGTTGTCGGACAATGCGGAAGTCTGATCTCCAGGGTGTTATATATAAAAAACAGAAGTAATGCACAATTTGCTATAATTGATGCAGGAATGACCGACCTCATCCGGCCTGCCCTCTACCAGGCACATCATAAAATTGAAAACCTTACATCCAAAGGTCATCTATACAGGTATGATGTCGTTGGTCCTGTATGCGAATCGGCCGATACATTTGCAAAATTCATAGAACTTCCCGAAGCACGGAGGGGTGATATCTTTGCAATAAGGTCGGCAGGAGCTTACGGAGAAGTAATGGCATCAAGGTATAACATGAGAGACCTCCCGGGAATAGTGTTTTCAGATGAGATATAACCCCCTGTTATTTAATTATTCCCAGGCTGTAGAGGAAAACCATTGCTATCGCTATAGGTGCAATAAATTTGACAAAGAATCTGAAAACAGGCAGGTATCTTTTATTATAAGTACCATCATTGGTCAGTTCCTTTTTAACAAGTGAAGGACTGAAGAACCATCCGATAAAGAGCACTATAAAGAATCCGCCTACCGGCAGCATTATGTTTGAAGTAAGATATTCAAGTATCTTGAAGATATTCTTATCAGCAATGGTTACTTCGCTCAGGGTTCCTAACGAAAGTACTGTAATTACTCCGAGGACAGAAACAGACAGTGTGGCGGCGACAGTAGCCTTTTTTCTGCTCATATTAAGCTCTTCGGTAAGATAGGCAACAATAACTTCGAGGACTGATATCGTAGAAGTTAATGCAGCTATTGATAAAAGCAGGAAAAAAAGTGTGGCAAATACATTACCAAGTGGAATTTTCTGGAAGATCTCCGGAAGAACGATAAATACCAAACCAGTATCTGATGCAGGCGACCCACCAAGGGCAAAGACGGCAGGGAAAATAGCTATACCCGCGATGATGGCTATTGCCGTATCAGCTATAGTGACCATGGCTGCTGATGAAGCAAGGTTCTCATTCTTCTTGATATATGATCCATATGTTATCAGTGTTCCCATACCTACACTCAAAGAGAAGAAAGACTGTCCCAAAGCTTCAAGGATGACCTTGGGTGTCAGTTTGCTTATATCAGGATAAAACAGAAACTTTAATCCTTCACCTGCACCGGGAAGTGTAAGTGATCTGACACACAAAAGAAGCAGCAAAATGAAGAGAAAAGGCATCATCACCTTGGTATATTTTTCAATACCCTTTCTTACACCTGATATAATTATGGCTCCTGTAAAAGTCATAAAAATAAGAAACCATAGAAGTGGTCTGAAGGAACCTTTCTGGAAGGTATCGAACATTAAGGTCAGTTCTTCATTGCTTTTACCTGCAAGATTCCCTGTAACGGCCTGATAAAAATATTCCAGTGTCCATCCTGCCACAGTGGTATAAAATGCAAGTATCATGAATGCAGCTGCAACCCCCATCAACCCTATCAGAAACCATGGTCTTTTGGGGGCAAGTACCTTAAATGCACCATATGGATTCCTCTGTGCTGCCCGGCCAATAATAAACTCTGAAGTCATGACCGGTATACCTATGGCAACTATACATATAAGGTATATTAACAGGAAAGCTCCTCCACCATTCTCACCAGCCACATAAGGGAATCTCCAGATATTGCCGAGTCCTATCGCTGAACCGGCAACAGCAGCTATTACTGCAAATCTGCCTGAAAAACTGTCCCTTATGGTGGTCGGTTGATTATTCATATAGATTATTATTTATGTCGGGTTTATAATGCTGATAATTGCTTTTATATTTGTAGAAACCGGCACGCAAGATAATAAACGAAATTTACTCACTATATCCGCTAATGATAATTTTTTTCAAAACACTTCTGTAATGATAAAATTAATTAATATCCTCCTCATCGTTCTTCTTGTTTCCTGCTCACCACTCAGGAGCTACAGGAATAACCCGGATGTTATAGCATGGGAAAACGACATTGAAAAATTCGAACAACTCGACCTTACTGAGAATTATCCCGATGATGCAATAATGTTTGCAGGCAGCTCAAGTATCAGATTGTGGTCGACACTTGCAGATGATATGGCACCCTACGAGGTAATACAACGTGGTTATGGAGGTGCCAAACTAAGCGATTTCGCAGTATATGCCGACAGGATTTTTTCAAAACATAAATGCAGTGCCCTTGTATTGTTCGTTGCAAACGATATCTACGGCGGCGATGATGACAAAACACCAGAAGAGGTAAGACAACTCTTTGTGAACGTCCTGAAGACCTTTCGGAAAAGTCATCCGGAAACCCCCTTTTTCTGGGTTGCGGTAACCCCTACATCCTCGCGCTGGGAAGTATGGCCTCAAATAAACCAGGCAGGAGAACTAATCAAACAAGTATGTGAAAATAAGCCTGATACCTACTTCATAACAACTGATTATGCATTCCTTGATGAAACAGGAAAACCCGATGACACATTGTTTTTAGAAGATAAACTGCACCTGAATGGCAGGGGATATAAAATATGGACCAGGATAATCAAAGAGGAACTGGACAGAGTATTGAAAAATTAATAACTGACGAAAATGAATATCAGACTAAAGAATATAATTTTTATCTTGCTGTTAATAACAGTATGTATGACTATCGAAGCCCAGGTTAAAATAATAGCACACCGAGGAGCATCATACCTTGCACCTGAAAATACTGTTGCTTCAACAAAGCTGGCATGGGAAAAAGGCGCTGATGCAGTGGAATGTGATATATGGCTATCAAAAGATAACAAAATAATAGTCTGTCATGATGCTTCAACGAAAAGGACTACCGGACAGAATTATCAAATAAGTAAAACAGAATCCATCATATTGAGAGAACTGGATGCAGGTTCCTATAAAGATGAACAATACAGGGGCGAGAAACTGCCTTTCCTGTATGAACTTTTACAAACAGTTCCTCCCGGGAAAGAACTGGTTGTAGAGATTAAATGTAAAAATGAAGTACTCCCATACCTGAAAAAAGAGGTTGAAAAATATAAGAAACAAATTAATATCACATTTATCTGTTTTGATTTTAACACAATCTGCGAAACAAAAGAAGTATTCCCTGATCATTCCTGTTACTGGCTCTGCAGTAATGCATTAATTCTTAATAGCAATCTTAAGAAAGTTGCAGGAGCAAAACTTAACGGAGTAAGTCTTCATTATTCCCTTATTGATAAAAAACTAATGGAAAGATCTGAAGATTTGGGTCTTGAGGTTTATGCCTGGACTGTTGATAGTCCTGAAGAAGCAAAAAGACTCATCGCTCTCGAATTAAAAGGAATTACCACCAACCGGCCGGGATGGCTGAGAGAACAATTATACTGAAATAAATTTCTTCTAATCAATAAATACTATGAAAAAGACCATTTCACGCCGAAAGTTTGTAAACAAAACTATAGGTATAGGTGCCGGAACATTGGTTATACCTGCATTTTCAGGATTTTCCTACCAGGAAAAAGGAGAAGCCCTGGCACCTCTGATAATAACCAGTCATACTAATCATACTGGTAAAAATGCAATGGAAGCCGGATGGGAGATACTTAACAACGGGGGTTCTGCCGTTGATGCAGTAGAAAAAGCAGCTAATGTAATTGAGATCGATCCTGAAGATACCAGTGTAGGATATGGCGGATTACCAAATGAAAGAGGTGTGGTACAGCTTGATGCTTCTTTCATGGATGGGAGAACATACTCAGCCGGAGCCGTGGCCTCTCTCGAAAATATAAAAACACCCGCATCTGTTGCTAAACTCGTGATGCAACATACCGATCATGTGCTGCTTGTTGGACAAGGAGCATTGGAATTCGCCAGGGCCTGGGGTTTTAAGGAAGAAAACCTTTTAACGGAAAAAGCCCGTAAGATATGGCTGCGCTGGAAAGAAGACCTGAATCCTTCAGATGACTGGGGTGCTCCGGAACACCTGCAAAACCTGAAGAATAAAGAATCACACTGGCAGGATTTTCCGGGTATTGAACATCACTATGGTACCACCAATGTACTCGCTATTGACAAAAATGGGGATATTGCTGGTTGTACAACAACAAGCGGCCTGAGCTTCAAGCTTAACGGTCGTGTTGGTGATTCCCCTATTATAGGTGCCGGACTCTATGTTGACAATGAGGTCGGAGCAGCAGGAGCCACGGGCCGCGGTGAGGACGTAATAAAATCATGTGCCACATATTATATTGTCCTCAGGATGAGAGATGGACGCTCGCCTCAACAAGCCTGTGAAGATGCCCTGCAGATGATTGTCGACAGGTATAAAAATGTTAATCCCGACTACTATCCCAGCGAGAAATTTGTAGCTATCAACAGATACGGCGAAACAGGATGTGCAACGATGAGAGGCAACAGGAATCCTCAGATGTCGGTTATGACCGGTAAAGGCTACTCAAAATATGATGGTGTAATTGCCTTTCCTGATAAATGATTCTTTATTCCGCCCCTACGGGGCTTGTAATAGGTTAGTGGTATCCCTGGACCAGGCTGTGCCTGATCCAAAAATATTTCAGGCCTACGGCCTGATGGCTATTGCTAACAACTGGTTCGAATTCATATCTGTTTCCCGGATTACAGCCTGATGGATTATGGTATTCAAAAAAGCCCCGTAGGGGCGTAATACATTTGCGGGGGGCATCGCCCCTCGCCTGAGGCCTCACCACTACCAATCAGCCCCGTAGGGGCGTAATACATTTGCGAGGGGCATCGCCCTTGAGTGTTCGAAACATTCCTTTTAATTTTAATCCACAATGATTTATTGAAAACTTAATGGTTTTCAACAATAAATCATGCTTGTTAACAGCTTCTCTTATGACAAAAATAGAGATTTTTAAA
>Ga0272441_10006096_pt1 | contig 20482 bp, 20 predicted proteins | sample SSMProp6N_FD_193582 | JGI IMG/M metagenome (GOLD analysis project Ga0272441, IMG submission 193582) | Marine sediment archaeal communities from Little Sippewissett salt marsh, Falmouth, MA, United States - SSM-Prop-6N | ecosystem: Environmental > Aquatic > Marine > Wetlands > Sediment ...
TCTGCCTGGACTATAAATAACAAACCATCTTTGAGTACCGGCTTAGAACGTGACAATGATCCTCCTTCATAAGTCCAAATTTCAGTTCCATTATCTGCATTAAGACATCGAATTTTTTTATCATCATAACTTTGTATGTATGCAAGCCCATTAACCAAAGAAAGTTCTGATAAACTATCATCTTGGATTACTATTTCCCAAATAATATCTCCAGTTAACCCATCAAAACAGGCCACCTTTCCATTTTCATTTCTGCTGTAAACTTTTCCATTATAAACTGTGGGAATTGCCCATTCATCATGAATTTGATCTTCTGTCCACCACATAACTTCACCGGTTTCGTTATCAACACAATAAATCATTGAATTATATGAAAAATAAACATATCCATCTGCAATTGCCGGTGTCCCCAGGCGATGTGTCCAGATCATGCTTCCGTTATCAGCGTTGTAAGCTCCGTCATGAAGGTAAAGCCTTCCGTTTACCACTGCCGGTGAACTCGACACATGGTCTGCATTACCCTGAAATGGAGAATATAACTTTCTCCAGATAATCCAGCCAGTATTTGCATCAATACAGTTAATACTTCCGCTGTCGATTGCCAGACCACCATCTGTAAATCCAGACCCCACATATACTTTTCCGCCTATAACCGCTGGCGATGAATTAACCTGTTCATTAGTTACCAGAATACTCAAGTAGGTTTTCCACACAAGCTTTCCCGGTGTACCTATGCCATACTGGGTTCTACATGAAGATAAAAATGTAAAAATCAGCAATATTGTGATGAATAACCATATTTTATTTTTTGAGTTCATATGTAAACCTTTCTTGGTTTTCATTTTATTTTGTCTTTCTAGTTCCTGAAATTAAGTGGATCATGACTTGCTCTTGGTATACTGAAATAGACTGTTGCCGGCGTAAAATCTGTAGTGCCTTTTATTGCCTCAACATAATAATTGCCCTTTTCCAGGCTGGTAAAATTATAAAACCCATTTGAATCAGTTGTCGTTGTTGTTAAAGGATCACCATAACTTCCGCAACTTTCTTTATAAATGTTTATCTCCACATCTGATTTGACATCTCCAAGGACATAGCCATACGCATTTTCATCAAAATCGGTTAATCCGTCATTATCCGTATCCGGATCAAAGTGGCTCGTTTTAAAGATATTCTTTTCCTGACGGTCACTCAATCCGTCATTGTCTGAGTCTTCATATGGAAAACTCACATAAGGATTATTTTGTATTGGTATTGTAATGGTATAATCCGTACTGTCTTCTTCCAGACTGCTCCCGGTATCAGTATAGGTCTTAAAGAGTATGGGAACGTCGGAACCGGGATATGCAGCTGTATATTCATAGCACATCAGGTTCTTAATAAACAAATTACCGTTTACTCTGCTGTGCCATATTTCATTCAGACTGAAATCAAAGGACACACTGATATCGTTTATATTGCTGACACCGGTGGGATGCCATAATCACCAGATAATGACAGTTCGGGTCTGAAAAAATAGGGTGACACTCCTAAAGATTAGAAAGGAGTGTTACCGATGGAGATTGGAAGATTAAGAAAGAAGAGATTTGGCAGACAATCTAAGCCTGCGTGAAAAACTTAATCCTTTAAGAAAACCTTCTTGACAATCCACCTAAAAATAGCTATAAAACTAATTAGCTATTTGACTATATACTTATTTGCAAAGGAAACGTGATGAGAGATCTGATCATGGTACTGAAAGCGGTGGCGGACAAAAACCGTCTCCGGATTATCAAGATGCTGGAAAAGAAAAAAATGTGCGTGTGCGAACTTTCAGCGGTGCTGGAGATTACCCAGCCCAGTGTTTCAAAGCACCTGAGCATCCTGAACCATGCCGGGCTGACCCAGGACAACCGAAACGGCCAGTGGATCGACTATTCTCTAAACAATGAAACCGTAAACCAGTATGCCCCGGTCATTCAAAACACCCTGAAAAACTGGCTGAACAGCGATACCCTGATCAAAGAAGATATCAAAAAAGCGAAAACTGTTTCCCGGGAGGAAATCTGTAAAAAATAACCTACAGGGGAAAAACCATGAAAGTTGAAACCATGGCAAACGACAGGAAGATGACCAGTATTTTTGAACGCTATCTGACCCTGTGGGTGGGTCTCTGTATTGTCGGCGGCATTGTCCTGGGGAAGATTGCACCCAACGTGGCCCGGGAACTGGACAGTATGGCCATCCATGTCAACAGCGCTCCGGTAGTTTCCATTCCCATTGCCGTATGCCTCTTTTTCATGATGTATCCAATCATGGTCAAAATCGATTTCGGCAGTGTTATCAAAGCCGGTAAAAGCGGCAAACCGGTCCTTTTGACCCTGTTTCTCAACTGGTGCATCAAACCTTTTTCCATGTACGGTATCGCCCTGTTTTTCCTCGGATTTCTCTTTCGCGGACTCATCGGAACAGAGGCCGTGGATATCGTCAAGATGCCCTTTGGGCTGGATCTGCCGGTGGGTGCGGCCCACGGCGCCGGAACCGTCATCTTGCAGGACGGCATCAGGATGCTCCAGGTCCCGCTGTGGCGCAGCTATTTTGCCGGCTGTATTCTGCTGGGTATCGCGCCCTGTACGGCCATGGTCCTGGTGTGGGGCTATCTGGCAAGGGGAAATGACGGTCTGACCCTGGTGATGGTAGCCATCAATTCTCTCACCATGCTGCTTTTGTACGGTGTGCTGGGTGGATTTCTGCTCGGCGTGGGCAGACTGCCGGTCCCCTGGCAGGCGTTGCTTTTGTCCGTTTCAATCTATGTGGCCCTGCCCCTGGTGGCCGGTTATTTCTCGCGCAAATTGATTATCGCGGCAAAGGGAGAAGATTGGTTCAAGGAGAAGTTCCTCCACGTATTGACACCGGTTACGATTATCGCGCTTTTGACCACACTGGTCCTGTTGTTCAGCTTCAAGGGTGACGTTATTCTGGCAAACCCGTTGACCATCCTCTGGATTGCGGTTCCACTGTTTATCCAGACAATCCTGATCTTCGGACTGGGATACTGGCTGGCCAGGCTGTTTAAACTGACCTATGAAGATGCTGCGCCGGCCGCCATGATCGGGGCATCGAACCATTTTGAAGTGGCCATTGCCACCGCTGTCATGCTGTTCGGCCTTTCCTCGGGTGCAGCGCTGGCCACGGTGGTGGGCGTGCTGATCGAGGTGCCGGTCATGCTGATGCTGGTAGGCTTCTGTAAGCGCACCAGCGGCTCTTTCCGGAAGGCGGCACCGGAAGAGCTGATTTAGTCATTCTCCCCGCCCATAGAGCGAGGTCTTTTGCAGGTTTCCAAGGGAGAGCGTCGGAGAACGGGGCTCCCTTTTGACCGTACCGCAGATAACCGCATAGCACATAAAGCATAGTTGCTTAATACCAAAATTCAAATTAAAAATGCCAAATAAAATCCAAAACCCCGATGTCAAACATTTGAGCTTTGTCCTTTGTCATTCAATTGTCATTTGGGCTTTAGTATTTGTCATTGATGTCTATTTTAAGTACTTTTAATAAAGAAGGGAAACATCAATGGAACCATCAACAAAAAAAAAGATCCTCTTTCTGTGCACCGGTAATTCCGCCCGCAGCCAGATGGCGGAAGGCCTGTTGCGTCATTTCCGGGGAGATGATTTTGAAAGCTTTTCAGCAGGCATTGATCCCAAAGGCGTGCATCCCAAGGCGCTCCTGGTCATGGGCGAAATCGGCATCGACATTTCAGATCAGCGCTCCAAGCATCTGGACGAGATCAAAAACATTGAATTTGATTATGTTATTACCCTGTGCGACCATGCGGAACAGAACTGCCCGCTTTTCTTCTCCAGGGGCAACCAGATCCACAGGGCTTTCACTGATCCCGCAGCTGCAGCCGGCAGTGATGAAGAGATTTCAGACTCTTTCAGGAAAGTTCGGAACCAGCTGAAAGAATATATTCTCGATTTTACCGAAGACAAGGATGATATCGCATGAACCTAAAAAGCGAATGGAAACCTTTTGCGCTGATCACGGGTATTTTCCTGATCTTTTTCTTTCTGCCGGAAAACGCGGCCCGGCTTGAAAACGCTTTGTCGGAAGCAGTTTACCTGGCCGGATGGTATGCCCGGGAGCATGTCCTGTTGTGCCTGGTCCCGGCATTTTTCATTGCCGGCGCCATCAGTGTCTTTGTCAGCCAGGCATCGGTTATGAAATACCTGGGCGCCCGGGCAAATAAAATCCTTGCTTACGGGGTGGCCTCTGTTTCCGGTTCCGTGCTGGCCGTGTGCTCCTGCACGGTGTTGCCGCTTTTTTCCGGAATATACAAAATGGGCGCGGGCCTCGGGCCGGCCACGGCGTTTCTGTACTCCGGACCGGCGGTCAACGTTCTGGCCATTATCCTGACTGCCCGGATCCTGGGCCCGGAGCTGGGCATTGCCCGGGCCGTGGGAGCCGTTCTGTTCAGTATCATCATTGGACTGATTATGCATTTTGTCTTTCTCAAAGAGGAACAGGGGAAGGCAAATACCCAGATGCAGATGCCGGAGCCGGAAACAAGCCGCCCCTTATGGCAAAACGCAATCTATTTTGCCGCCATGATTGCCATTCTGGTTTTTGCCAACTGGGGCAGACCCGAAAAAGCTTCCGGCCTCTGGCAAATCCTGTACGATTCAAAATGGACACTCACAGGAATTTTTGCGCTTTTCTTTTCACTTATTCTGGTTTTATGGTTTCACCTGTGCTGGTGGAAAATCGCTTTTGGCGCTGCAATTACCGCTGTAACCGGTTTTCTATTCGCGGATAACCCGATGATTCCGTTTATTATTGGAGCAACCTGCCTTACCCTGATTACGGCAAAGGATACCGAGGAATCCCGTCACTGGCTCGAAGCCAGCTGGGATTTTGCCAAACAGATTACCCCGCTTCTGTTCTGGGGGGTTCTGGCGGCAGGGCTTCTGCTGGGCCGGCCGGGTCATGAAGGGCTGATTCCGTCATCCTGGATCAACAACCTGGTGGGCGGAAACTCTTTTGCCGCCAACCTGTTTGCTTCTGTTGTGGGTGCATTCATGTATTTTGCAACCCTGACCGAAGTGCCGATCCTGGAGGGCCTGATCGGCAACGGCATGGGAAAGGGCCCGGCCCTTGCGCTTCTGCTTTCCGGGCCGGCCCTGTCTCTTCCCAACATGCTGGTGATCCGGTCTGTGCTGGGAACAAAAAAAACCATTGTATTTGTTGTCCTGGTGATTGTTATGGCAACCCTTTCAGGTCTGATTTTCGGCACTGTTTTTTCTTAACGCAAACCATGTTTTATTAAAAAAGGATCAACCCATGGCACAAAAACAGTTTGCACGTTTTCTGGTTTTTACTATCGGCATCGAAACCGCACTGTTTCTAACCGGTTTTCATGCGTCTGCAGATCAACTTTTTACAGGTGTCTGTCCGCCGTTTTTCCTGAAAGATGATACCGGAACCGTCATAAACCCGGTTACAGGAAAAAACACGGGTAAGCCCTACAGCCCGAAACAGACCTGCGGAACTAAAGGCTGTCACAATTATGACAAAATTACACAAGGGTACCACTTTCAGCAGGGAAAAGACGAAAATCCGAACCCAAAAATGACTTCCCTTTACCAATGGGTATTAAGTCCCGGACAGTACGGCGGGCGCTGGTGAACCCCGGCCCCCAATTTTCGCCGGCTGGCGAAAAAAGAAAACCAATCCGCAAAGGAAATCGACCTGACTTCCTTTACCTTCGCAACATCCTGTGGCAAATGTCACCCCGGCGGGGGCCCGCTGGAATATGACCGCAACGGCAAACGTTACGATGCCTTTGCCGCTGATCCGAAAAATAAGATTTTCCCGGGCAGGGACAACAACTTTGACGGCGACTATTACAAATCCCGGTGGTCTGAATCCGGGGTCATCGAAGCCGACTGTCTGCTGTGCCACTGCCCGGACTATGACAACAAAAAGCGCCGCAGTCAGATTTCAAAGCTGAATTTCATGTGGGCGGCCACGGCCGGCGCGGGGCTTGCAAATATTGAAAAAAGCGTTAAAGACAACGAAATTCCGGCAGTCAAATACAATACGGGTTTTTTTGATGATCAGGGCCATCTCAGCATACCGATCGTTAAAGCGGTCCCGACCCGAAACTGCCTTTTCTGCCACCGGGAAACCGACTGGAAGAAAAAAGGTACCAGTTACACGGCCCGGTTCGACGTGCATCTGCGGGCGGAAATGAAATGCATTGAATGCCATCCCGCCGGTACAAGCGCCGCTGATCCAAGAATCAATACATTCGAAGATCATAATTTCGGCAAGGGAGATGATCCCGGATCACTGGTCCGCGACGATCTGGACAATACGGCTGTCAGCTGCCGGGTGTGTCATGAGCAGGGGCTGCACCGGGCACCGATTATGAAACATGCATCATTTCAAGAAAGCGAATCGTTTGAACCTCACATCGAAGCTCTGTCCTGCCAGGCTTGTCATGTTCCTGAAAAAGCAATAAAGGCCGCCCGGGTTCAGGACAGTACAGCATTTAATCCCCTGTCCGGAACACCGAAACTGAAACAGATCTGGTCCTTTTACGGACCGGACATAAAACCGTGGAACTACTACGGCGAAGGTAAACTCATCAAGCAATCGGACAAACCGCTTTTTTTCTACACGCCTCAATTGCGCCGCTACAAGAACAGGATTTATCCGGTGTCCAGCCTGTATTCCATCTGGTTCGGTCTGAAAACAGACGGAAAACCGGGTTTGGATCAGGTTTTCATGAAGGATATTTATACCCTGTGGACGCACCGGGACAGCTATCCGCAGCTGAAGCTGCTTGCGGACGACAACAGCGACGGTTTCATTGAAATCAACAGATCTGAAGAAATTGATGCCGTTATTTCCGCCATGACCTCATATCTGGATAAAAAAGGCGCCTTAAAAAACCGGCGGGTGGTTTTTGTCGACGGACCGGAAGTTTACCGGTCCGCGCAAAAAAAGTATGGTCTCAAACATCCCTCTCATGAATACTCTCCATACGGATCGACCTTCAAACTCAGCCATGATATCGCTCCGGCCGGCGCTGCGCTGGGCGCGGGCGGATGTTCGGACTGCCATGGAAAAGATGCGCCGTTTTTTACCGCACCGGACATGGTAAAACCTTTTGATGCTTCGGGCAAACCTGTTACAGCACCGGCATACAGGCTATTGGGTTACAGTAAAGAAGAACTTGAAAGTTTATTATCGGAACGCAATTGAGCCATGCTTTTATCAGAAAGGGAAACATCATGAAAATTGAAATTTACGGAACCGGCTGTGCCAAATGTACCACGCTTTACGAAAACACCTGCCAGGCGGTAGCGGCTCTCGGCATTGACGCCGAAATCACAAAAGTAACGGATATCAATCAAATTACCAGTGCCGGCGTCATGTTGACCCCGGCCATATCCGTTAACGGTGAAATCAAAAGTTCCGGCAAGGTACTGACACCGGATGACATCATAGCTTTTCTGGAGTAGCACTCAAATGGTTTTCAGAAAACTTCCAGCCGTTTTTTTCTTATTCATCCTGCTGACGGCCTTTGGCAGCTCAGCAGCACCGCCGGGGATATCCTCGAAACTGAACCGTGCCGACCATTTTACGCTGTATTACTTTCACCGCAATTTCCAATCGGAACCGGGTAAAAAGCTGGAAAAATATACCAGAGACGTCCTCGATAAATATTTTAAGAGGGAAACAAGACAGGGGGATTTAACTTTTGAACCTGTCAATACCGATTCAATCGGTAAACGCCGCTTTCTGGAGGAGTTTCACCTCTACCCAAAAACGCTCGTATTGATGGCTTTTAGAAACGGAAAACCTTTAAAATGGAAAAATCTTGATAAAATCTGGCGGCATTTAAATAAAAAGGATGATTTTTTCAACTACCTTGAAAAAGAAATTGAAAATTTCATAACCGGGAACCACTGACAACTGGTTGTGCCGGCGGTTTCAACAGCTTGAACGGTTCAGCATGAAAATCAGCGGGACAGCCGCAAACCGTGCCACTTTTCCATGACCGGAATCGGGGTGACGGAAAACCCCCTTACCCAAGGCTGCCGTACGGCACATGCCGATTTGTGCCAGAAAAAAACCCATGGCGCCTGATCGACAATTCTTTGTTCGATTCTTTCATAGAGGCCGGTTCGCTTTTTTTCATCCATCGTCCGGACCGCCCGGGTCAGCAGCGCATCTGCCAGGGGGTCTGAAAACAGACTCCGGTTGCCGCCGGGCCCGTGGTTGGACGAATGGAACAGGGGATAAAGAAAGTTTTCCGCGTCCGGATAATCGGCCCACCAGGACAGCCAGAAAGACGGCGCCTCTCCCCTGGTGACGGCTTCTAAAAAAGTGCTCCATTCGAGCTGGACGATATCGGCCCGAACATTCACCGCCTTCAGGAATCCCTGAACCGCCTGGCACAGGTTCAGATTTTCAATGTCTGCGGTCTGGTATATTTTCATGGAAAAACCGTTGGGATAACCCGCCTGTTTCAAAAGCTGCCGGGCCTTTTGCGGATCATAGGAATATTTCTGTTCGGCCGAAAAACTTCTGAGCAGCGGCGGGACCGGACCCGCGGCGATAATCCCTCTTCCGCCCATGATCGTCATCAGCATTTTTTTTCTGTCCACGGCAAAATTCAACGCTTTGCGGACCCGAACATCATCAAAGGGCTTTTTTTGACAGTTCAGGCCCAGGTAATAAGTGTTCAGTCCGGGCGACCGTTCGATCAGAGCTTTCCACTTGGGATCACCGGCATACCTTTCATATTCTGAAAAGATAACTTCCGGCAAAATATCGATATCCCCCTTTTCAAAGGCCACCAGCGCGGTAAAATCCTCCGGAATAATCCGGTAACAGAGGCCCTTGATCTTCGGGCCTTCGGCAAAATAATGGTCATTGGCACGAAGCGCGACAAACTGGTTATGGTGCCAGACTTCCAGCACGAAGGGTCCCGTCCCGGACCCGTGAAAAGGGAAATCAGACCCCCATTTCAGCACTTCCTCCTTCGGCACCACATAAGCGGTGGTCAGGCCTAAAAAACGGATAAACGGGGCAAATGCCCTTTTGAGTTCTATTTCCAGGGCATAATCCCCTTTCACCCGAATCCCGGAGACAGCATTCGATTTTCCCGCCATAAACTCCCGTGCCCCTTTGATCCGGGACAATACCCATGTCCGGGGAGAACGGGTTTCCGGGTTCAGAACCCGCTCAAAGGAATACTTGAAATCCGCGGCCCGGACCTCCCGACCGGTAAAAAAACGCACGCCTTTTTTCAGCCTGAAAGTATAGGTCAGACCGTCCCCGGAGACTGTCCAGGCCTCGGCAATATCCGGAACCGGGGTTAAACGCTCGTCAAAGGCAATCAGCCCGTTATACAGCTTTGCCGCAATCCGGGCACCGGTCACATCAACGACCCGGGCCGGATCAAGCGTTGTGGGATCGGCCTTGAGGCGAACCTGCAGATAATCCGGAAAAGCACGACTGTCTTTCTCCGCACAGGAAAAAAAGATCAAGCCCAGAAAGACACAAAACAGAAGTTTTATTCTTGCCCTATGCGCCATACCCTCTGCTCTCCGATATTACCTCTGCCAGTACCGCCTCGGTCTTTTTGACCAGATCCTCCCAGCTGAATTTCAGCAGGGTCTTTTTTCCGTTACGGACCAGTTCTTCCTGTAGAACACCGTTTTCCAGGACACGGCAGACCGCCTTTTTCAGGCCGGCGTCATCCCCGGGCCGGACTAACAGACCGTTTTCCCCGTCTATGACCAGTTCACCGGTGCCGCCGACATTCGTGGCAATGACCGGTACCGCAGCGGCCATGGCCTCCAGAACAATATGCGGAAGCCCCTCATAGGAAGAGTTCAGAACGAACAGATCCGCGGTGACTAAATGGGAAAAAACCTGCTCGCGGGACAGCCTGCCGGGCAGGAAGACCCGGTCTTTCAGTCCTTTTTCCGCTATCAATTTCTCAAGCCGTCCCTTTTCCGGACCGTCACCGATAATGGTCAGGCGGGTATTCGGCAGTTCCGCAAGCACACGAATCAAACCGTCAAACCCCTTCCAGGGAACCAGCCGGCCCACAGACACTATTTTTCTTAAACTGCCGGCTCGGCCTGCTGCACCGGTTTCAGGATTGCGGCCGGCCGGCGGTGGTGCAACCGCATTATAAATCACCGTTGTTTTCCCCGGATCAATCCCCCATCCGGAAACGATGCTTTTTAAATACCGGCTCGGGGTAATCACGCGATTGCTCTTTTTTACCCAGAATTTCCTGAGTGCTTTAACAATTTCTATCTTTTTCCCATACGTTTTGTTTTGAAAAGTTTCCAGATCATCCGAAATTCCGCCGAAGGTCCGCGCCCGCTCCCAGGCCAGATCTCCGACAATTTTCTGCACCAGCGGTTTCCCGGTCACAGTGTTTGCCAGAACAGCTTCAAAAGCGAGCCCGTGAACAAAAAGCAGGTCCGCGGACCGGCCCAGCCGGATGATCTTAAAAATTGTCTCGGAAACCCTCAGATACCGGGAACGCCCGCGCAGAATTCGAATCACCGGAAAAGCATAACCATCATCTGAATGGTTCATTCGGTCACTCAGGGTAATAACGGTTACAAAATGGCCCCGTTCCTTTAGCGCCTGTGCGATCGCCGGCACATAGCTGGCCGGGCCGCCCGCATCCGGAGGAAAAATGCCTGTAATCATAAGAATATTCATTACTAATTTTATAGTACAAGATAAATATTTTTTAAACCGAAAATTCATTACCAAAACCGCTTCTCAATTGTGTTGACATATTAAAAAATTATGATTAATCTGATAGTTACTTCGCAACAACATTCTTTTTGCTCTGCATTTCCCAAACGACCCTTGACATGAGGACAACATGACCAAAAAACTGTTCGGAACAGACGGAATCAGAGGCGTCGCAAACACCTACCCGATGACGGCTGAAGTGGCACTGAAAATCGGGCGGGCGGTTGCATACCTTTTTAAAGAAAAAAAACACCGGGCCAAGATCATTATCGGCAAAGACACCCGCATCTCCGGGTATATGCTCGAAGAAGCCATTGTATCCGGCATTTGTTCAATGGGCGCCGACGCCTACCTGATGGGACCGCTCCCCACCCCCGGCGTCTCCTTCATGGCCCAAAGCCAGAGAGCCGATGCCGGAATCGTCATCTCCGCTTCCCATAATCCCTACCAAGATAACGGCATAAAAATATTTTCCGGAGACGGATTCAAACTGCCGGATGAAAAAGAAAAAGAGATCGAAACCTTCTTTTTCAACGGCTATGAAAAATATTTACCCGATCCGAAAAATCTGGGAAAAGCCTACCGCATCGAAGATGCCGAGGGCCGGTACATCGTATTCCTGAAAAACACCTTCCCCAGAGATATATCCATGGAAGGAATGAAAATCGTCCTGGACTGTGCAAACGGCGCCACCTACAAGGTCGCTCCCCATGTGTTCTGGGAGTTGGGCGCAGACATTCACACCATTCATGTCACCCCGAACGGCTTCAATATTAATGACGCCTGCGGATCACAGCACACCGCTGACCTGGCAAAAACCGTTTTGCAGAAAAAGGCGGCCCTGGGAATCGCTTTTGACGGTGACGGCGATAGAATTATTGTGGTCGACGAAAAAGGAAAGACCGTCACCGGAGATCAGATCGTGGCCATCTGTGCGAAAACCCTTCAAAAGACCGGCCGCCTGAAAAACAATACCGTCGTGACCACGGTGATGTCCAACAAGGGGCTGGCAAACACCTTCAAGGCCATGAATATCAACCATGTTCGGGCGGCTGTGGGTGATCGTTACGTGCTTGAGAAAATGATAAAATCCGGCGCCGTGCTGGGCGGAGAAGATTCCGGGCATATTATTTTTCTTGACCATCATACTTCCGGCGATGGCATTATATCGGGCCTTCAGCTGGTCGCTACCATGCTGAAAGAACAAAAGCCCCTTTCTGAATTGGCAAAACTGGTAACCGTTTATCCACAGGTCCTGATCAATGTTCCGGTTAAATCAAAACCCAGGATATCAAGCGTTCCCGAAATTGTAAATATTATCAACAAAACGGAAAAACAGCTCGGCGCCAAAGGCCGGGTTCTGGTGCGCTACTCCGGTACCGAACGGATCTGCAGAGTCATGGTTGAAGGCCCGGACAAAAAAACCACAAGCAGTCATTGCAAAAAAATATCGAATATTGTAAACAAGGCATTGAACTGAAACCATTTTGCCCGAAATAAATGAAAAACGATACCACACCGGACAACAACACGATTAAGATACTGATTGTGGATGATGAATCAGCTTCCCGGGAAACCCTGGCGGAACTGCTGACAATCAATGATTTTCAGGTGAAAACGGTGGATAGCGCAAGATCCGCCCTTGAAATAATTGAACAAAACGCTTTCGACCTGATCATTTCCGACCTGATGATGCCGAAAATGGATGGCATCGCCCTGATCAAAAACATTAAGTCCATGGGAATTGATATTCCGGTGATCGTCATTACGGCTTTCGCAACCATTGAATACGCGGTCGAGTCCATGAAGGCCGGCGCTTTTGATTTCATCACCAAACCTTTCAACCTGGAACAGATCAAGCTGATTGTCAAAAAGGCCATGGAAAACAAAAATCTCCAGAAAATGGCCATGGAGATGGAATACTACAAACAACTTTCAACCTGTGATGAATTGACGGAGCTGTTCAACTATCGCTACTTCAGCGAGGCGCTTGAAAATGAAATTCAGCGAAAAAAACGCTATAACCGTCCCCTGACCCTGATGATGATTGATCTTGACAATTTCAAATCTGCCAATGACGAGTTCGGCCATCTCGCGGGAGACCTGGTCCTGAAACAGGCCGCCGATCTTATTAAAAGAAATACCCGCGGGTGTGATCTGGTCGCCCGTTACGGCGGTGATGAATTTACCGTAATCCTGCCGGAAACCAGCGAGGAAGAAGCGGCTGTTGTCGCGGAAAGAATTCGAAAAGCCGTTGATGAATTTGAATTTCAAACCGGCGAAGGCCGGCCGGTCACCCATCTGAGCGTTACCATCGGTCTGTCCTCCCTTCCGGATAAATCAAAGGATAAAAAAGGCCTGATCGATACGGCAGACAGTGCACTATATCAGGGAAAATCAGAGGGGAAAAACCGAGTTGTCATCTACAACAAAGCGGATAAACCGTAATGCTGGGCAGAATCCGCCCGTTTTGAAATTTTCGGATTTGACCGGCCGACCAGAACCGCACCTCCCCCTTTAATTTATGATACATCAAGCGTTTCGGACGGGTTTACCGTCTTGGTAATTTTTTACCCCTTCAAAGCACTTAGGTGTTTTTTTATTTCATTTGCTCTTATTTCTTGATATGATGATGGGTCTTGATATTTTAAACAAATGACAGGTCAGATCTAAGGAGTTGAAAAATGGAATTAAACATCGGAATTTTCGGAATTACCGGCATGGTGGGAAAAGAACTTTTAAAAGTGCTTTTCGACAGAAGTTTCCCGATCAAAGACCTGAGGGTATATGCCTCGGAACGGTCCGTGGGAAAAAAAGTAGAAACACCGCTCGGGACAAAAACCGTCGCCAATGCTGATACCGCGGATTTTTCCGATCTGGATCTTGCCCTGTTCGCTATCGGCGGCGGCTGGCCCAGAGAAAATGCCCCGAAAGCGGTTACATCCGGTTGTTATGTCGTCGACAACTCGTCATCTTTCAGATATGATGACACCGTCCCTCTGGTGATTCCCGAAATAAATGCGGACGCCATCGGGGAATCAAAGCTTATCGCCAATCCCAACTGCACCACAGCCATTGCCGCAATTCCGCTGTGGCAATTGTATAAAAATTTCGGGCTGAACAAGGTCCTCATCTCAACCTACCAGGCCACCAGCGGCGCCGGGAACGGCGGCATGGCCGAACTGGAACAGGAAACCCGAAGGGTGCTGGCGGGAGAAAAAGCCGGGTGCGATATTTTCCGGCATCCGATTGCCTTCAACGTTATTCCGCATATCGACACTTTTCAGGACAACCTGTATACCAGAGAAGAAATGAAAGTTGTCTGGGAAACCAGAAAAATTTTCGGGGATCAGGATATTCCTATATCCTGCACCTGCGTCAGAATTCCCACCATGAGAGCACATTCGGAAAGCATTGTGGTTGAAACAAAAAAACCGGTCACCCCGGAGGCCGCACGCAGTATTTTTGAAAAGACTGACGGAATTGTGGTCAAAGACAATATCGAAGAATGTGTTTATCCGATGCCGCTCACGGCCAGTGAAAAATATGATGTGGAAGTGGGAAGAATCCGCCAAAACCTTGTTTTTGGTGAAAAAAGCCTGGAATTTTTTGTCTGCGGAGATCAGATCCTGAAAGGCGCTGCCCTGAATGCCGTTCAGATTGCAGAAGTTGTGTCAAAAAAGCTGTAAGATACCTCTTGAAAAAACGAGAGGATTTTTTGTTCTTCATTATTACGATATCCAGTCACATGGCATGGCGCAGAGAGCAAAGCGCATGGAGTAAAAACTGAAATTTTACAGATTTCAGTTTCCCGGCGCAACGCGCCATGCACTATGCTATAAAATCAAAAACCCGATAAATCCAGACTTAAAATATAATCATCTTCACAGATATTGTTATGGGGAACAAGAGCACCAACACCGTGTGGCATGACGCCACTATCACCAAACAGGACCGGGAAAAGCTGTTCAGCCAAAGAGGCGCCGCCTTATGGTTTACCGGTCTGTCCGGTTCCGGGAAATCCACCCTTGCCAATGCGGTTGAGCACCGGCTGTTTGAAATGGGCTACCATACCTATGTCCTGGATGGCGACAATGTACGGCACGGTCTGAACAGTGACCTGGGTTTTTGCGAAGAAGACCGCATTGAAAATATCAGAAGACTGTCGGAACTGGTCCGGCTGTTTACCGATGCCGGAATTATTGTTCTCAGCGCTTTTATTTCCCCCTTTAAAAAAGACCGGGAAAAAGCGCGAAACCTTTTAAAAAAAGGTGATTTTTTTGAGGTTTACTGCCGCTGCAATTTAACAGAATGTGAAAACCGGGACCCCAAGGACCTGTACAAAAAGGCCCGGGCCGGTGAGATTTCCGAATTTACCGGCATTTCCTCTCCCTACGAGGCACCGGTAAACCCCGAAATTATCGTGGAAACGGACAGGAACACTGTTTCCGCCTGTGCCGATAAAATCATTGCTCGACTTAAAAAAGAAGGGGTCCTGAACCGGTAATACCTGGCAGGCCCCTTTCAGAACAGCTTCTGATTAACATTAAATTTCAAAGTCCAAATTAAAAATGCCAAATAAAATCCAAAGCACCAAGGTCAAAACGTTTTAATTTTTGGTTTTTTTTATTTTTGGCATTCTTTTATCATTTGGGCTTTATCATTTGACATTTGTTGTTTGCCCGGTCTTCGACTTTTATCTTTCACCGCATCAAAAACATTCCGCATTCCGCACTCGAAACTCTGCACTCAGGCCAGTTTCATCCCTTTTTCCGAAATCGCATCCAGCAGATCAAGATACGATTTTTCAAAAGCCTTGACACCGGCCGTCTGAAGGTCCGCGTATACCTGGTCCAGATCGATGCCGACGGCCTGAATGCTTTTTAAAACGGTTTCTCCGTCGGCAAGACCGCTTTCAAAAGAGGTCGTAATCTCGCCGTGATCCCTGAAAGCGGCGATGGTCTTGGGCGGCAGTGTATTGACCGTATTTTCCACAATCAGCTCTTCCACATACTTGATATCGCTGTAGGCGGGATCCTTGGTCCCGGTGCTGGCCCACAACAGCCGCTGCGCCCCGGCCCCCTTCTCTTTCAGGCGCAAAAACCGGGGGTCCGAGAAAAGTGCTTGGTACAGGGTAAAGGTCTTTTTGGCGACACTGACAGCCGCTTTGCCTCTCAGGGAGGACTCCCCGGCAGTATCAATCAGTTTGTCCACACTTGTATCGATCCGGCTGATGAAAAAACTGGCCACGGAATGAACATCCGAGATATCCAGACCCTTCTCCAACCGCTGTTCCAGCCCCGCGATATAGGCCTGAGCAACATCCCGGCAGCACTCCGGAGAAAAAATCAGGGTGGCATTCACATTAACCCCTTCGGCAGTCAGCTGACGGATAATGGAAATTCCCTCCCGGGTGGCCGGCACCTTGATCATAATGTTGTCAAGACCGATTTCCTGAAGAATATCCCGGGCTTCTCGAACACTTTCCTCAATATTGAAGGCCAGCTGGGGATTTATTTCAATGGAGACAAAACCGTCTTTTTTACCGGTTTTTTCATAAACCGGTAAAAAGAGTTTTGCCGCATCCCGAATGTCCGTGATCGTGACGGCATGATAAATTTCGGCGGCCGTTTTTTTCTCCTTGGCCAACACCGCGATCTGGTCGTCATAATCAAAGCTCTGGGACACGGCATTCATAAAAATGGTCGGGTTCGAGGTTACACCGCAGATCCCGTCTTCCGCCATCATTCGTTGCAAGGTGCCGTCATGCAGCTCCTTGCGCTGAATATTATCCAGCCACAGGCTCTGTCCGGCCGCTTTCAGTTTCATCGTTCTGGTTGCCATAGGTCTTCCCTTCCACGCCATTAAATTTTCGGCAGTCTTATCCGGAATACCGTCCAGTTTTCCGTCGAGGAACTTTTAAATTCCATCATTCCATTATGCATCACCGTAAAAATTTTTACAATTGATAACCCCAGGCTCTTTTCCTCCCGGTCATGTTTCTGAATGGGATAGTTGTCCTGGCGGAGCTTATCCTGAACATCTGCCGGAATGCTGCCGCTGTTTCCGACCTCAATAACAGCATACTCATTTTCCGGATATGAAGCAATGCAAAGCTCTCCCGTTTTAAGTTCATTCAGTTTCTTAAAAGCATTATCCAGCAGATTTCCCACAATTCGCCCGACTTTTTTTCGATCAGCCAACAGCTCGATCCCGTTTTCATCAAGATTTTTTTTCACCGAAATTTCCGGCAAGAAATGGTACGCATCCAACCTTGCCAGAATCACTTCGTTAATTTCAAAAACCTCTTTCTGAGCAAACGGCATAATGTCGGTTACGATGTCATCCACCGCATACATACTCCTGCGAAGCTTCCGGTAAAGCAGATCCAGTTCTTTCCGACTGGTGTCGGATTTGGCCACTTTTTTGGTATACAAATTGGCAATCGCACTGAAAGAAAGCAGCTGGTTATAAAAGTCATGTCTTTCATGGGAACGAACCGACATCTGAATACAGAGCTCTATATCCTGAATCAGTGCATTACAGAAAAACATGGCGTCCGTCTCAATGGGTTTTGATTCATCACCATCCAGCACAAGCACATTGGCCACCCGGTCTACCCCCTTGATCGGAACGAAATAGACATTTTCAATCCGTTTCTGAAGATAAAGGTCATAACTGGCTTTCATACGTTCATCCGTTTTCGCATCCGCGATCAGCAGGGGTTTGCCGGAGTCAAAAACCTCTTTAAATGCCGGATGCTCCTCAAAAGGAAGGGTTACCCCATACTTATGGGCGGCAGGCAAAAGCGGGTATCCGGCGACCAGAACAGCAATCCAGTGACCGGTTGAATCCTGTTCAATGGAAAAAAGAGAACAGCGGTTTACGTTGATGATTTCCGAAATTTTTGTGACCAGAAAACTCAGGGCCTGGTCCAGGGACTGCGTATTTTTGAAAACAGAAACCAGAGCCCTGCGGCTTTCCTGAATGATCTGGGCACCCTTTTGCAGTTCCAGTTTTCTTTTCTGGGCCAGGACAAAGCTGCAGCGGCTGACAACACTTTTTAAAAGTTTTATCTGCTCCTCATAAAAATGCTTGTTCTTCTCCCTGAAATAGATCTGCAGTACACCGATCAGCACTTCCTTTTTTTCTCCGCCCTCATAGTCCAGCAGCTGCAGCGGAAGGACAAGCATCGAATTAAGACCCAGGCTTAGAATTTTCTCCTTTTCCAGGTACAGCGTTTCACGGTTAATGTCCGGTACACAGTAATGCTGTTTTGTCCGCATAACCTGTCCGGCAATGGAATTTTCATATGAAATTTCCTCAGACCGCTCCCCTTTCCAGTTAAAGGAACCTCCAGCCGTCATGGTGTTCTTGACCGGATCATAGGTCCGGCAGGTCGCACATTCCCCGTCCGTCAGAACAGTCGTGGCATGGCACAGACTGTTGAGCAACGCCTCATTTGAAATCTCGGGAGAGATATTCATGATGTTGTCGGCGGTTTTGACGATTTTCTCGAGATCTATCCAGGGATTTTTAATCAGGAACTCTATACGGTCGGATTTTTCTCTGAAAAAAAGCGCCAGCACCTCCCGTTTCTCAGGATCTTTCATTACATTCAGGAGATCCGGATTTTTTTTCAAAAAAGAAAGAATATCTTTCATTCGGGATGTTTCCGGTTCTGACATCTTTTTTCAGCGGGATATTCGGTTAAACCCTCAAATTTGAGCTTAATATATTATAAAAAAAATTGAATGTAAAAACAAAAAAACAGTGGTCTGAGCGGAAGGCCGATAACCGGACCTCATGAATCTGTTTTACACTCTGCGGGCAACATCCGAAAAACAACAAAAGAACCCTGATAGGGAAATACCCTTCAGGGTTCTTTATTTTCAGCAAAAGGATAACACCTCAGGCAATACTGTACCTGTTGTTAGTAGGTGTCTGTATTAATATCCATCTCAATTCGAAACTCTTCTTCCGAACCAAACAGGACAAAGGTCACCAGAGCACCGACGACAAAAGAGGAAGATGTCCTCACTTGTGCATTAAAGGCTCCGTCACTGTAGGCCCAGTTGCCAATCAGTGAGTTTCCGACTATTCCGGCAACCATAAACAAATTCAGATCGGAATAGGCCTGCGTGGGATTGGTAACGCCAATATTGAGAAAGGTCCCACTGGTGGTGTCGACCGGATCCGGGGCTGCACCCAGAATTGTTATAAAGGTCACATGAAACGCTCCCGGATTCTCAAGGATCGTTCCCGGCAGGTCGTAGCTGAGCAAAACCTGTTGATCGGTCATCAGAAAAACAAAATCGGACTGAACACCAATGTCATCGGCGTAAGCCGAAACACTGCCGAACAATACGGAAAACACGAACAGGGCTGCAGCCAAACTTGAAAAAAAACTTTTTTTCATTTGCCTTCTCCCGTTAGTTGGTTCGAACCTTTACGACGGCGTTACTGTACAACTGTTTCGGTCAAATCATAAACAACCGTAAACTCAAGCGGAAAAGCGTCTTCACCGGCTGCTTCAATACCGGCAGAAACACTGGTAATCGCCGTCACCAGAACCATGGCCGCAAAAGTGTCGTCAATCGGAATCGTCAAGGTAAGGCTGTAGGGTGTGGTAATGCTGTCCACTTCAAATATCGCGGAACTCAGGCTGATACCCGCAACAATGGCCATAAAATCCAGATAATCCTTTGATGCAAGCGAGGAATTAAGACTCAGGGTAATGGTCAGGTCATCGGCATCACCGGTACAAATAATAATGTGCGGAATTACAATATTGGAAAGGGTCCAGAGATCAAACGGACCGTTGATGTCGAACCGTCTCTGCTGTTTTTCCGGAGCGCTGAGAGACATGATTTCAGGCATTACAAATGCAGGATCGTCATCGGCAAATACCGGGGTGGACATGAAGGACAGTGCCATTATCAAGCTTAACAGGGTTACCACTAGTTTCTTTGTTCTTTTCATTCTCTTCCTCCTTTTGAATATTAATAATTTAACCATCTTAGTTTCTATCGGCTACTTTATACTATAATTAACCGAATATATCAAAATCTATTTTTTAAGCTGATTTATAATCCAATAGACGCCTTGCTTTTTTAATTATTGCACATATTTTTCCGTTATTCACCAGGACTTTTCACGATAAAAAAGAATTTTCAGGGAAATTCTGAGAAAAAAATGATATAATTTACTAATATTTCAGCAAAAAATATACCATTATCAAGAACTTTCTGTCGACTATTCGGATTAATTAATTATAAAACATAAATCAGTGTATTAACGCGAATAAAGACCGGTATGCTCCGGATTTTGAAAATTTTTTATTGTCCTTGGCTGCCTTTTTATGGTTCTTCCCAGCCATTGACAAAAAAATCCATGGTTAATTGTAACCAAAATATACTGGCCGATTTCCCCTGTTTTCATATCATTAAATAATCATCAGGAACCAAAAATGTAAAAAACCAATGCTGAAATAAAACAACTGATAGTGGACTGAATTGTCGATTCATCTCCGGACAATGATAACGTAATTATCCTTAGCAAAAGAAACTGTGGTTTAGAGCAATTCACAAAATATCGTAGCCACATGATTTGAACCATCCATGAATATCGGACTGTGTTATTGTAGAAAGAGCATCTGCAATTGCCTTGTATAATAACTCCTGAGTTCTTGCACCAACCT
>Ga0272441_10006097_pt1 | contig 20480 bp, 16 predicted proteins | sample SSMProp6N_FD_193582 | JGI IMG/M metagenome (GOLD analysis project Ga0272441, IMG submission 193582) | Marine sediment archaeal communities from Little Sippewissett salt marsh, Falmouth, MA, United States - SSM-Prop-6N | ecosystem: Environmental > Aquatic > Marine > Wetlands > Sediment ...
AACCATTAAATTGATTATTTTTTCATTATTTTTATTAATTAAACAAGTTTGTTCTTTATTTTTATTTTTTAATTGGGTTACATCAGAAGATATCGAACCATGCCAAATTAATCCCACTACAATAGCAGATAAAATGGCTGGTAATAACGATTTAACCAAATTATTTATATTATATTTTTGATCTTCAGGCATAATTTTAACCACTATTATCTAATATATAGTAAAAATCATTCTTCAACTTTGCTAATTGTTAAACATGTGCTAATTTGTTCTTTTGTAGCTTTGATATTTTGATTAATTGTTTCTCTGCCTTGCCTTTTTATTTCTTTAACCAATCTTTCACTTAACCAATTACTTACGTATTCTTCACCTTTTTCAGCTAAATATGCATCAGGCGATTGTGGGTTATCAACAGTTTCAGTCACGCTCCTAACACCAATTTTATTGCCATTATCATCTAATACATCCTCTTCAACTATTTTTGCTACTTCTGTTTTGTAACCACGATATTTAGCAAGATTAAGTATTTCTTCTTCTGTAAAATTATTTAAATCAATTTCTATTGCATATTTCATTTTAATTCTCCTATTTCGCTAATTCACCATACTCAAAAATACATCTTAACATTTCTTTATTTTCAAATTTATAAACTTCTATATCATGATTACATTGTTTATATCTATCAACTTTAGCATAATCACAAATTTCATTAAAATTATTATTCCAAAAAAATCCACCAAATAATCTTATACCAAAATAGCGAATGTTTTTAAAAATAGCATTTGTTAATCTCCTATAAATTAAATCACTTTCTTCTCTACTAAAATGTCTTGTTAAAAATATTTTGCGATTAACATCATAAATAAAAAACCCACGTTGTAAGCCATAAAGATAATCATGTACACAAGAAGCTAATCTACAAGTATCAAAAACACCAGTATCACCATCATATAAAAAAAATCTTGGTATATACAATAATTCGTAATCATTAATCTTTATATAATAATCTTCTTTTGTAATATATTTGTAATTTCTTGTATTCATAATCCTTACCTCAATTACCAAGTATTTAAAGCAGCACGTTTCCAAGTATCAGTGCCAACAGCAACATAAATATAATCACTATCCCAAGCAATTTGTCCAGTTATACCAGTAGCAGAAGCGTTAGCAGGTGTTTTTGTATCTTGTATGATTATAGAATCACTATCAATATCTAATTTTGCAGAAGGTGAATCAGTGCCTATACCTACATTACCACCTAAGAATGCAAAACTTCTACTAGATGTGGTAAATTCAAATACATTATTTACCCCATCATAGCCCAAATCTAGTGTATTGCCTGCATCTGCTGTTGTTTCTAGTCGCAAAAATTCATCATTTGCATCTACAATATGTAATTTGTAATCAGGGTCATTAGTACCTATACCTACATCACCATCTGTGTCAATAACTAATCTATCAGTATCTAAATCTTCACTGTCGCTTATAACATAACTACCATCACAATCAACACCAGCACTAAAAGCATTAATACAGTTACGTGCTATATGATAAGCATCTACATCACTACAAGTTTCCATTAAGCTTGCAACAGGGTTAGTAGTATCAAGAACATGCAAATTATACTCTGCATCATTAGTACCTATACCTACAGCAGCAGCATTAATATACAAATCACCAGCACCAGCATCAGCACTTAATTCTAAATAATTACCGCTATTATTATGTTGAATAAAACTACTATTTGTATTAGTTGTATCACGCATTATTATGGCAGCACCAGCACCACTAGGCGTACCAAAATCAATATAACCCTTATGTACGCCATTACCATCATATAATTTGCTACGTAATATACCCTTTTCCGATGCATAAGTGGTTAAATCATACCCACCAGCATATATATTACGTAACAAATAAAAATTATCACGATCATCAAGGCAAGTACCACCCATACCATGCAAAACTAAAGTATCATCTGTAACATTTAATTTAACTTCACCAAGGCTGTTATCACTACAATAAGTGCAATCTAAAAATGATATTCCAGGTCCAATCGCGCCAGGTGTTGTTACCCTTATATAACCTAAAGTTGTTCCACTATTTGTTAATCTTGCCCCAAATCTACCATTATTAGTACTAGGGTCGTCAAAATCTTGATCCCAATCACCAATATAAACATTTTTATCAATATCTACAACACCATCAGTATCAATAACTAATCTTTCAGTGCCTAAATCAACACCATCAGATATAACAAAATTACCAGTAGTATCAGCAACTCCAACACTCCATTCATTAACACAATTTTTTAAATCAAAATAAATATTATAATCATCATCAGATTCCATTTTTAATTTTACATCATCACTACCATCAAAAATATGTAATAATTCATCAGGGTCATTAGTACCTATACCTAACCTACCACCATTATTGATATAATTATCTCCTCCAAATTCAGAACTTAATTGTGTTGTTATATTTTCGTCTTTATCTAAAAGTCGCCAAGTTATACCATCATCATCATCATTATAAGCTCGTAAGATATTATTTCCAGCAGAATTTTTAATTGTTAATGCCTGCCCATCTCCATCAGCTTGTATATCTAAAATCGAATCAGGTGAAGCAGTACCTATACCCAAATCATTACTGATAAAAGAAGCACCATTACTAAATAATCTTATTTTATTAGTTCCAGCAGAATCTTTAATCTCAAGCATTCCATCCCCACCTTCATCATTCAAATTAACAATCTCTTGATCAGATGAATTTTGTAAAGATATCCCAACATCATCAGCTACAGATTTAACATTTAGTGATCCATTACCGCTAGTAGTACATACATTTAAATCCCCACCCGTAAAAACAAAACCACCAGTGCAGGTACAATGTATAGCATTACTACCATCAAAATTAATACTATAATCTTCGTCGTCCCCAAATAAAGCTTCTCCACTATCGCCAATATTTAAATCATTACCAACACTTATATCGCCATCGTTAACAATATCACCTTCAACATTTAAGCATGAATTTGTAGCTATTGTAACAACACCTTCGCCACTACCAATATCAATATTACAATCATCATAGCCAACTAAAAGATTTTGTCCACTATTGTTTAAAGCAAAGCAGCCAGTACCATTTTGTGTTAAAGTCGTAGAAGTCCCACCAAAACCACCACCATTAATAGATAAAATACCATTAGGGTTGCCAGTTACACTTAAAGTTTGTGAAGAAGAATTACTATTGCCTAAAGCTTCAACTGCAATACCATTTATATATTTAGTTATTGTTGAAGTAGTAGTTATACCAACACCATTAGAAGCACCATCACCAGATACCAAACAAGTACCCTCTATCTCAATAGGCCCTTGGCTACATATTTTTATATCACAAGATAAAAAATCTACATTTTCTGAAGTTACAAAATATTCATTGGCACAAACTCTATTACAAATTGCAAAACGATCATATAAGCAGTATACTTTTTCACTATCACCTACACTATAGCAACCACAACAATCCGTATCACTAGTAGCAACAACATCCCTAAAATCACTTATAGTTAACGTTCCACCAACATTACTAGCCAAAGTTGTATTAGTTTGATCAATTTTAAAATCATCATTGTTACAAACTAATCTATACTCGCAAGCTTGTAACCCACACGCAATACTAGCACCACCACAAGCCACACACATTGCACCACTACAAGCATCACCTACACTAATATCAAAGCAACCATCTACAATTAACTTATCTTCTACATATAAGTCATTACCAATATAAGATGCACCACCATTAATACAATCTTTGTTACGATCATACATTACACTTTTTGTACAGCTCATAGGGTTGCCCAAAAGCATTAATTGATATATCGGTAAAGCAGCACCACCATCAGGCACATAACCATCAACTCGTGCTCCACCATGATCGTCCCAGTGTGATTGTGATTCAAAATTTCCGCAATTTCCAAGCTCGTGATGTGTTTCGCTAGGCATGCAGTCCCAATTAACAGATATAAAACTATCATCTACATCAGGGTCATAACAGCCACTAGTACTAATACAAATACCATCACTAGCACACAAAACACAACTATCAACATTACTAACAGCATTGGCAAATTCGTTAATTGTAGCATATTTTAAAATTGGTTTCTCATCTAAAAAAGCACGCATTAAAACTTTATCATTATCACAATCAATATTATAACCAACATCAGGTTCAGCAAAGCCATAAAGTGATAAAAAGTTCAAACCAGATTCGGTATTTCGGCTAAATTCTAAACTGATAGGGTTATGGCAATTATCAACACAATGGGTAGGGTTATCGCCACTTGCACAAATTGTTAAATCTTTATCTACATTAATATATTCGATATGATTAGTACAAGTAACACAATCTGAATGGTTAGATACAACAAGCGAATATGAATCAGAAGGTGAAGCATCAAAATTATATAATTGTAAAACTTTCTCATTATCACAATTTAAATGATCATTAACACCAGTATCACGTATTTCTAAAGAACGGCTAAAACAATCTTCGTTACAATAGCAATAATCAGCATCAACACTTGCCCATTTTAATTCACCACTTACTTCACAATCACTACCATATTCACAATTCGTATCTAAATATGGTATACCTTTGCTACTTTCAGGCATTAATTCTACATTTTTTAGTTGTGTTATATCTTTATTACTAGCTTCATAACTATCATTATTCATATGTGCTAATGTTTTTCTTTGCGTACTATCGTTATCAAATGTAGCAGTAAAAGTTGGTATTTTATTATCAGAATCAATATCACTTATAATATATGTAGCTTTTTCATCATCTAAAAATTCGCCATCTAATTTAATATCGCCAGTATGTAATGTTTTAATTTCAGCAACATCACCATCTTCATAAATAAATACTTCTGCAATAGCTTTACATGTTTTGTTAATATATCTTATTTGATTACTTTCATCATCATTACCATCAGCAACACCTAAACCAGCAAGTTCTTTACAGTTAGTTATATATACAAAACCATAATTTAAATTACCATAAGTAGCACCAAAAGTATCAGTACCATTATAATTACAAGCCCCAACACAAATATAAATTGGCCTTTTTCCATAAATAGCAGTAGTATAAGTAGGTGAAGTTATTACAGCAGGTACAGTATCATTATCAGTATATTTAGTAACAGGTATATCAATTAAAATATAAGGCGATATCTTATAATAATTTTGTAAAGTAGTATCATAATCGTAACCATAATCAGCAGAATTAGTATACGCATCAGTAATATCATTATCACCAGTGTAAGGTATAGTTAATTTTTTACCATTTAATACAAATTCACCAACATTAATACCAATAATAGTTCGATTAATAGATTGTACAGCCCATTTTAAATCTTCTGCAAAATCTTTATTAGCAACTGATATTCCACTTATTTTATCAATGCTATCATCAGATATTTCGTTACCAATAGTATTTAAACGCTCAATTATACCATTATAAGTATTTATTTTTAACTTTTGATCAGTTATTTTTGCTTTATCTAAACTCATAATTAATCCTTAAGGTTCTAATTCTGCGCCACTATAATCACGATCTAAAAATCTAATAAAAGCATCTTCATAAGTATCAACATCTTCTTCGCAATAGGGATATAAAAATGGTTCGGTTACTAATTGTGTAGAACTACCACCTTGCCCACCTTCACATTGAACAGGTATTTGCCAACCAGCAGCACTACTTCCAATAGGCGCTAACAAATATTGCCAATCATTTCTAACAATATCTTCACTTCTAGTTGCATTTTTATCATTAATCTTACGCCAATTAAAAACAACATTAAAAATATATTTACCTAAAGAATTTTTACCACCATCTTCCAATACACCACCTAAAACCTGCCCTTGTTCAAAAAAGATACCATCATATTCATCAATAATATAAAAAGAATCAACATTTAATTTGCCAGCAATAGCATTATAATCTTCTGTAAAAGTATCAAGATTAACCAAACTAACTATCTTACGTAATTTAAATGTACCAGTTTGAACAACCTTAGATATTCTTTGTTGTACTCTTGTTTTAGCAGTATCAACACTAGTAGGTGCAGTTCCAGCTTCGTAAGTTATAGTATTAGCATATCTCCAATTTAAGGGCTTATCCATAGATACCACAGATAAAGCAGAACTAAAACTATGATATTCATTATTTTCTACAACATTATCTTCAGAATTAAAACTACAAATATATTTATAACCTTCAGTACCATCACCATTCTTTTTAAAATATGGTATTTGCTTTACTTCTGTACAAATAATTTTAGTGTAAGAAGCAGCATTAGCATTAGCAACATTATAAGTATTTAATTCTTGTAATTGATCACCAGGTTTAGGTAAAGAACTAATTCCACCACTAACATTAGGTTCTTCCAAAAATGCTAAAGTTGCTCTACCCTTCGCATTAGAATATTCACCAAAATTACCTTCTGTTATTGATACGCTTAACTCATCTCTTAATAAATTATATGCCATTTTATTCTCCTATACAAAATTGTTCTATGCAAAAAGTTGTTTTTCTCTTGTTAATTGCACTAAAGTTTGTAGATTATCAGAATCAGTACGTGTAAAACCAGCTTGATCAGATGTGTTTATAGGTCTGTTTGTTTTATCTTTAAACCCAAACACATCAGCCCAAAAATCTTCAATATATTTAATTTCTTCCATAACTGTTTCAAAATCTCTTTGCATTGGTCTAAAAAGTTTATGCATAAAATTTGATAATTGGTTGCCACTACTTAAATATGTTTTTCCACCAAGTCCAGATGTTGTTTGTCTAGTAAGTTTATGTATAAAATTTGATAATTGGTTGCCACTACTTAAATATGTTTTTTCACCAAAGCCAGGTATATCAAGTCTAACCTGTCCAGATGTTGTTGGTTTAAATTTTTTAGTAATCTTTTTTGCTTCTTCTTCTTTATTTGTAGGGTCTGCTATTATTTTTGTTGCTAATTTTTGTGCGTTATTAAGAATAGATAAAATATTATTTGCAATTGAAGCTGTAATTTGCCTTGTTTTTTCTAATTCTTCATTCACTTTTTCAAATGGGTCTTTTAAATCAATTTCGTTGCCAAATACATTAGCCATAGTTTCTAAAAATCGTAACTGTGCTTCATATAACGCAACAGTAGCATTATCTTTACCACTTTTTAAAAGCCTATCACGTTCTTTTTTTATCATTTTGTATTGTTCTATAAAAGCCCTACCAAGTACTGTTCCATCTTTTTCAGTATCTTCAAAACCTAATACTTTTTTAAACCATTTTGGGAATTTAGCAAGTAAATTATATACTTTTCTAATCGCCCAAATTACAGAAGCCAAACCTAAATTAAGAATATCAAGTATAGGCTTAACTAAATTGTTTTTAAGAAGTTGTGCTAATCCTGCTAATGGTTTTACAATTAAAAGTTCTATTATTTGCGCTACCTGTCTAAAACCATAAAGTATACCACCAATATCAAAAACATCAAAGATCTTACCAATACCTGCACCCATATTTTTTAATGTACCAACTAAACCACGCCATGCATTGTTAATAGATGTAGCAGTCCTAAACATATCACCTTCAGCATCAGCAGTACGTTCCATCAATAAAGCAGCCCTAGCCCATATCTTTTGCCTAACCGTTAATGATTTTTCACTTTTAACACCAAACTTTTCCATAGCCTTTGCATTTACTTCTGCTTGGCTCATACTGGCACCTAAACTTTGTGCGGCCCTACCTCCACGAACCAGTGCAGATGTCATAAGTCGCGTCACATCAGCTACTTCTAAATTTCGTAGTGATGCAATATCTAATGCCCTTTGTGCTAAACTACCAAGCCCTGCACCTTTTTCATCAATAACTGTTTCTAATGTCATAGTTGTAGCTTGTTTACGTCCGAAGAATGGTGCTAATGCGTTTTGAATATCATTTATAGTTGCACGTGCGTCTTTATCAGCTAAACCATATGAACTTTTAATTCTATCAACAAAATTTTCAGCCTTACCAGCAAATTTTCTAAATAGCATATCTGTTTTATTAATTTCTTCAACTAAGTTACCCCAAGCCCTAGCACCTAAAACACCAATAATACCAAATAAAATTAATAACTTACCTCTAGCTGTTGTAAAAAACTTCATAAAAGAAGATAAAATACTGCCAAAAACTTTATTACCAACAAAACCAATTTTTTCAAATAATTGTGTTAATCTACCTAAGCGTCCCTTTGCACCAAGTTTATTAAAATTAAACAATTTTGTAATATCAATAAGATTACCTCTTGTTGATATCATTGATTCAAAAAATTCTTTACCTAATTCTTTTCTAATATTGCCAAATTCTTTTCCAATATTCTTTATAGATGAAGAAAATGTCCCCTCCGACCTTTGAAAATTTTCTTTAATACCCCTAAAAAGTTCTTTAAAATTAAATCTTGCTGTACTACCTTTTTCAAAAAATCTTTTTAAATCAAACTTAAGACCATCAGTACTAAAAGCTCTTTTAAGATTTTCTTTAATTTTATCAAACTTAGGCATACTTTGTTTTAAAATTCCATTAAAAATATCTTTACCAAAATTAGCACCAATACCAGAACCAACACCACTAAACAAAGCCATTAAAGCATATCTAAAATTACCAGTAAAAGCACTAGCAGCAGCAGCACCCCAATTACCAAACCTGCCAGAATTACCAAAAGTATTAACAAGTGTATGATTAATAGATTTGCCTAAACCTTTATTAATCATAGAATTCATACTTTTTAAAGAAGCAGTATTTAATTTCAAAACTACTTCAACGTATACCCTTTCTATTACATCACCAGCCATTTTAAACCTTTACCCTTCCACCACGTTTTTCACTTAAATACTTTAATATTTCTGCGTCACTTGCTTCTTTATGCTTATTCAATAATTCTTTAATGCCAGATTCAACAAATTCACTATTATTAATATGTGCAAAAACTAAATTCATACTGATAGATTCTTTACCAATTAACTTCTTCAATACATCTAAAGATTCTTTTATTTTTGAATTTGATTTTTTATTCATCTTATCTTGTTTTCTTTTGTTAAAAATTTCTTGTTCTATTAAATAACCTTTACTTTTTTGCTTTTTATACCAGAAGTCACGCATTGCATTAAAAACTTCTGTACCTGATTTTAAACCCATATTAGGCCAATTAGATAGCAAAGAAGTATAAACATCTAAAGGTAAATCGATGTATTCTTCATAATTAATATTGTAAACGTGTGCAAATAAACCAAAGAACGAACTATCATTTATCGCCCCATATATAATAGCAATGTTTTTTAAATTATCTACTTCGTTTCTTCCGTTGGTTCTACTATTTCTTCTGTTTTTTTTTCAGTATCTTCAATTTCTTCTTTATCTTTTGCCATTAGTTTTTCAAATTCTATATCCATTTTTTCGATATCAGTTACATCCATGCCACGCCCATAAGCAACAATCTTTGCAATTGTAAAAGCGATTTGCTGATCATCATAATCTTTTATATCAAGCATATCTTCTATATTTATATCAGCAGTTCTATTAGCCAACCAAAATAAGCCATCTTGTGTTTGCCCATATTCTGCTATCTTCTTATCAAAATTAACATTTTCAAAAGCACTAACCCGAAAATCTACACGTTCTTTTTTATCTACAATATAACTAGCGTTTTTGTTGATTTCACTTAAAACTAAACCTTTAACATATTCTGTAAATTCTTGAATATCTTTTACTTTTAGCCTTCTTAGTTCTAATTCTTTATCTTTTAATGTTATTTTCATTTTAATCACCTTTTTTTGTTTATTTGTTCACTTGTTTTTAAAAAAAAGTGTGTGCTTAATTAATAAACACACACTTTTATACATTTATCAATTAAGATACGGTTACGGTGCTACTAAATTGTAAATTACCACTATTAACCACAATATCATCATAAGGTGTGTTAACAGATAAATTATTTACATATGCAGAACCACTAAAAGATATCTCATCATTAGTTAAACTTACTGCATAAAGCGTATAAGTATTTAATGCACTAACATCATCAACAGTTTCAAAAGATGCAGTATTGGTTGTTAAACCAGCCAAAAATGTACGATCTTGTCCAGTATCATTACAACTTGAATCACGCATATCAGTGTCTTGTGTCATTTCCCAACTTCTAAAACATATAGTTGAACTATTAATTACTAAAGTACCAGTTGTTCCAGTAATAGCCATATTTTTTCTCCTATTTAAAGGTTAATCTATTCATTTATATAGTAAAAAATTAAATTTTACTTAGCTTTTTCTATTTTTGCATAGTAAGTTATATTACATGCATGCCCTTCTTCTTCTAATCTTTCTGTTATTTCAGCACTAAATGGCCTTATAATTAACAAATCACCATCTAAACCTGTTAAAGAAGTATTATTATAAGCAGTATTAATTGCATCACCTATTTCCAATACATTTTGTGGGCTTTTACTATTATCAAAAACGCTAAACTGTATTAAAAAATCATACATATCATTACAACTATCACCAATACCCCTAGTAGCCCTTATATTAAAGTTTGTAAAAGGGTAAGTAGCATCATCAGGCGCAGTACCAAAATATAAAACAGCAGTATTTTTTAATAAACCACTATTATAAGTTATTGTATCATATTTCGCTTTTATCGCTTTTGTAAATTCACTAAACATAAAATCACCTACTTACCACCTTTAAAAACATCCATTAAAGCACCACGTAGATAAAATCTTGGTGCCATCTTACTAGTGCCCATTTCAACATATCTAGCATATCTAACATCACTACCAATTTTTTTACTATTTGGCATTGTACCTTCTTCTACATGTATTGAATCACGTAAATTACCAGTTTTTACAGGGCAAATTTGTTTTGATCTTACCATTACATCATTCGCCCTTTTTTCAAGATACTTTTTGCCAATTTGTTCTAATTTACGTTTTAAGTTTCGCATTTTATATCTTCTTCGCAATAACCTCTAGCATTTGATCAACTGTAAGATTCAATGCTTGTTTTACTAAATCACCTTCTTCATCTTTAGTGCATAAGTAACCTTTAAAATCTAATGTATTGCTTTCATTTTCTTCTAAAATAGCTACTAATGCTTGCCAATTTAATTCGTTTTCACTTATTACTTTCCAAGCAACAGAATCGGCATCAGCATATAGAACAGTATTTAACCAATTTTTAAACTGATTAGGCTTTACATTTTCTTCAGGTTCTTGATCTTTATAAGCTGCCCATTCTCCTTCTTCACCTTCATCTACAACATAAAAATGAATAGAACGTTTTACTGCTGCATTATTAATTACTTCAAAAACATTCTGCACATACCATTTTATGCCTGTTGTTTCTGATTCTGGTGTTACATCTTCTGGCACACCAATTAATTCTTTAATATGATTTCTTGCTGCTAGGTCTACTAACAATTCTGCTTTTGTCATTTTTTTGCTCCTTTTTTATTATTATTACGATTAGCTACTAGAACTACTACTTTCTTCAGTCAAATCATTTATTCCACCAAATGTTAAAAAGCCGCTTGTATTTAATAGATTATTGTAGTTTGCTTTTATCCATGCAGCAGAACGCTCAACATCAGAAATCCGTATCTCATCTATATCACCCTCCCATTCACGCATAGTAAACGGTGCGCCCCAATTTCGAGAACCAATCAACAATGGGTCTGCGTGGGACGTGGTTGTTACAGTGCCATCATCAACACCACTGCCAGTAGTGGCACCATTAGAATATAATGATACACCACCCGAAGCTATAGATGTGCCATTGTACGCAAGCGCCATATGTTTCCATTCATTATTAGCCCAGGCGAAGGACGCGTTTTGTATACCAAACCTTATTGACGGTGAATGAGTTTCTTGAATAATTCCAGTAAGGTCTGTGTTGGATGGCGTATAAGCCATAGAAACGCCCTTGTAGTCGGGTGCACTTTGTATTTTAGATATGAGTATGCAGGGAGAATTTATAGTATTATCTTCCAACTCCCAGATACCTTCTATAGTGAAGGCATGGTCATAAGAGAGTATCGTGTTCCAGTCTGAAGTATCACCTATAGTACAGCGATCAGTTGACGCATTACCAGCATAATTTGTTGCCTTGCCCACTTTGCCGGTATCACCCCCAGAGGTAATACTGTTATCTGTTGTTGAATACTGGTTTTGCGAACGGTCTGAACTTGCACCATTAGGCAGTATAAGCACGTAATTATCATCATAAGCATTGTGCTGACCATAAGTACTATCAACAGGTTCTAATTCATAATTTTCACCACCCCACCACATATATATAACTGTATCAGAACTTGAACTAACTGCTGGTATTTTTACCGCTACTTCTAAACAACCATTGCTAGGTATTTTATCTGGTGAACAACATCTAACATCAATAGCTAATCTATCATAACCAGCTTCGTCACTTGTAAATCTTATATCACCACCATGCTGTTTCATACTTCTTACACCATCAGAATCCAAAGGCCCATTTATAGAAGTCAAAATAGATGCAAAATTTTCATCAAATACAAATGTCCAATTTTCTAAATCACTATCAATTTTTGTAGAATCTATTGTTATTGGTATATAATACTTAGAATCGCCACCAACTGCACTACTTGAAGAACTACTACTATCAACACTTGAAGAACTACTACTATCAACAGAACTACTTGAACTACTACTGTAATGAACATCAATAATTTCACCCAAATCAGCAAAATTAACTGCATTCATTAAGTTATTATAAACAGCTTTTATCCATGCAGCAGAACGTACAGTTAAACTAATTCTTAATTCATCTAACAATCCATCAAAACCGGCAACATAATCAGCACCAGTCCAACCAGCACCAATAGAAGAACGTAAATTTGTTTGTGTAATTGTATCTAAATTAGTATTTGTATCGGTATCGTCTTCAACACCATTTTTATATAATTTCATTGTGTCTGCTGGTGTATCAAATGTAAATGAAAAATGACCCCAACCACGATAATCATTTAAATATCCTAAGAATATTGAATCGCCATCATCATCTCTAATAGCACTTCTTAAACCATCAACAGTAGTATAACATAATAAATTATATGCATCTGATTTTCTTTCCGCATAAATAGTCATTGTTTCTCTTCTATGGAAATTAGCTAAATATTCAACTGTATAATTTTTATATCCACTTATAGGTTTTTGTGTGGTATAATAATATTGTGTAGCTGCACTATTGCCATAATTAACTTGTGAATATTCTGTAGCTTTACCAATCATACCATCAACTTCAACAGGATTGTCAACTTTTGTCCAAGAATAATTATTATTTGTTCTTTCGTTATCACCATTACCTTCAGGCTGAACAAGAATGTAATTACTATCATAAGCGTTATATTGTCCATATGTATCACTTGCGGCAGGTAATTCGTCAGTTTCGCCACCCCACCACATATATATAACTGTATCTTCACTAGAACTTACACTTGGCACTTTTACAGCTATTTCTAATTCACTACTTGCAGGGTTATTATCTAAATCTACATTTCTAACATCTACTGCTAATCTATCGTAACCTTCAATATCAGAAGTAAACCTTATATCACCACCATCAGATTTTAATGAACGAATACCATCTTGATCTAATGGGCCATTTATACTTGTTAATACTGAATCTAAATTTTGATCAAATACAAATGTCCAGTTAGTTAAAGTAGAATCGATATATGTGCTATCTATTGTAATTGGTATATAGTATTTAGAATCACCACCAATTGCACTACTACTTGAAGAACTACTTTCACTATAATTATCAGAAGAAGAACTAGAACTTGATTCACTACTTTCACTATAATTATCAGAAGAACTAGAAGATTCAGAAGAAGAACTTGTAGAACAAACAGGGCAATAACTTGAAGAAGAACTACTTTCACTATAATTTTCAGAAGAAGAACTACTTTCAGAACTATTGCTATAACCTTCAGAACTACTTGATTCGCTACTTAAACTACTATTACTAAATAATTCAGAAGAAGAACTTTCACTACTTTCGCTACTATTACTATACAATTCAGAAGAACTAGAACTTTCAGAACTTAAACTACTTTCGCTTTTAATATCGCTTTGGCTACTTTCACTATTTAATTCAGAAGAAGAACTACTTTCAGAACTATTACTAAATAATTCAGAAGAACTACTTGATTCACTTGATTGGCTACTATTGCTAAATAATTCAGAAGAACTACTTGATTCGCTACTATTACTGTAACCACCAGAACTACTACTTGAACTTTTAGAACTTTCAGAACTTAATGAAGATGGTGTTGATTCAGAACTTTCACTACTAACAGAACTTAAACTATAATTATCACTACTAGAACTTTGCGAACTTAAACTATAATTTTCAGAACTAGAACTTTCACTACTATTACTATATAATTCAGAACTAGAACTTTCACTACTTTCAGAACTATTACTATACAATTCAGAACTACTAGAACTTTCAGAACTTTGGCTACTTTGTGAACTTTGTGTTGATTCAGAAGAACTACTTAAACTTGAACTTGAAGAAGAACTAGAAGAAGAACTTTGTGATGATTCAGAACTTAAACTACTATTACTATATTCATCAGAACTACTACTACTTTCAGAACTTAAACTACTACTTTCAATAATAATTATACTTTGGCTACTTGTACTACTATTACTTGATTCACCTTCAGAACTGCTTGAACTACTTGTACTATATTCTTCTGAACTGCTTGAACTTGAACCAAAAAGAAAATAATCATATTCATTTTCATTATATCTAACATAAATTTTAATATGATCTAAAGAAGAATCAGATATAATATGTTCAGGTGCAAAAAAATCAATAATTTCATATTGCCTATTATTAACAACTATTATTTGCCCTAAACTTAAAGATGTACCTATAACTGTATCACAATATATTTTATGCGTAGCTACAGTATTATCTTTGCCTAATATTAATTCACGTTTTTGATTTACCGCACTAACTTTACATCTATAAGTACCAATATTAGATAGCAATATATTATCACCACCCCAATCATCTGTAGAAGTAGTTAAATTATATAAAGTTAGCGAATTAAGTAGTAAATGTGATATGCCCATTATTCACCCCTTTTTAATAGTAGCCGCAATCTTTTCTTCTGTATCTATCTAATTGCCCTTTATATTTATCTAGAATACCATAACCATAAGAATCATTAATTGCACTATCACGATCATATTTAAAATATTCTGCATCATCTAGTTTTTCTTTATTATACTTCGTTTTTAAACTATCATTATTAGCATCAGAATCTTGTAAATCTTTAATCATTCTATTACAAACATCAATAATACTTACAGGTAAAGCATCTACATCAGCATAACCATATTGATATCTTACATAAACTTTATTTGAATTTAATGGCAATATTTTATTAACTATTAATTGGCGATCACCTTCTAATGTATATCTTACGCTACTATGTAAATCTAAACCAACTAAATCTACATTATAATTTTTACCAAGCAAGTTATAATACCCATCAGCTAAATATATTGGGTTCACATCTTCATAAAAACCATTATAAGTAATAGTTGCAGTATAACTTGTTTCAGTTTCAATATCAGTTTTAATCGCATTAGCTAATAAATTAATTGTTGCGTAATCAGCTATTGTTATTTGATTTGAAGTACCAGATAACCCATAATCAATATTAATATAAGTTAAATCGTTTTGAATTTGAATCGGTATATTATCACCACCATCTAAACTAATATTACAATATATTGCCCAATTTGTTAGTGCTATATATACCTTACTAACAGGCCATTGATCTAAAATTATTGTATTATCATCATCAGTTTTATGGTATTCATTTACTGTTGCTTGTGCTAAACTTCTATCTAAGTAATTTTCAATAATTTCTGAACAAATATCAGCATAATAATTAACTTGTTCTTCTGTTAATTCTGTATCTGCATCAAATTCTTGGTATTTTGTGTAATTTGTTAATCGCATATTTTCACCTTTATAAAAAATGCCCGAATCTTAGGCCCAAAACAGGTGATCAAAAAGCACTAAGATTCGGGCAATTAAATTTATTCAGAACTACTTGAACTTTCAGAACTTGCTGTAGATTCAGAACTTGAACTTGAACTATCAATACTAGAACTTGAACTTTCAGAACTTTGTGTTGAACTTGAACTTTCAGAACTATTGCTATAATCTTCTGAACTAGAACTACTTGAACTTGAAGTTGATTCTTCCCATTGTTCTGAACTAGCTTCTTCGTCTTCCATAGTACTTAATGCAACAAAACTACCAATTTCTTCACCAGATTGATCAGTAGTTGTAGAAGAACTTATAGGGCCACCATTTGTTCTTAAAACTACCTTGATAAAATTCTGATCACTGTTAAATTCAATACTTTCTGCAACTTGTCTACGAATTTCTTTTTGAATTACAACATATTGGCTAAAATCACATAGGACCATACAAGTATCATTAACACCTGGCAAAACATAAATCGGTCTACCATATAATGTGTTACTGTAAGGGTCATAACCACCAATCGCATCTGCACTTTCTAATACTAATGCCGCATAAACATCTTGTGATAATACGAAGATTGAATTTTGAACATTCTTACATGCACCAATCATTTTACCAGCACTAGCACTTTGATCAGAACCAGCAGTAACATATACAGTATCTTCATCACCAGTACCAACAACGCCATGCATCGCTAAACCTGTCGAACCATTACCATATATAATCGCTTTATCTAATTTTTTACGAATTTCTTTACCAATTACATTCCCAATAATACCTACAAATTGTTCAGCATCTTCCATTATTTCATCTGTAACCGGTATTATTAAAGCTAATTTATTAAGTTTTATTGATTTTTGATCTAGTGCAAATTTTGATAAATCGATAGTTTCTGCTTCTTTAACCCAAAAAGCTTGCAAACCATAAGTACCATCATCATCTATTGTAGAAGTATTAAATCTAGGTAATTTTACACCACTACCTTTTACTATATTAATTTTTTGGCAAAGATCGTATAAAGAATCTTTTAAAATATCAGGCGGTATTAAATCTACTAAAATATCATCAGTTGCTTTTGAACCATAATCAGTAGCAGTTATACCTTGCCCCAATACACCTTTAGTTTTGATTGCGTTTAAAATTTGTTCTTTCTTTTCTAATTTCATTATCTTCCCCTATCACGGTTTAATTAGTTTTTTGTTTTAAAAAAAGGGGTTAGTGTAGACACTAACCCCTTTAATGTCTTTATATCAATTACGCAGTTTCAGCTTGTACAAAATAAGATACAATAGTTGAATCTGGTAGTGTAATTGTTGAACTTATACCAGGCGCACCGTTCAATCTGTAAGTGTACTTGTAAGCTATTTGATCGCTTAAGAATTCAATCTGATTAGATATACGTTCTTTTGGGTTCAAATATTTTACTGGTAGTACATACTGGCTAAAATCAGCAAATAGTACAGCACCATCAACACCAGTAGCAGGTAGCTGTTCACAAATGTTAATCGGGCGGCCAAAAAGTACTTTAGAAGGTACTTCAGAAGCCATTTTAACATATAGATGATTAGCAGCACCACTAGTTGTAATAGCAGTAGCCAAACTTAGCAATTGTGTGTATGCATCATTCGACATAAACCATTCAGCGCGGCCCCTTGATTGTGGTATCATAGCAGTATACATAGCAGAATATTGTGCAAATGTAGGTGGATCGCCAGAAGTTACATCAACAGTAGCAGCATCACCAATAACAGGGTTATCAACAATACTTAGTGTACCATTAAGAATTTCTTCATCAATATTCCAAGCCATACCATCAATAAATGCTTTGCGTACAAAATTACCCATTACAGGTGAATCTTCAAGCATTTCTTCAGTTACGTATGCCAAACCAGTCATTTTATTCAAACTTAAATCTTTTTCAGTGAATGCTAGTTTTGAAGCAGTATAATCGTTACCTTCAGAAGTTTTATAGAATCTTGCGCCACCATATACAGAAGTATTAGATCGTGCAGTTTCATTTAGTTGCGGCCAATGATAACCAGAACCATTACAAGTTACTTCATTACATTTCTTCCAGATTACAGATTTTTCACGTGCAGCAGATACAATATCAAAAACAAAATCGCTTTGGGTTGTATAGCCACCATCTGCATCTGTGCCTTCGTTTTGGCCCAAAGATGCTTTAAATTCGTAACCAGATAGATCTTTACCATTTTTAACATCAAGCAAAAATTGCCCAAAATGTTTCTTTTCAGCTTTTACTTCAATAATCGGTGAATCAGATATATCTTTCTTTTCAATTTTCTGTTCTTTAACTTCTTTAACTTCAGATTCAGGTTCAACAATACTTACATCGTGAATCTGTACAGCTTTTTTATCTTCAATTAGTTCTTTAGCAAAAGCATCTTCTACTTCAATTACAATATCTTTAGCCAATTCTTTTTCTTCGTTTGCTGTTTGTATAATTGTTTTTTCTAGTAATTTAATTTTCATATTTATTACCCTTTTTTAATTATTATTTATTTTTATGTGATCTAAGTTTGGGGTTGCCAAGTTCAAAGGTACACGTTTTATCAAAAATATAGTAAAAAAATCATATTAGATTCTGTATAATTTACCACGTAATTTATATTTTTTGTACAAATTAGTATCAATTACCTTGATTTCATCTTCATATTTGTATCTTTTTACTTCTTTATATTCGCCTTTGTATTTTTTTACTTCAGGTTCTTCAGGTTCTTCTTCTTTTTGTTCTTCAGTTTGTTCAGCTTCTTCTACTTCTTCTACTTCTGAAGTGCTGTGCGAAGCTAAAGCATCTTCATCACCTTCTACTTCAAACCCATGATTTTTTAGATTTTTAATTTCATTTTCATTTAGATCTAGGCTTTTTACATCAAGAACTTTTGCGCCATTATTATCAGGTAAATTAACGATACTAACTTCAAATACAGCAATTTTAGTAAGAATTCTACGTGCATCACCTTTATATTCAGGCCATTTCTTTTTTAATTCTTTATTTAATTGATCGAATTCTTTAGTGCCTTTAACAAAACCACTTATAGGCATATAACCAATTGAATGCATTCTTATATAACCACCTTTAACTAATTTATAGATAGTATTAGCAAAATCATATTCTTCTTTAGCAAATTTAATCTTTATTTTTAAACCATCTTTATCTTTACGTACACTTTCTGCTTTACCTATTGGCGGTTCTAATATTTTGTGGCCATAACAGATAACAGGGTTTATTTTAAAAGCACGTATATCAATACCTTCTGGCACTACTACATCACCACTAAAATCTACTTGCCTTGTACTTGCGTAACCTACACTAATACCATCTTCTTTTACTTCTATATTACTAAAAGCACGTTTAATAGCTAAATCTTTTTGATCTAAATTACTTAAACTTAATTCTTCATCTAATATCTTTGCTACATCTTTATTAATATATTTTTTGTAATCTTCATAATTTTTAATTTGCTTTTTCATTTTCAGCCCCTTTTTTAGTATTATCTTTTTCAGGTTTTTCAGGTTTTTTAATATCAGATTCTTTCATTTCGCCTAAACCTAATACCCTTCTTGCTTCATTTATCGTAATTATACCTGCACCAACATATTGCGTTAATACTTGTGCTTCTTTTTCAGGTGCTTCGGGGCTAGGATCTGAATATTTAAATACCAAATCGCCACTTTCATCAAATTTAGGTAATAATTGTTGATTTAAAACTTCTTGTATTCGTGTTAATCTAGGCTGCACACAATTTAATGCCATAATATCTAAAAGCTGATCTAAACCTGCCTTTTTCTGTTCTGTACTATCTAACATTGTATAAGGTACGCCATAAGCAGCACATATAGCCTTTATATTTATAACTTTATTTTCAGTAAGCATCATTTCTTCTAGACTTTGTGCTAATTTTTCTACTTCAAAATTACCATCTATTACTTTTACCCGATTTAATTTGTTACCAGTAGTTGTTTTTTGCCATTGCCGTTCAAAATTGTTACGTTCATTCTTTGTTAAATTGCTTGAACCTGTATATTTAAATAATAAACTAGGCATACCAAAATTCTTTAATGTGCTATATTCTAAATATTCACTTTGCTTTAAAAGGGCTATATTACCACAAATATTCAAAATAGGCGGCACACCATACCACTTACTTGCTAGATTTGGTGTTCTAAAGTGTATAATTTCGTGGGGTTTAAACACTTCACTACCATTTTTAACCTTATATTCATAATATTGTACTGCATCATTGGTTTCGTTAGGTATAATCTTCATATTTAAAGAATTTAATAAATGTAATTCTTGTGGCGTACCATAC
>Ga0272441_10006098_pt1 | contig 20480 bp, 17 predicted proteins | sample SSMProp6N_FD_193582 | JGI IMG/M metagenome (GOLD analysis project Ga0272441, IMG submission 193582) | Marine sediment archaeal communities from Little Sippewissett salt marsh, Falmouth, MA, United States - SSM-Prop-6N | ecosystem: Environmental > Aquatic > Marine > Wetlands > Sediment ...
TTTACAGCGAAATTGTTCAAAAATATCAGGGACTTGAATTAATCAATACAAAAAAAGATAAAAATATTCCTCATAAATTGTGATGAATACTTCTTTTAAAACTTATTACTTCATAATTCTCTTAAATTCTTTTTATGAATCCCAGAAAATAAACTTGCACTTTCGAATGATAAACAATTTGGAGAAATTTTAAAGCGAACTGAAAGAATCTTGGCATAAATTTTATTCTACGTTAATAGTTTTTAATAATTATAGTTGACAAAATTCATGTATAATTTGTCTAATCGAATAATTAGATATATAATTAGATTTTATTATTTTGAAATTTGATATGAATTCAACAAACATACTTGACTTTGAAAAACCACTAAGGGCACTGGAAGAGGAAATCAAAAAACTCGAAAGATCTCCCGAGTCCCAGAATAAAGAAAAAGAACTTAACAAACTAAAGAAAAAGGTTGAAAAAGTTTTGGAGGAAACATTCTCCAATCTTTCGGCATGGCAGAGAACACAGCTCGCAAGACATCCAGATAGGCCATATACATTAGATCTCATTTCAAGATTGTGCGATAAATTTATCGAACTTCACGGAGATCGATATTTTGCTGACGACAAGGCAATTGTGGGGGGACTTGCGTTTATTGGAAATATCAAGGTGGTGGTTGTCGGTCATCAAAAAGGAAGAACCACAAAACAAAGAACATATCGCAACTTCGGTATGCCCCATCCCGAGGGATATAGAAAAGCCATGAGGTTAATGCGAATTGGCGAGAAGTTCCAAAAACCTATTATCAGCTTTCTGGATACTCCGGGAGCATATCCCGGTATAGGCGCGGAAGAAAGGGGACAATCTGAGGCCATAGCACGAAATATCAGGGATATGTTTGAACTTAAAGTGCCAATTATCGTCATTGTCACCGGTGAAGGTGGCAGCGGAGGTGCCCTCGGGATCGGCGTTGGCGACAGGGTATTAATGCTGGAAAATTCCGTATATTCTGTCATCTCTCCCGAAGGGTGTGCAGCCATACTTTGGCGTGATTCTGCTAAAGCTCCCGAAGCAGCGGCATCCCTTAAAATTACAGCAAAAGATCTTTACGATCTGAAAGTTATCGACGAGATCATACCTGAACCTGCTGGCGGTGCTCATAGAAACCATGATGAAACGTCTAGATTGGTTAAAGAAGCTATCCTGAGAAACCTTGAAGAACTCATGAAATTACCAACCGATATCCTCCTGGAAAAAAGATTCGAGAAATTCAGAAATATGGGTGTTTTTACAGAAGACTAGAGGCTACAAAACCTCAGCGACCATAGATTTTAGTAAGTTTTTAAAGATTTTATTTTTCCCCTTTAGTAGTGATTAAGAAAAACGGTGTCATTTCATTCTTCGCTTATACTACCGGAATAATCCTCGGATATTTCCTCGAGATAGATACAACCATCTTCTTTCGTATCTTTATCATCATAACATGCATATCTATCTTTTCACTATTGTTTAGAAGAAATGTTATAAGAATACTTATACCAATCACTATCTTCCTTTTCTCAATTATATATACCGATATATACATGCGAAAAGAATTACCCGAAAATCATATCGGAAATTATGCCGACGGTCAAAAACATTCTGTTCTGGGTTATCTTGCAAAACCTGTTGAAAACAGGTTTGATAAATATAGAATCTATCTCGATACACTTTTTATAAAAGATAACAATAAGCTGTATAAGGTTACAGGCAAGATCAGGATAAATGTACCTGTCAAAGATATAGGAGAATCAAGGTTAGACCTCCATTATGGAGATGAAATAAGTCTGAAAGCCAAACTTTACAGACCAACCAATTTCAGGAATCCGGGTGGTATAGACTATATTAAATATCTAAAAAGGCAGAAGATATTTGCCCTTGGTTATTGCCATTCTATCGAAGATATTTATAAAACCGATAAGTGTCATGGCAATAAAGTTCTCGGCTTCTTATATGGACTTAGAGAGAATATCCTCGATTCCTGCAGGCAGGATATGGAACATATATCGTTCCAGATTTTCGCCGCAATGGTTTTCGGCGACCGATCATACCTGACTCCATCTGTTAAAGATAAATTCTCAAACCTCGGTATTGCCCATGTCATATCGGTTTCAGGGCTTCATGTCGGCTTTGTTGCGCTGCTGTTTTACGCCATGTTCAGGGAGTTCATGATCATAATAGGCTACACTAACCGGTACAAACATACCGGCAGGATCTGTTCACTTCTAACAATCTTTCCCGTTATCGCATACTCTATCATATCCGGTATGAGAATCCCAACAACACGAGCCATGATCATGATTCTCATATATCTTCTGGGAAAATCACTTTACAGGGGTAAAAATACTTTAAAATCCCTTGCAGCAGCCTGGGTTATAATACTTTTAATCGATCCGGTCTCTATTGCCGATGCAGGATTTCAACTCTCCTTCCTTGCGGTTGCAACAATTTTATATGCAAATCAATATTTTATCAGCATTCAACTGGAAGACAGGTTTCCGAGTATCAACAGAAAATTTATTCAATATACTGTTGTCGTTATTTTTGTTTATTTAACATGCATTCCTGTTACATTATATCATTTTAATGAAATTTCACTCCTGGGAATGCTTGGTAATCTCCTCATTGTACCGGTTCTCGGAGTTATTATATCAACAGGCATAATCAGCGGAATCTTTATTGTCATAAAGATACCGATTTATTATATATTGAATCTAATTATATCTAAAAGCCTGATATATATTTTTACAATAATGGATATGACTTCTAAATTGCCGTTCTGCAAAGTGAAATTCCCTTTGAATACAATCGCTCCCATATTATTCTATTACCTGTTTCTTTTCTCAGTCATCTATTTTAAAGGGAGAAAACGAATTCTGATAACAACTTCAACATTTATTATCCTCTCCATATCTCTAATCCTTAATACGAGCATATTCAGGGGTGATAAGTTAAGGATAACATATCTCGACATGGGCGGCAGCACATCAATCCATGCATCTTTTCCAAACGGTAAAGATTACCTCATAGATTGCGGAGGGATATGGGGTATAAATACAGGCGAATTTGTCATAGATCCCTATCTCCATCATATGGGAGTAAACAAGCTAGATAAGGTTATCGCATCTCATACTCATTACGACCATACAGGCTGCTTATTTCATATCCTTTTAAATTACAGGATAAAGGAGCTGCTTTTAGGAACGAAATTAATAGAAAATCCTATAAATAAAAGCATCAAGAGTTTGTTATTAAAACGAAAGATAAAATATTCTATTGAAGATTATACAGAAGATGAAGTTGGAAAATTTGCATCTTTAAATAACAGGTCATATATCTTCAAACTCATTTATGGTGATAGAAGTATCCTGTTTCCGGGGGATGCAGATAACCTTGCTTTATACTCTCTTTTGCGATACGGCGAAGAACTCAGATCAAACGTTTTGCTCTTGCCCCACGAGGGTTCAGCGAATTCCAGCCCGATAGAATTCCTAGAGATGGTATCCCCTGAAATAGTTGTTATATCTGTTGAAAAGGATAACTATTTCGGTCATCCGTCAAGGGAGGTCATAAAGCGGTTAAGGAGTCTTGAAGCAAAACCCGAGATATATATGACCGGCAGGGATGGTGCCATAATCATCACAACAGACGGTAGAACCCTGTCAATCAAGACCTGGGAGACGAGATGGAAATAAATATGGGTCAATAAATGGCGTGTTCACTCCATTTTTGGCAAGGTACCCAAAAAATGAACAAAAAAACTACGCCAAATTATAGGTATATAGAGGATCATAGAGGTCAATTAAGGGACAAAGATTGGAAAGATCGAGACATTTTGCAGGCAAAACAGGACAAATCAGGTTAAGATGAGGACACAACAGAAAATTTAGAAAAAAGCTGAAGTATTTCCGGGCTAAAGAGACATCGATCTTTTAGAAAAATTTTCCGCTTCTTATAACTTCGATAGAATGGAGAGCGTTTTCTGCATTGTGGTTTTCAACGACAAAGATATTCTCGAGATCATGCTTTTTAATGAAGTCAGTAAAGGGTTTAAAGTCAATTGCGCCCCATCCGAGTGCAAGGTGATCATCGTCAAGCCCGAAATTATCATGAATATGCGCGGCAAACAGCTTATCCTTTAAGGCTTCCAACCAGACAAGTAAAGGCACATGGGACATCAGGTTCCAGTGACCAATATCCAGGCAGTAGCCGATATATGGCGAGTTGACTCCATTGACAATTTCTGTTTGAAGATCGGGTTTTTTTTCTATAGTGTTTTCTATGGCAACTTTTACACCAAGATCCTCCGCTATATGCTTGATATCAGACCAGAAACCGATGCTGTTTTTTATGAATCCCCTATATGAATAACCGTATTTCAAAACCTCAGAGCCTGCATGGCAGATCATGAATTTCGCTTTCATGAAATGGGCAAACTGAAGAGACCTTACTATTCTGTATTTCGCAACATCCGCTATCTTGGGATCGGGACTTCCCGGGCTTATATCAATGAATGGAGCATGAACCGAAAAATGAAGGTTTTTCTCGAAAAACCTGTCACGCAGTCTTTTTAAATCATCAATTTTTACATTTTCGAAAAAACCCATTCCGGAATGTAAATCAAGATTAATCCCTTCCGACAAGGCTTTTTCGGAATATTCGAGGAACATGTGATCAAGTATGTGTATATAAAATCGTTCTGTTATATCAGTCATTGGCTGTCAGATTCCTTATAATTGATATTAGTAAGAAAATCCCCTAATTCTTCAAAAGATTTTACAATAAGATCTGCTTTTTTTAAATAAGCTTTTTCAAGGGATGTGCAAACTGCCGCACATATCATTCCAGCCCTTTTAGCGGATTCAATCCCGTAGGGGGCGTTTTCGACAACCAGACATCTTTCGGGTTGAACTTTTAGCTTTCCGGATGCGGTAATATATGGTTCGGGATCTGGTTTACCCATTTTAACCATATCACCGCTTACAATTACATGGAAAGAATCGAAAATATCCTTCGTTAGCAGCTTTTTCACCTCGTGATAGGAAGTACCCGTCACAAGTGCAAGTGGGATACCCTTAAATTTAAGCGAATCGATTATCTCTTCTATCCCGGAAAATATCCTCGGTTTTGATATCTTCTTGAAGATCTCCTCCTTTTTGCGAAGGTTTTCTGCAAGTTCTAAATCCGTTAAATGGATCCCGTCCCTTTTAGTAAAATAATCGAGGGTGACGGAGCCTTTCTCGCCTTCTCGCATATAAAGCTCCGTCCTAGTGAAATTTATCCCCAGATCATCCAAAACCTTTGCCCAAGCTTCGAAATGATACGGCATACTGTCAACTATCACACCGTCCATGTCGAATATTACGGCATCAAAAGTATCTCCGAAACCAATCATGACAATAATTATAGCAGAAGAACAAAAACTAACAAAGAGTAAGTTTTTACCTGAAATCGCTTATGGAACGAATCAATAACACATTTCGAGGGAAAAGAACCTTAAGAACATCATCCCATCGATTATCCATGGGAATAAAACCGTCAATACCCGTATCGAGGATATCATCCAATAAACTTGTAACATCTCCGTGAGAATGAAATATAAGCTTCAGTTTCATTTCATGAGAAATTCTCGCCATCTCCTCGAGATAAGGGGTAAAATATCTTTTTATGGAATCCGGGTGATATAAAAGCCCATCATCATAAGCTATATCATCCATATAGAGGATAGAACCAACTTCATCAAGGCTGGATAAAAGACTCATATCTTCCAGAACATGAGAAAAGATAATATCAACAAGATCAATTGTCGATACATCTTCCCTGTATAAAGACATGCTGAAATCTTCATAACCCATAACATAAACCAAATCACCGAAAATGCTCCACTTTACCTGAGGCAGGATCAGAACATCATCGCCAGCATTATGGATATCCTCTCCAACCGTCTCTTGAATCTCACGAAACTCTGTATCTTTTTTAATAGAGTCAAAGTAACTCAGTATCTCATGATCATCTTTCAACCCTTTCAGTCCTGTTTTATCATAACGCTCAATTTCAAAACATGCAGAATATCCCCTCGTAATATCAATACCCAGACTCTTGCATGATTCTATATAAGATTTCCGCAAATCTCCCTTTGAAATGCAACTTAATGACCGCAGGATCTTCAAATCCTCAATATCACCGTAAAGAGGGTACTTATCCATTTCCTGATTGTTCAAAAATGCTAAAGCTCTTTCTTTACCTCTCATTAAACCACCAATTCAAGATATTGATTCATGGAATAATAGCATTTAATTTTCCCCTTGAAAACGAAAAACCACAATTTATTATTTTTAGAATAAAATTAACTTAATTTATTTTTTTTTCAAAAAAGATTAAATATTTTAATTTAAGACTTGAATTAATTAATTTTTTGTCTTATATTATATTAACAACGATTGATCAAAATACACCAAGAAACCTATTGTTGTTATGGAGCGAGCATGATTAAAGACTGGCAGGATTTGACCAGGATGATTGGAAATGAAGATATTCTTATTGAAAAAGTGTCCATACCGAAAAAAGGTATAACGATATCAGGTACGTTTGATCTACCGCCCCTTGCCAAGTTACCGATGGAGGATCAGGTTTTTGTTGCAGCATTTGTCAGATGTCACGGATCCATCAAGCAGATGGAAAATCTTTTCGGTATCAGCTATCCCACTGTTAAAAACAGGCTTAACCGTGTTGGTAAAAAACTCGGATTCCTGGATATCAAACCGGCAGAGGATGTTTCAGAGATTCTTACACAACTCGAAAAAGGCGAATTAAAGGTAAATGAGGCTATCGAAAGGATAATAGGATGATACCACCTGCATTTATTTATATCAAGATAAAGGAATACGGGAAGATAAAATTCTGGCTTCCCATACCTCTCTTTTTGCTCTGGTTATTATTACCTTTTTTATTGATCCTCCTTATACCGTTTATGATAGTGTTTATATTCATATATCCTTTTTTGAATGATGCAAAGAAATATGTTAGTTCAATTTTAGTTGTCTGGAATTTAATATGTTCTTTAAGGGGACTTAAGGTGATAGTTCATGAAGAGGATACTGATGTGATTGTAAAAATATTTTAAGGAGGATCTGATGAGTGAAGACAGAAAAAAAATCCTGAGTATGCTAAAGGAAGGCAAAATCAGTGTGGATGAGGCAGAGGAATTACTCGAAGCACTTGATAATAAGGGTGATTCAGGCGAAAATATCCAGCCTTCTGCCGAGTCGAAAAAACCTTACAAGTATCTTTGTGTTCATGTTTTCGAGGGCAAGAGTAACAAACAGAAGGTCAACGTCAGGGTTCCACTCGGTCTGATACGAGCGGGAGTAAAGATGGGATCAATCATCCCCAATGATGCAAAGAAGAAACTCGACTTGAAATTCGGTGAGAAGGGGATAAATCTTGATCTGGATCACATAGATCCTGAGAATATAGAGGAATTGATAGAGGCTCTTGGCGAATTGAGTGTTGAAGTTGATGAAGAGAATGAAAAAGTCAGGGTTTTTTGCGAATAGGTGAATTGGATATTTAATGAAGTTTATATCAACGAAGATTTATATTTATTCTTGTTCTCATGATCCAGGAAAATTCTTCACAGATTTTGCAGATGAAAACTATCATGAAACATTAGAACTATCAGATCAGCTTCCGGTTCGCACAGAATTCATTGATTGAGAATACCAAGCAATCTTCAAGTGATTTAATGGAGAAAATTGATGCAATCAATGAACTTTAAAAAATCAACAATAAGTATTTTGCTTTGTGGAGTAATAACAATTTTTGCAATTTCATGCAGCTTAAGGGAGTGCCCAATGAATAATTTCAGCGAAAAAGAAGTCAAGCTTATCCCAAAGGAAGTCCTCTGGGGGAATCCGGACAAACTAAGCCCGAAGATCTCACCTGACGGCAAATTGATTGCCTATCTTGCCCCACACAATGATGTACTAAATGTATGGATCAAAACATCTGGCAAGGTTGATGATAAAGTAATTACAGATGATGAATCCAGCGGAATACATTTTTACTTGTGGGCTCCTAATGGGAAGCAGATATTGTTCTTTCAAGATAATGAGGGTGACGAGAAGTATCATTTATATGGAGTCAATCTCGAAAATAATGAAGTTAGAGACTACACTCCTTTCGAAAATGTAACAGTAAAATGGTGGATTTTGGGTTGGAACAAGAACATTCCCAACAATATCCTTTTCGAGATGAACAAGGAAGATCCTCGACTTCATGATATGTATAATCTTAATTTAACCACCGGAGAGCTCAAATTAGCTGCAAAAAATCCGGGGAATGTTAATTTCTGGCTACCAGATTCGAACCTGACGGTTCGGGCTGCTATCGCATTAACTAAAGATGGCGGTTCAGAACTGCTGGTTCGGAAGGATGAAAACTCGGAGTGGGAAAAGTTACTTATCTGGGGTATTGAAGACACTATGGCTAATATTGCGGTTAATTTCTCTAAAGATGGCAATCATATCTATCTTCTCGATGCAACAGATACAAATACTATCAGATTGGTCAAGATGAATATCGAAACCAAAGAGAAAGAAATAATTTTTGAAGATCCTCAATATGATATTGAAACTGTTGTTTTAAATCCAAGTACATCTGAAATTCCTGCTATTATTGTTAATAGAGACCGCAGGGATTTTGTTGTTCTCGATGAATCTATTGCAGGTGATATTGAAGCGGTAAAGAAGCTTGATCATGGTGATATTTCTATTGCAGGGGGGGATGCTGACATATTCAAATTTATTTCTAACAACGATATATGGTTAGTTTATATTAAAAAAGATAATGGTCCAATTTCTTACTACACCTTTGATCGAAAGACCAAGAAAAGCACTTTTCTTTTCCACCACAAATCTGACCTGAATGATTACACATTGGCAGAGATGGAGCCTGTATCGTTCAAGGCTCGGGATGTGTTGAAGATACATGGATATATATCATATCCACCCGGCAAAGATAAGAAGAACCTCCCGATGGTTCTATTGGTTCACGGTGGTCCGTGGTGGCGGGATAGCTGGGGATATGATCCACATGCTCAATGGCTTGCAAACCGGGGTTATGCCTGTTTCCAGATTAACTTCCGGGGCTCAACAGGTTATGGCAAGGATTTTTTAAATGCATCAAATAAAGAATGGGGCGGTAAGATGCATGATGACCTTGTGGATGGAGTAAATTGGATTGTTGATCAGGGTGTTATAAATCCTGACAAAGTTGCAATCTTTGGCGGATCTTATGGCGGTTATGCCGCTCTTGTGGGTGCAACATTCACCCCGGATCTATTCTGCTGTGCAGTCGATATATTTGGCCCCAGCAGCCTTACAACTTTTACAGAAACAATACCTCCTTATTGGGAATCTATGTTACCTCAATTCTACGAGAGAATCGGAAATCCCGAGACTGAAGAAGAATTTCTCAAATCAAGGTCTCCATTATTTAAAGTCGATCAGATCAAAATTCCTATGTTGATTGCTCAGGGTGCCAACGATCCTAGGGTTAAGCAATCAGAATCCGATCAGATTGTCAAAGCTATGAAAGAGAAAGGGATTGAATATGAATATATGCTCTTTGAAGATGAAGGGCATGGTTTCGCAAAACCGGAAAACAGAATGAAATTTTATGCAGCAGCGGAAAAATTCCTCGCAAAGCATCTCGGGGGGAGGTTTGAGGAATGAGAATAATTATATTACAAGATTTGAAACGTTATCTGGTGATTACCCTATAATCCGCGAAGAAACTCGGGCCTCAAGCTGCCCCTGTCGCCCTCATTGATCACAGAATCTATAAGTGACAGGGTTTCCTCTTTTTCCCGGGGTAATCTGGCTTTTATGGGAAGATAGTTGGACGCATGGTTGGAAAAGAACAGACAGCTGGTAAAGTTCGACTGATATATTATCTCCCTCAATTCAGCCAGGAGTTCAAAAACGCCCGGCAGCTCGAATTCAGATGCCTCTAATCTTGAATGAAGATGTGTATCCGGAACAATCATTGTAGTCAGAGCTCCCACATAATCCGGGTCGATCTTCGAAAGGACTTTTCCAGTTTCAGACGCATGTTCATAGGATCTTTCTTTACCTCCCAAACCCAGCATGATTGTAATTGATAACTTGATTCCGGCGTTTTTAACGTGGATCCCCGCTTTTATAGCATCAGCACTTTTACTACCCTTCCTGTTCATCTCCCTGGTTACATCATCTCCCGTTTCAAGTCCATAATACAGGATCCCCAGTTTCTTTTCCTTTAATTCGACAAGTTCTTCAAGGGATTTACGCAACACAGCTTTCGTGTTTCCGTATATACCAACTCTCTGGAGATTGGGTAATCTTTCGTTTATCCTGTCCAGTATCCAGACAAGTTCCTTCTGGGGCATTATCAACGCATCCCCATCCGCCAAAAAGATCCTCCGTATCATTGCCCCGTTACGGACATATTCACCCGCCTCTTCAATGTCCTCGAGTATCTCTTCTCTCGATTTGAACCTGAACTTCTTGTCCTTGTATGCCGGACAAAATGAACACCTGTTGTGAGAGCAACCCACGGTAACCTGCAGTATGAGGCTTTCAGCCTCACTCGGCGGGCGATATATGGAACCTTCGTATTTCAATTCAAATAATTAATTGGATTAGTTAATAAAAAACGGTACTTTTTTTAAAATTCTCTGGCTTCGATTTATGAAAAATAACTATACTATTTTAACCTGTTTAATCCTGGAATAAAAGAGGATTCTTCAATTTCAGGTATTAAATCCTCAGATTTTGTTTTAACACCCGCGTTTTGTGTAAAATAACCGTTGTCTACAAGATATTTATATATCTCTTCAGCTATTATATGATAACCTGCGGGTGAAGGGTGACAATAGTCCATGAAAACATAATTAAATTCCCTGATCTTCATCATGTCCAGGGAGTTGAAATGCTTGTAAAATCTATCTTTAAAAGGCTTCTTCTTCAATTTTCCGAATCTGATACCCTTGTAGGATTTACTCCCTTCTCTTTTGAACCTGTAATAATGCTCCTCGAGAGTTTTTTCAACGTCAATATGACCGACTTCAAACCTTTCAGCAATCTCCTTCATGATTTTGCCATAGGAAATATTCACCGATATGGGCATGAATACAAGGTGAATTCCATCTTCCCTGCATAATTTACAAACCTTCTCCAGGTTTTCGATGAATTCGTCCGGTCTTACATTGGGATCAAGATCCTGGGATACTTTTTTGGAATTAAATTTTCTAAAGGATTCATCCAGAATCCTGTAAATGGCTAATTTGAACAATCCTTTTTCTAACAATGTTCCAGTAACCTTAGAAATTAGTGAATTCTTCTTTAGGGGTCTTGTCCTGAAAAATGAATCGTTAAATCCATATGAAAATACAAGAATATCGGGATCTAGCTTCCTCAGTTTTTTTTCAAGATATAAAACACCACCCAGAGAATTAAATGCAAGAATACCAGCATTAATGACTTCTGCGTTTTTTTCCGTGGTTTCCTTTTCAAGGATCATCTCGAGTTGTTTGGGATATGTGTCGTTATTATTGACATTAAAACCAAAGGTTGATGAATCTCCCGCACATATTATTCTCAATTTATTTTCCGGTTTATCCAGTTTGAATTCATCCCCTCTGAATCCATGTGAATTGATAGAATATGTAATAGTATATGATTTCGGAATCAGGAATGAAAAGGAACTATCCGGCTTTGGAGAATACCAGAGGTCCTCGTCATATTGATGAAAGGGGAGTTTTTCGACCGGATTATAGAGCAAATTAAAATTAGATAATAAAACATTGTTATCAGGATATTTTGTATAGGGAGCTAAAAATAGATCAGGTATAGCAGAAATTTTGCCCTGATCCTTTTCAACCGGAACCAGCATACGGAGCATTATTTCAATCATAATAAGGATCAATACAGGTATGAATGCAAAAATTATTTTTGCTTTAATGGAATATAAATTCCTTTGTTCAGGCATAGCCATATTTTAAACTGGGCTCAGATACACTATCCTCGAGACGATCTAACGATCGCACCTTGATTATATTTAATGGAAAAAATCCTTACCCGGTAATTAGAAACAGGTCAGAATAAAGCTAAGCTATATTTGCGAGAATATTATCGTAATTTCTTTTCGATTCTTCCAGAACAACTTTATGAAGACTCTGTCCGTGTGAATCCATCGTAACAATTACGGGCAGATCCTCAACCTCGAGTTCCCAGAAGGCTTCCGGTGCGCCAAATTCTTCCAGTTTATGGACGTTTACCACTCTCTTGATAGATTCTGCCAGAACAACTGCAAGTCCGCCTATTGCATGAAAATAGACTGAGCCTGTCTTTTTAAGCCCTGCAAGGGTTTTCTCGCCCATTCCGCCTTTTCCTATAACACCTCTGACAGTATATTGATCAATAACACTTGCCTGATAAGGTTCCTCTCTAGCGCTTGTAGTCGGTCCTGCTGCAACTATCTTCCAGATCCCGTTTTCATTCTTCACAACAGGACCACAGTGATAGATGACAGATTCTTTCAAAATTTCCTTCAGGAATTCAGGTTTTTCCTCGACCATATATTTGTGAGCAACATCCCTTGCTGTAACAACTCTGCCATTGAGGTAAACTTCATCTCCAACTTTAAGTTCTCTGATAGCTTTCTCTGATATTGGTGTCTGGATTTTAATCATATTGAAGTACACCACCTTTCAGGGTCATTACCCTTCTGCGGCATGCCCAGCACATGTAACTTACCGATACGTAAAAAGTTGCCGGATGCCTGTGATAAGTACCTATTTTAACCCCGAGTACCGTCGTCTTTCCTCCAAAACCCATAGGACCTATATTCAATTCGTTTAACTTTCCGTACATCTCATCCTCGACAGCACTTAAAGTCTCGTCTTCATTTTTATCATCGACTTTCCGGAAAAGCATCAATTTGGATAACTCTAGTGAAGTGGTTCGGTCACCACCGATACCGCATCCAACGATTCCGGGAGCACATCCTTTACCCTGTGCTTTAAAGACTGCATCGACAATACATTTTTTAACGCCTTCGAGATCTCTTCCTGCTCCGAGGCTTGTATCAGGTAATGTATACTGGATACCGCAGTTCTCAGATCCTCCACCTTTCAACATCAATCTGAATTCGAAATGATCCTTATCCCATTCCTCCAGATGTATATTGGGAAATCTCATTCCGATGTTGTTTCCAGAATTTTTACCCGTGATGGGATGAACTGCGTTGGGTCTCAAGTAATAGAGTTCAGAAGCTTTAATCGTTGCCTTCTTTATACCATCGATTATTTCGTTCTGGGGATATCCTTTCGGGTAATGCACATAGTGAATGTGAAATCCCGTATCCTGACAGATTGGTGCTGATTTCTTCCTGGCAAGTTCGATATTTTCCAATATCTTGTCGAGAGTATTTCTAGCGTTTGATCCCTGAGCTTCTTTATCTTTTCCACGAGTAATAGCATCGACAACATCAGGGGAAAGATCTGTCGAAGTTCTTCGAATCAGTTCTAATATAGGGTCAACAAAATCCAAAATTATCACTTCCTTTCAATTTAAATCAACCACATTTCAATTTAAATATTTAGTCTGTGATTGATAAAATCAGGGAAGAAAAAGACGATAAGCCCTGTTCCCCCTGACAATTTCAAAATAGATCTTATTCTTGATACTCGAGGCGACAAAAGCTTTCTCGAAATCCTCATAAGTTTTTATTTCTTTACTGTCAACTTTGATAATAATATCTCTGGGTTCAAGCCCCTTTCGATATGCAGGCTTTTCTGTATTAACCTTTTTTACAACCACGCCAAAAGATATGGCAAGATTGAATTTCTCCTGAAGCTTTTTCGAGTTCTCTACAACCTCTAAACCGAGCCATTCTCTTGCTAACTTAGAAGCAATCTCCAGGGGTAATTTGGCAGTTTTGAGTCTGGATTGTATCACTTTATCATCTCTAACATATTTAAATTCAATATCCTCATCAGGACCGTGATCACTGATAAGACTGAAATATTCATCATCACTGGTTATGCTTTTTCCATCAACTTCGATAATTATATCTCCCCTTTTAAGTTTAGCTTTTTCAGCGGGGGAATCAGGGAGAACATCCGTCACAATAACCTTACCAATAAGATTCGATTTGAAACCCTGATATCGAGCAAGTGTTTGAGTTATTTCCTGGATGAACAAACCAATCCATGGAGGTTCGACCTCACCATATCTTAAAAGATCCCTGACGATCCTGATAGCTCTATCTATCGGTATCGCAAAATTTATACCTTCCGCATTACCCTGGATTGCCGAGTTAATGCCTATCAATTGACCCAAAATATTCAACAATGGACCACCCGAATTTCCCGGGTTTATTGCAGCGTCTGTCTGTATCAGATGACTCAGGACATTGCCGGAACCCTTTTCTCCAACCGTTATCGATCGATCGAGTGCACTTATAATTCCCGTTGTTACTGTATGGGAATAGTCAAAGGGATTACCTATCGCGATTACAGGTTCACCTATCATCAAATGTTCTGAAGATCCTATCTCAACTGTTGGTAAATCATCTTCACTATCGATTTTTAATAATGCAATGTCGAAATCGGGATCACCACCCTCTATCCTGCCTTCAAATTCCCGTTTATCCTCCAGTGTAACCATAATTTTTGTAGCATTCATGACAACATGTGCATTTGTCAAAATGTAACCGTCTTTATTAATAATAACACCTGAACCTAGGCTCGTAGTTTCTCTCACAGTGTAATAAGGTGTAGAAAAGAAATCACCGAAAATATCAAAAAATGGATCATGAAAAGGATTGACCTTCTGGTAAATCTTGTATTTGGTGCTTATATTCACTACTGCAGGTTTAACCTTCTGGACAGCTTTTACCACAGGAGTTAAACGCAAGTCCTCTTCACAATATAGCGTGCAGTAAAAACCTGAGAAAAGAAATACTGAAATAGCAATAAATTTTAGTGTGAAAAAAATTCTAATCGATTTTCCCTTCATCTTTAAAACCTGAAATTATTAAATGTTAACTAACAACTTAAATAGAATTTATTAACCAATCAAATTGGAATTTTTAAAAGCATTAACCCAAAAAATAAAACCTTCTTATGTCAGGGCTTGGGCTTCGATGGTGAATTTGCTTTTCCGGTAGCTCCGGTTGATGTTGTAAACATGTTTTTAAAAACACCGCTCAGGTCCATGAAACTGGAGGATTCTTCGCCGGTTGGCACACCCCAGATCTGAAGTTTATCAGGTATTGTCCTTGCAAATTCCAGTTTAACAACATTTTCTCCCCCACCAAGTGCCTCGGCGAGTTTTCCCTTACCTTCAGCTTCAGCAAGTGCAACTGCAAGTAGACCTTTTGCATTTTGCTCCTGTTCATAACGTGAAGCATCTGCTTCGAGCCTCTTCTTTTGTGAAATACCCTCTGCTTCCTGAACAACTGCAAGCCTTTTTCCTCTCGCCTCAGCTTCCATTTTCTTCGCCAGTTCCTCAGCAGCTTTAACCTTGTTCACGTTTATTTGAACTTCCTGGGCTGCTAATGCCTTTTCCTCGATCTTTTTCTCGAAGGCTTCCGAAAATTCAAAATTCCTTATCAAAACTGAAACTATATTCATACCAACGGGATTGAGATTTTTATTAACCTCCTTTTTTATGTCATCCTGAACATTTATTCGAACCTCGCCCGAGTATATCTGCTCGGCTTTATACTTACCGAAAAAATTTCTTATAGTACTTCTTACCGTCGGTCTTAATGATTGGTTCCGATAATCCTTGCCGACAGACTGATGAAGCAGAGGTACAAGGTCTTTTAATAAAGAGTAAATAACTGTTACGTCACAAAACACGATTTGACCGTCAATTGTTTTGAATTCTATATCATCCCTGCTCTTTTTCTCACCTTCTTCAATTACCCTTGTCATCTCGTATTTTCGTGCTTTCGTATTGTAAACATCAACCTGCTGGGCAAGTGGAATAACTATTCTAAAACCTGTTTCGAGTGGTTTCGGATCAACTCCCCGTTTAATAATATTATTGGTCAATACCCCCACATTACCGGGTTCAATCTTGACGCAACCTATACTGGTTATAACGATCAATAATAACAATAATATCTTTATTCTCATTTCTCCTTGTCTCCTCGTCTTGTGATTTTATCCACTATTATCTAAATTATCAAATATATCACTTCTTATAAAATGTGTCAATTTCAGGAAAATCCCCAAAATCCGATATAGGAATTTATATTTTTGGAAAAAGTCGTGATTTTGTCAAAAAAGATAGTTTTTTAAGCCATAAACATCCTTAATTTGTTAAAAATTGAATCATGCAATCATCTTTTATGTAAAAAATCTTAAAATTATCGAGTTTTGAGACACCTCACCATTGATAATGTGCAAAATCTTAAATTTTGAATTGTGATCAACTTCATCCCATAGCAAACTCCCATGTTCTATGTCTTATTCTTACAAATTGTTCATAAAGGTAATCGTTTTTTTGAGAGCGATTTGACCCGCATGAGAGATAATTTTACCCGCTTTTTGATAGAGTCGCCATCTAAGGGTTTGCACCTGGTGTTTCCACCATGATTTATCTAGGACGTATTTCACGAACAACTTATAGAGATTATATGCTATCACACCGATTCTGAAGAAAACTGCATTCGCTTTGAATTGACCGCAGGGCATCCTTTCCATCCCAAAGCCTATCTTCAGCTCTTTTATGCGGTTTTCGCTGCAATCCGAACCCTGATTATACCAGGCAACAACCTCTTCCGGCGATTCAGTCCGGTTAGTTGCTATAACTGTATACTTGTTACGAGGCTCAACATCTCCAAAAACATCGCCCTGATAAGGTCTCGATATCACAATCAAACGGAATGAATAACGGTTCTTGTTCATCGTATGAACAGTTTCCCCAATAGAACCTTCTTTGTAATCCTTCCAATTTTTTGAATCTGAAGAGAGTTTTTTAATCGCTGTAACTGTCGATTCATCAAGCTTTCCTCCAATAACAAACTTGATGTCATTATCTTCGCAATAATCAATTATATCTCCCTGATAAGCTGCACTGTCCGAACGAAGATACTTTAGCCTTTTATCCTTGGGAAGCTGTGATTCACAATGTTTGATGAACTCTAAGTTTTTTGACGCAGGACTATCATTCCCTTCTCGAAATTCATCACACAATATCATCCCGTTTTCAGCTATATGACCAAGAATAGGCATATAGCCTCTAAAACCCTTATAAGTCATCATTGCTTCATACTTCTCCGCTTTTATCCCCGTCGCATCTATTTCAAGGGTATAACCTTCTATCTTGTCCTTTGCAAACTCTAATTCCAGAATCCTACGGTTCACACCCAAAAGACTATAAAGACCTCCCTTGTCTCCCATCCTGCGAAGCCAATTGCCAAAAGCATCGGGAGATGGTATCTGCTTCATATCCAATAGCTTGCGTAAATCCTCGTCTAATTTGATCTCACGGGTATCTTCCAAACTCCTGCCACCACCATGAAGCATCAACAACAATGGATACAAATAAGTCGAAGGCTTGAAACCCCTGTTGCTCCTCGGCTTCGGCAAATAACTGTCTACTAATTCATTAACGCACAATCCATGAACAAACTCCCCGAATAATATCAGTCCTGCATGGGAGGTTAATCTCTCGTCTGTAATTTCGGTCTTGAAAGGTAAAATTGTTTGGTGTATCATATCATCACCCTGTTGGTTATCGATATATGGTACTTATCTTGCTTATATTGTCCTTAATTAACAGGGCCTTTTCAATTATTTTCAATCAAAAAATTATCTTCTATGTCGGTTTTAGGGGATTGAATTCTTACTTGACAATTTTCATAATAGGAATTAAACTAATGCAAAGAAATTTGTTTTGTACGAGGTAAAAAGAATGAAGCTGTGTGTATTATTTTCCTTAATTTTTTTAATTTTATCGACAAACTGTATTTTTGCTGAACCTCTAAAGAAAGATGACAAGGTTCCAGAAATCAAAGTTCAGGATATGGATGGCAACCCTAAAAGTTTGAGTGATTTCAAGGGTAAAATATTGATAATCGATTTTTGGGCAACATGGTGCAATCCATGTATCAAAGAATTTCCCCACTTTGAGAAATTTTACAAGAATTATAAAGATAAGGGTATTGAGTTCATTGCAATTTCTGTTGATAATAAACTAGATAAAGTAAAATCATTTGTCAAAAAAAACAATTATTCCTTCACAATACTTCACGATTTAGCTCATGAAACCTCCAAGAATTTTAAAATTGGTAAATTACCTACTCTTTTTATTGTTAGTCCTGATGGTTATGTAAAAGATGACCCAATTGAGGGAGGTAAAAGGAAAATCGACAAATTGCTCGAGGAAAAAATCAAAGATCTCTTTGATATTTTATAAAAAAAATAACTATTTAGTTTTAAGGAAAGATTTTTATTTATCAGGAGGTGATGCTTTAGATTAAAAATCTAATAATTATGAAAGAACTAATTTAATATTTTAAGGAGGATGAGTGCTCGATGAAAAAACTAAGTATTTTAATTTTTGTATTTTTTCTACTTGCATCCATTCCCGCTTATTCACTTTTAAGCGAGGGTGATGATGCACCAAACTTCGATTTACTCGATGTTTATGGGGATTCTCACAAACTTTCAGATTATACCGGGCAGGTAGTGTTGCTCGATTTTTTCAGTTTGAGCTGCACCAATTGCCATTTAATTTCAGAATATCTCGAGAGTGTCTATCAAGATTACAGAGATCAGGGTTTCATTATTTTTGCAGTAGATTTTGATGTTAATGATAGAGAAAGCCTGATTATCAGATATGCTGAGCAGTATAATTGGAGTTTCCCGGTAATTTTTGATCAACTCGGAAGTATACCTACCCATTACGACTATGATGGATATTTACCCACAACATATATTATCGACCGAGATCAGAAAATTGTTAGAGGTTTTGAAGGTTATCATGAAGAGAGTGATTTGAGAGGTATGCTTGATGAAGCCTTTGCTGATGATCTAGAAACTCTTCCTCGTGTGAGTGTTTCAACAGACAAATTGGTCTATACTCTCAATGAAGATAGAATGAAAGTTTATCTTTCGATAACAAATCCTGGTGGTATGAAGGCGGTAAATCTAGCATTTGCTTTGAACCACACTTCAGAAGATTCACTCCAAGTTAAAACATGGTTTGCACCGGATTGGACTGAACAAGTTCAATATTTTAGCATGATTTTAGATCCTGGTTATATTTTGAGTGAAACTCTTATGGTTGATATTTCAATACCAAATTATGAAATCGGTCAACCCGCAGTGACTGAAGCAGGAAGGTACACATGGGCTGCAGGTCTTTTTAATCCGGAGTCTGTCAAACCCTATTCAGGAATTAGTACAGCTACAGTCCTTGTTGTTGAACAGTCACTTAAAGAGCCGATCGTCACTATCTCTGCGGATCAGCTCATATATGTTATGAATAGAGATAAAATGAGAGTTTTCCTCGAGATTATGAATCCTGGTGGAATGAGGACAGTTGACCTTGTTGTTGCTCTTTATCATGTTCCTTCAGGTTCTCTTCAACCCAAATTATGGTTTTACCCAAATTGGTCAGAAGAATTACAATATTTCCGCATGGAAATGGAACCTGGATATCTAATGACAAAAACTCGAATAGTTGATACTCGAATTCCATCTCTTGATCCTGATGCTCCTCCTATTCAAGAGCCCGGAGAATATATTTGGGCTGCTGGCTTTTTCAAACCTGAATCTCTTGAACCGCTAACTAAAATAAGCACAGCTACAGTCCAGGTAATGGAAAGGCCTATGTCAGCATTTCCTCAGACTCCATTACTTCCGACAGTAACAATAACATCTGACAAACGTGAATACACGATGTATCAGGATACAATCGAGCTTTCTCTTGCTGCCAATAATCCGGGTGATGATATCCCAGTTGATCTTTACTTTGTCCTCTACCACATTCCAACAGGTCAGCTGGAACCGAGATTGTGGTTCTTCCCTAACTGGTCAATGAGAGCTTCAGCAACTTCATTAACATTACCGGCAGGTTTCGATCTACCAACGACAAAGATCATGGATGTCGAAGTACCTTCCACAATGTTAAATACTCCTCCGATAACCGAATCAGGAGAGTATGCATTTGCAGTTGGTCTTGCTAACCCTGGAACCGCAGATTTCATCGGTGACATTAGTTCAGTCTTTTTCAACGTCGTGGATAATCCTATACCGACAGGTTATCCTCAGACTCCATTACTTCCGACAGTAACAATAACATCTGACAAACGTGAATACACGATGTATCAGGATACAATCGAGCTTTCTCTTGCTGCCAATAATCCGGGTGATGATATCCCAGTTGATCTT
>Ga0272441_10006099_pt1 | contig 20476 bp, 14 predicted proteins | sample SSMProp6N_FD_193582 | JGI IMG/M metagenome (GOLD analysis project Ga0272441, IMG submission 193582) | Marine sediment archaeal communities from Little Sippewissett salt marsh, Falmouth, MA, United States - SSM-Prop-6N | ecosystem: Environmental > Aquatic > Marine > Wetlands > Sediment ...
GCCCTCAGGATTATGTAGACAGACGCGAAAAGCCCGGTGTATGCGACATACTGCGCCTGGCCCGCGAAAATTATCGCCGCGAAAACCGCACCGATTCCGGCGGTTCTGAGCCATGCGCGCCCCTTCGGGTTCCCGCCGAACGCGGTTGGTTCGATGAGCAGCATCATAAGCGGGGCGAGAATGTATCCCTCGAGAATATTCATGTTCGCCTTGTTGAAATTCATCGTCGCCGACCACTGGAAAGCGACCGACGCCAGAAAAGCCGGGAGAGGTCCCGCCCCGAGACGTCGAATCCAGAGATAGAAGAGAAGCGCCCCGGTCACAAGGCACAGGAGAAGAACGAGATTGTAAATTGCCAGGAAATCGCCGGGGATGAGGAACATCCAGTTTAGCGGGTAGAAAATCCCTGCCTCTCCCTCTGCGAAAAATGGAAGCCCGCGGTCGAGACGGTAATCCCACAGCGGAAGCTCACCGCTTCTGATGGACTCGAACGCCTCCTGCTTTAAAGGCTGGTTTATGCCGGTGTGGTCGAAACCCGCGAACGTCGCGAACCCGGTCGTTACCGGCCAGTATGCGATGAACGGCAGAAGGATCAGCGCGACAATCGCGACAATTTCTGTGATCCTGCGCCTTTTCAGGATGACAGCTTCAGGCCCGGAGTCAGCGCATTCACTCGTTTCATTATTTTTCTTTTCGTCGACCAAACCGTGCATGAGTATAGCTTAAAAAATATGGATTACGACACTATTCAGATATAATAACCCCATGACTTACGATCCGGGTGAGATCAGGTACCGGTGGCTGAGGGTTACTCTCGGGGCGGTTGTCGCAGTCGTGGTAGCGGTCTCGCTGATCGTTGTTATTTATCGTTACACCACAACATGGTCGCCGCCCGGGGTTGTAATGATCCCCGATGCCCCTCCGGTTGATGTCGATCTTCAGCCTCATCCGAGGCTCGTTGCTCCACCTGAAGCGATCACCGCTCTGGGGAATTCCAGGTCATCACCTGAGTATGAAACGATTATGCGGAAGGCGGACCAGTTCTACGATGAGTACCTTGTCGATCCGCTCCAGGGGGACACGATCTATCCCGGATATTTCGCGCTCGCGTGGCGGATTTCAGGTGAGGATCGCTACCTTGATGCCGCGCGGGATATGGTACTGAAGCATTGCAGGTTTCCAAGGTGGAAAAGGCGTCCGGAGAGCGCGAATTTTTATAAGATAGAAATGGCCTACGCGGTCGGGCTGGCATACGACCTTCTTTACGACCAGTTTTCGGAAAGTGAAAAGGAGGGTATAGAGGAGGATCTTTCCGAGGTTCTGGATGGTCTTTTATGGCACCTGCAGGGAAATCCGAATCCACCGTTCTGGCACGACGCGCCGCATTCGAACTACTACGTCGCGCAGCATTCCGCAGCGGGTATTCTTGCGATCTGTCTCGGGAACGCATACCCGCGATGGGATGACGCGCTCGCGTACGCGTACGACGGCCTTCAGCCATCGATCGATCTTCTGGAAGACGACGGGGGCTGGATCGAGGGGCTTACGTACCTCGATTTCTGCTGGGGACAGCATGCGCTTCTTTTCCTCAATTCTCTAAGGGTAAATGACGGGCCGGATCGTCTTCGGGAGGACTGGTACAAAACAAGTGTCCTTTTTGCGCTGGCGGGAATTCATCCATCGGGACTCGAACAGGTTAATTTCGGCGACAACATCCGCGACCCGATAGCGTCGATGGGCTACCTGTGGCGTGCGAGGTCATTTTTCGATTCCGAATTTCTCGATCAGTTCCTTGAAAGCCATATCGCGGTTCCCGACTACCCGCGTATCCCGCTCGATGCGTTACTCATTCAGGCGATTCTGGAATTTGATCCGGAACTTCCGTTAGATGATTTCGAAGAGCCGGAGGCATGCCTTTATTTCCCCGGAATAGAATGGGTTTCGCTGAGGGAGGACTGGTTCAGGACGACGGGGACATTTTTCGCGGTGAAGGCGGGGTATGGCGGATGGGACCATAATCACGTCGACCAGGGAACATATATTCTCGCGTTCAATGGCGTTCCGGTGATCACCGATGCGGGAAGGGGAGTTTTCGAATCGAGGAAAATCGTGGAGGACAATCTTATCCACGGCGGCCCGTGGGGGCACAGCGTTTTCATCCCGTCCGATGCGGTCACGAACGGGACATGGGATGACTTCACAATGTACTCGGATAACGCACGGCATCGTCAGGCAGATGCCACGATTGAAAACTTCACCGACACCGGCGGATACACCTCTTTCAGCATGGATCTGGACGGAGCCTATCCCGCGGAAGATATGGAGTACTGGCGACGTAATATCCTGTGGTTGAAACCGGGAGCGGAGATTCCCGGCGGCGCGTTTGTTATTCTCGATTCGACAGATTCCCCCGGCGAAATCCTCGTGCAGGTTTCGATGGAGAATACTCAACGGCGTGAGGGCCAGGTATTTTCGCTGGACCTCAATCCACCACGTGAACTCGGACTTTTCTGGTTCTCACCGGATGCGGACGTCGACTTCGAGATGAACCGGAGCGTGAACGGCGTCAGCCCGCTCGATTACGCGAAGATCATCGTGAATTCCACATCAGGTGAGGATTCAGAAACATACGATGTTTTTACGGTGCTTCTTCCGTTCGACGATATCGCGCGTGTTGTGTGCGACGGTTACGTAGAGGATGACATCATCGGAGTGTTCGTCGATGGCTACCTCCTCGAATACGAGCGCGACAGCGACGGCGCATGGCAGTTCGCCGGATTTTGAACACCACCCATTATTCAATTTACTGAGTATTAACGCTGAGACCGTAATAGACCGAGTGATATCCCTGGGTAAGTTCGACAATGTACGTTCCCGCCGTAAGGAACGCTTCAATCTCGTAAAGGCCCTCGTCATCGAAACTATCGCCCTCAATGCGCGATTCTTCCTCGTTGAGAAGCTTCAGTGAACCGTACGGTTCGCCATCGTAAATTTCCCAGAGGATTTCGACGCCGGTGTCACGATCGAGCGTGAACGCATAGAGGTCGATCGTATCGCTGTGCTCGGACATTATTCCGGTGTAGTTTGTATTCAGACTGATCCAGCCCATATCACGGACCGTATCGTTCGGTTCGACCTCGCTCAGATCCATCGGGGTCGTGTCTGCGATGATGGTGTACTGCGATGTGTGGTACGACTGGGCAACGTTTATGTAGTAGACTCCCGGATGAAGGAACGCGTACACCTCGTACACCATTTCGTCCGCGAACTGGTCTGAGTCGATACGGTCCCCGTCCTCGTTTTCAAGCCGGACAACGCCGTAATCATCTCCACCCGTTATAGTCCAGTAAACTACTACCTTATATGAATCCTGCAGCGAGAATTTCCAGTAGTCGTTGTCGTCGGAATCCGATGTGAGAATTCCCGTCCCGACCGTGTTGATCGAAAGCGGGCATGCATCGCGATTGTTATCATTCGGTTCGGTTTCCCGGCCTGATCCTGTAATAACCGGAATTGTATCCTGTTCGGATGTTCCCTCAATCACATTTCGCGGAATGGACTCCTCCTGCTCCTCCCGTTCCGATATCACCTCTTGATAGTCATCATCGACATCATCGTTCACCGGTTTTTCACTGTCTTCCGGAGTAGCGGAAACGATTGAGAAACTGCTGTCCGACTCATCGATTATGCTGCCGTCGTCACTTGATTTTATTCTTACCAGGGCGTTATGGCTATCGGCATCCGGGACAGACCAGTCATATGATCCATCGTTTTCGGTGCCATCAACGACAGAATCCCATTCACCGTCAATGGAGTATTCGATATCAACATTTCCGGTAACATCTCTCGTGCTCCAAACGATCCTGTAAGTCGTACCGCCTGTGATTTCCTCGCCATCGTTCGGCTGGATAACGGAAATCGATGGTTGTGTTGCGGAGTTCGCACCTGATCCATTACCGGTTTTGGCAACTTCCACATCCGGAATTTCCGGAGCGCACGATAAGGGAATCACAACGGTGCAAATGATGATAATCAACGGGATATGGAATGCGCGTTTCATGTGTACCTCCGGAGGATCGACAGCCTGAGTACTGATTTTAAGCATTGGGGTGGATGGTGTAAACAAAAAAGGGGAGAAAAATTAAGGATCCTGCTAATAGCAGGATCCAGATCGAATAGCACCTGTTAAGCCCATTCAGATAAATAACCCACCTCTTGTAAGGTCCCTTAACCTCTAGTCGGCGGGCCCAACAAGGCGTATTATCCAGCCCCATTCATCCTGATCGGATGTATTTTTCCTTTCAGGATCTTCTTCCGATCTCATTTCGTGACGTTTCCAGTCAACGTCAATAAGTATTCCCTTTTCGTTAACCCTCCTCAATACGTCCTGTAACCGCTCAGTACGGCCGTCTTCCATGTCGAGACGCCATTCAGACGGAATACCGGTTTTCAGCCCCGTATCCCTCATTTTGACCACTCCTCATTCGGATTTTCCATGATCCAATCGGCCGAAAGCGCTTACGTTGATAAAACAACGCAATAAACTTTAAGCTACCGAACCGGTTGGTGGGAAAATCTAACTCCTCTTTAATAAGGCCTCTACTATTTTAATTTACCACATTTAAGGAAAATTGATATCCCTAACATCAATTTTTCTGAAAAAACTGATACAGCCTCAGGCATTTCTTCAATATATTCAACGTTGAGAGCGATCCGAAGTAATCGTATATATTTTCTCTATCCTTATTTTTCCGGTGGATTTTCACAAACCTATTTGTTACATTGTGCATCCTTCATTCAACATCATGGAGAGGACTATTACCCTCCCTAAGGAGGCATGAAAAAATGCGTAACCACAGACGTTTATTTATCCCGGGACCAAGCGAGGTTCGACCGGAGAACCTTCTTGCTTTCGCGACACCCCAGGTCGGCCATCGCGCCCCCGAGTTCAGCGAACTTTATAACGCGATCCAGCCCAAGATCCAGCAGCTTCTCTACACTCAGCAGCCTGTGTTCATGGTGAGCTCATCAGCCACCGGGGTCATGGAAGGCTCGGTACGAAACGTGTGTCACAAGAAATGTATCAACTTTATCAATGGTGCTTTCTCCAAGCGATGGCACCAGGTAACAAAGGCATGCGGAATTGAGGCCGATGCCCACGACGTGGGATGGGGCAAGGCAATCAAGCCGGAGATGATCGAGGAGAGACTATCGACCGGTGAATATGACTGTATGACATTTGTGCTGAACGAGACCTCCACGGGAGTACTCGGTCCGATCGAGGAATGCGCAGAGGTCTGGAAGAAATATCCGGACGTAACAGTCTGTGTGGATGCGGTATCCGCGATGGCCGGAATGAAGATCGAGTTCGACGAACTCGGAATGGATGTTCTTCTTGCCGGATTACAGAAATGCTTCGCGCTGCCGTCCGGCCTCACAGTGTGCGCGGTAACCGACAAGGCGCTGGAGAAATCCAAGGACGCAAAGGGCAAGGGTTACTACTTCGATTTCCAGGCACTTCTGAAGAGCCATGCGAAAGGCCAGACACCGACCACGCCCACAATACCGCACCTGTTCGGACTCAAGAGCCAGCTCGATTACATCATCGATGTCGAGGGTCTTGATAACAGGTGGGCGCGTCACAAGGAGATGGCCGAGGTTGTCCGCGACTGGGCAATTGATCGCGGATTCAAACTCTTCGCGGAGGATCGGAAGTACGCGAGCTGGACCTTAACCTGCATCGACAACCGCGAGAAGAAGATCAGCGTTGCCGATCTCAACAAGGAACTGGCCAGGTACTGGGTAATGATTTCGAACGGATACGGCGATCTCAAGGAGCAGACATTCCGGATCGCGCACATGGGTGACACGACCCTCGTGGACATTCTCGGACTGCTCGGAGTAATCGACCGGATTCTCGGATTCTAACGAAAGGTGATACGACATGTCAGATAAACCAAAAGTAATGGTCTGTGACCAGATGGATGAAACGGCCCTTGAGGAAATGGGTAAGTATTTCGATGTCGATGTGAATATCGGGCAGTCGCCCGAGGGACTCGCCGACACGATTGGTGCCTACAACGCGATCGTTGTACGGTCCGCGACGAAGGTCAGGCAGGTGGCAATCGATGCAGCTGCAGAGGCCGGTAACCTTAAGGTTGTCGTGCGTGGCGGAGTCGGAATCGACAACATCGACCACGAGTATGCGAAGACGAAGGGAATCGAAACCCGCAACACTCCAACCGCATCATCGGTAAGTGTAGCCGAGCTTGCGTTCGGAATGATGATCGCGTGCGCACGCCACATCGGTCATGGCACATGCTCGATGAAAAATGGCGAGTGGCTTAAAAAGCAGCTTAAGGGTGTCGAGCTCCAGGGCAAGAATCTCGGTATCGTCGGTTTCGGACGAATCGGACGCGAGATAGCTTCACGCGCCGAGGCATTCGGAATGCACGTCATCTGCCATGACAAGTACTTCGACCTCTGCTCGGTAACCGGCAGAAAAATGCAGAATTTCGACGAGGTGCTTCAGAACGCCGATTTCATGACATTGCATATTCCGTTCGATCCGGAGGTCGGTCCGACACTTGGTCCCGACGAGTTCGCGAAGATGAAGAAGGGTATTATCATCGTCAACTGCGCGCGCGGCGGCACGATCGATGAAAAGGCGCTGCTGGACGCGCTTAACGATGGCACCGTTTTCGCGGCCGGACTCGATGTGTTCGAGAAGGAGCCGCCGGATCATCCGAACGATCTTATCCAGCATCCGAAGGTTGTCACCACGCCGCATATCGGTGCGTCGACAAAGGAAGCCGGTAAGAAAGTCGGGGGCGCGGTAATCGATGTCCTGAGAGATTTCTTTGGTGTCTGATTGTTTTAACGTTTTGAATGATTAAATACGCGAGGCGAAAACCTCGCGTTTTTCGGGAATAAGCATTATGGCGGATAACTGGAAACCGGAACTGCCGGATGAGCCTGTCGGTGTGATACCGAACCCCAGGGTCGTAATACAATTGTCGATTGCGTTGCTGATTCTTGTGCTGGGTGTAGGAATCATGCTGACCTTCAGGGCCAAAGAAGAAATGAACATGCAGGATCCCAGCGCGAGCAGTGGAAATCCACCACCCGTGGAGACTGAACCAGAAAAGCAGGCCGGTTCAACTCCACCGGTTATTGATGAGGAAAAACCGGAAGGGTCAATTCCGAGTCATTCACCCGCGGGACTTGAATCGATGATCAACCAGTTTCGGTCACTTTCCGAAGTTGCGGGATTTGTTTCAGACTTCCACGGCCAGACAGGTTATTATCCGGAGACATTCGGGGAGGTGCTGGAAACAGTATCGCCCGCAATGCCCGAAAATCACCTGACAGGAGAGGGGAGTTTGTTCGAGGTATTTCCGGGTGATTTCAGCGCGGGTGGATTTTCGTATCTTCCATATACGGAGGATGATGGAGAGTCGATATCCGGATTTATCATCATCGGATACGCGAGGACCATTGAGGATGGTTATACAATTGAGAATCCCGGTGAGACAGTCGAGCCGTACAGCCTGTATCACCCGGTTACATATATACTGCGGGGGGTTACCGCCGTCATGCATGAGGATGGCGGTCTGACCGATATCACCGAATATCCGAAAAGTACAAACGTAGAGAGCGAGGAATAAAGATTATGATCAAGGTATTTCCGTTCCGCGGCATACGCTATAACAACGCGAAGGTTGGAGACCTGACGTCGGTTGTGACGCAGCCGTACGACAAGATCAAGGATGACCTGATGGCCGTTTACTACGACCGTCATCCGAATAACTTCACGAGGATAATCAAGGGGAAACCCGATCCCGATACCGTAGAGGATAACCGTTACCTTCGTGCGAGGAATTTCATGCATGAGTGGTTCCGGGACGACGTACTGGTTCGTGATCCCGAACCGGCAATTTATCCGTATTACCAGGAATATACGGTTGGCGGCGTAACGCGTGTCCGGAAGGGCATGACGCTACTCGTGAACCTCAGGCACACGGAGGTCAAGGCTCACGAGAAAACGCTCGAAGGTCCGAAGGCCGACCGGCTTAATCTCATGTGGGCGACCGGAAGCCATACGGGACATATTTTCATACTGTACCCGGACCCGGAGCAGAAGATTAACGCTATTCTCGACAAACACGCGGACGCGTCCGATCCTGTAGCGATTGCCAAAGACGATTTCGAGTGCACCCACAGGCTCTGGTCGATAACAGATGAAGCGGACATCGAAGAGATCCAGAAAATTCTCGAACCCCACGATCTCTTCATAGCCGACGGCCATCACCGTACCGAGACAGCCCGCAATTACATGAAGGCGATGGACTTAATCGGCCTGGTCGGGGAGGGTAACGAGATTCCCGAGAACTGCCTGATGACACTCATCAGCATGGACGACCCGGGACTTGTTGTATTGCCGACCCATCGTTTCGTGCATTCGGTTCCGAACTTCAGCAAGGATGAATTCCTTAAGGCCGCGGCGGAGGATTTTGAAATCGAGAAGGTCGAGGGCTGCGAATGCTGCAGCGAATGCAGCTCGCTTCTTGAAAAACTCGCCGAAGCCGGGGAAGCAGGCAGGCACTCGCTGGCCGTTCACTTCAAGGATGCCGATTGCGCGCTTCTGACATTAAAGGACAACGCCACAATGAAGAGGCTTCTTCCGGGCGACCGCTCGGACGCGTGGCGTAACCTCGATGTAAACGTGCTCCATGTCGCGCTTCTTGAAAACCTGCTGGGAATCGATGCCGAGAAGCTCGCGCAGCAAACTAATGTCAATTATCACCGTGAAGTGAAAGATGGTCTTAAGGCGCTTAATGATCACCCGGATGGTAACGCGCTCTTTATTATGAATGCGACGCGTGTAAGCGAGGTGAAGGAGGTCGCGATGGCAGGCGAGAGGATGCCGCAGAAGTCGACCGACTTCTTCCCGAAGCTTCTGAGCGGGTTCATTTTTAACAAGGTGCAGTTCGATGGCTGGCCGGATGATGTAGAGGATTTCTACGAACTGTAGGTTTCATGGATATGGATAATTCGCCCGGTTACAAAGCCGGGCTTTTTTTGTTGCAGGCCTGAAGCCTGCGTTACGTGATGGTTCTTAGCCATGCGTGTGCAGAGTATGCTGTGCAGGTTGAACGTGCATGTTGCCTGAAAAAATGTGATTTTATGGGGCATGTATTTCTTTATCAGCCAATATAAGGTACAATAACCGCAGACCCGGAGGTTATGTTATGCGTTTATTAATTTACATTTTACTATCAGCAAGTTTTATCGTCATTTTAGCGGCTGGCTGTGTGGGAAATTCGATAACTACATCACCTGATGCGGACCTTGAGAATCCCGTTTCAGCATCAATTTCGGATCAGGATGGAAGGATGATCTGGGGGATCTGGGAGATCACGATCGATCCTGTCACACTCGAAGCGCAGGCTGTCCCGTTCAGGGCAGCCGGATTTCACGCGAATGTGCGGAAGTTCCTCGAGGAGGGGCCATGTACGACATGTCTCGCACTGGTTCCGCCGATTGTACCGAAACCGTACGGGATGGACGTGGATATAAGGATCACACATCCATTTCCCGGGCAGACGTACTTCAATGGTTTCGATGTGCGTGGAATAATAATTCTCGACGGGGAGTACCAGTTCCCGAACATGGGATTGAGAAGCACACATGCCGCGTCCGGCGGCCCGGCGCTACTGAATCCCGATGGTTACGCGAGGATATTCAACGCGGTTGAGTACACGATGCCCGGAATTTTCGGGTACTCACAGGGCAAGCTTGTAAACGCGGACTGGGGCCTTCCGATGAACACACTGAATGCTTTCAGAGCGTACTATTCGGATGGCCAGGGCGATGAAGCAGGCGGGCGCAGGGGATTCCTTGCGGGTGATTCGGTTACAAGGACTTACGAAATCCAGGTGGGTCAGACATTACCGTTCAAATTCTGGTACGCGATCGACGCGTCATGGGCCAAACCGACCGGCAGCGAGCCGTATGATTACTCGGATTTCCCGCCTGAGGCAAACTGTTCGGAGGCGTACAGATTCGATATCAGTGTTATGTCGGGAGAGCTATACACCGAAGGTGGAAGCGTCACGATAGGGGTGGATATCTACGATCACCAGGGCCATGTGGCGCCATGGTCGGTGATGTACGAAGCGCCGGAATGTATGATGGCGTCGGCGATAATTTACGCCGACCCGGGCTGGATCGACGGTGATGTTGCGCACTGGGATTTCAACGTCACGAACATGCTCGGCGGCCTGTCTCCGGGCGATGGCGCGGAGCTTATCGTTGGTTACGGAAACAACACACCTGATCCGTTCCTTGGGAATGTCAGGGGATATGACAGGTTTACAATTCCGGTGAGTGAAGGTCCTGAAGCGCCGGTAGTGATATCGATCGATCCGGACTGGGGCGTCCAGGATGGCGCGGTCGATAACGCTGAGATTTTCGGTGAGAATTTCATCGACGGGTGCACGGTCATGCTTCAGAAGACCGGGCAGCCGGCAATCGACGGGATGGATGTCGTCTTTATTGACGACCAGAACATCGCGTGTGACTTCAACCTTCTCGGAGCGGAGCTCGGATTATGGGACGTAGTCGTAACAAATCCGGGTGATGTTTCCGGAATGCTGGAGGACGGATTCGAGGTGCTGGAGCCGTCCGGATGCAACGGCGCGCTCCACAGTAATTATCTCGGAACGGGTGATTTCAGCGGTGGCACGCATATGGGAGCCCCCGACGCGGTATTCGTCCATGACACCGGAACCGATTCCGATGGTGAATTCCTGGGGTACATTTCAGGTTTTGCCGGGACCGTTGTCGCGACTTACATAATCGACACCCTGACGCCGGAGGACGGGCATCCGCTTGGTACCGGATGGGGTAACCCGCAACCGGGATCGTGGCCGGTGCCGATATCGATCGATGTTTCGGAGGAGTACGGCCAGTTTTTCATCGTGTGGAGCACGAACGAATCGTTAGTCGAGGTCTGGGAAGCGGAAGATGGCAAGCTTGCGGGTTCGACCGATGCCGCGGGCGGAGGACGTGTGTTCTCGATCGATACCGACGGGAGCGGTGGATTCTGGTGCGGTTATTACCCGGAGATCGGTTTCGCGCCGGGGATAAAACATTTCGTGCCGGATGGTCCGCAGCCGGGGACGCTTGTCGAGGAAACGTCGGATACGTTCCTTCTTCCCGAAGCGTGGGGCACGCCGCACGAGCTTGCGGTGATTCCGGGCGAGAGACTTCTCGTTCTGAGCGGAAGCCAGCAGGGGCGGATCAGGATGTACGATATCAGCTCCAGCCCGCCGGTGTATGTCGGGGATATCAACAACCTGTTTTCGGATTCGCTGAAATTCGACGCGTACCCGATTAAGCCATGCGACATGGATATCGACTGGTCGAATCCGGATGTCGCTCACTGCAGGATCGTTGTTATGGGTAGGCTGGACAGCGGAGGAACCGAACTTCTGAAAATCGACACGGACCTGACGATATGGGCGGGACCGATTTCGATACCGAGCAAGCAGTATCACACGATGGCGATCAATCCGGACACGGGTGATATCGCGATGTGGCCGGCGGAAAGTGCGCCGGGCGAGTACGCGCTTATCGAGCAGCCCGCGGGCTGGTGACACAGGGAATTTAACGATATTTGAACGCTATTGGTTCCCGGACCGGATAGTCCGGGATTTTGATATAACTATTTTCCGGCTTCGACGTCTGACCTGAGACGCTTCATCGCGTCGTAGAGTAACTCGACCGATTCGATCACCCTCTCGCGCTCCTTATCGGGTACGTACTCGACAAGCGCCATGAATGATTCGATGCTGACCCTGTCGAGTTCCTTGAATATCTTCTCACCCTTCGGGGTGAGAGTGAGCAGGAGTCGTCTTCGGTCCTTTTCGTCGGTGGCCTTGTCAACGGCACCCATTTCAATAAGTGAATTGACGATCTTGGTGAGGTGGCTTTTTTCGAGGCGAAGTTTTTTGGCGACCTCTCCGGGACTTATCTCCCGGGATTCTTTAATCACGTACATGACGTATGACTGCTGGGGTGAGAGATAGAAGTTAGGATAAGCCTTGCGGGGGTCAGCGAGTGTGAATCCCCGGATCAGCCATGAGAGCGAGTCATGAAGCCTCCTCGACTGGCTGCGTAGTTTGTTTTTGTTCACCAAATGTCCCTTGCCTTTTAACTTTCAATGCAGTTTAATCAATATTTTAATTGTATTATGCCAGAAATCAAAGGCGAAAGCCATAAAAATAGTTGACAATTTCAACTAAATCATGTTAGGATTGGAAAAGTTATCCACACGGATAAGCGAAATATATATGAAATTCATTGAGAGGTGACACGTATGTCAAAAGATGTCGCTCTCGTTCCGGATCTACGCGAACGTCTCGATGAAGCCCTGAGAGCCGGGGCCGACGCGACGGAAGTTGAAATCCGACTCGAGGAAATAGACTCGTTAAACATCACGTACCAGAAGGAATCCCTTGAATCACTCAACAAGGGAGTTGGCATGGGCGGATGTGTCCGTGCACTTGTTGACGGAAGCTGGGGATTCTGCAGTTTCAATTCACTTGAGAACCTGCCCTCAAGGGTCGAGCAGGCGATTGCGATCGCGAAGGCACTCGGCCCAGGCAGCGTGAAGATCACCGAGCAGGAGCCAGTGGTCGATTCGGTTCCGCTGGATTTAAAGAAGGATCCGAGGGATGTGCCGATATCGGAGATCCTGGGAACGGTGAAGGGGTATAACGATATTCTCGTTAAGCACGATGGTATCGCTTCGAACTATACGATTTACCGCCATTTCCACTACCGGCGGGTGCTTGCCAACAAGACCGGGAGCTTCATCGAGCAGGAGAAGATGCGGATGACGCTGATGGTCATGGCGATGGCGATGGACCCGGACGGGATGATGCAGGACTCGCGCGAGTTCGTGAACAGCCTAACCGACTACAGCGTGCTTCCCGGAAAAGAGGAACTTATCGAGAAGCTCGCAGCGACCGCGATAGAAACCGCGAAAGCCCCGAAGGTGAAAGCGGGGACGTACCCGGTGGTAGTTGACCCGATGCTGACAGGCACATTCGTGCACGAGGCGTTCGGGCATCTCAGCGAAGCGGACTTCGTGCACGAGAATCCCGACTGGCAGAAGATCCTTACGATGGGTCGGAAGATGGGACGTCCGATACTGAATATCACCGACGGTGGTACGGTACCGGATGAAGGCGGCTCGATGAAGTACGATGACGAGGGAACCCCGACGGGACTCACGTATCTTGTGAAGGAGGGAATACTCAACGGAAGGCTTCACTCACGCGAGACGGCGGAAGCTCTAAACGAGGAGCCGACAGGCAACGCGCGCGCGGTGAGTTACAGGTTCCCGCCGATCGTCAGGATGACAAACACTTCGATTGAACCCGGCCCTCATTCTTTTGAGGACATGATTTCAGATATAAAGTACGGCATCTACGCCGTACGACCGCACGGCGGCCAGACGTCGCTTGAGCAGTTCACCTTCGGAGCGGACCAGGGATTCGAGATCGTGGACGGAAAGATCGGGCAGCGCCTGAGAAACGTCTCGATTTCGGGCAACCTGTTCAAGACCCTTGAGAATATCGACATGATCTCGGACGACAGGTCGTTCGAGTCGGTCGGTGGATGCGGAAAGGGCGAGCAGGCACCGCTTCCGGTCGGGACCGGCGGACCGCACATCAGAATCCAGGACTGCGTAGTCGGAGGTGAATCGTAATGAGTATTATCGAACAGTTACTTGAGAAAGCGAAGGCGAGGACTGACGCAGCGGAGGTCTTCTACACCCAGAGCGAGGCTACCGCTGCCGCGTGGGCATCGGACAGGCTGAAGATCGCGGAGGGCAAGGAATCGAGCGGAGTCGCCCTGAGGGTGATGGTCGACGGGAAGATGGGATTCTTCGCGACGACCAAAATGGACGACCCGGACATGATAGTGGACACCGCGATCGAGCTGGCACCGCTCGGGACAGAATTCGCGGGAGAGTTTCCAGATTCATACGATCCGGCCGATGTTGACGCGTACGATGAACCGACCGCACAGGCCGGTCCGGACAAGATTGTCGAGACCGGCAATAAGATGGTTGCGGACGCAAAGTCCGGCAAAAGCGACGCGATGTACGACGGGAAACTCGATCGTACGATCATAAGAGCTGAGATCGCAAACTCGAAGGGTGCCCATTCTGAGTTCAGGAAGACCATATTCGAGGGATATCTCAGCGGATCGGTTACACGCGAGGGCGATGTACTGATCATCTGGGATTTCGATGCATCGACAAAAATGGGCGACCAGCCCAGTGACTGGGTTAAATGGAACGTTGAGACGCTCAATGCGGCCAGCAACGTGGTGAGTCTGCCATCCGGTGATTACAAGTGTATCCTGACGCCGAAGGCACTCGATATGTTCGGACCACTCCAGATGGCCCTAAACGCACGAAATGTGCTGAAGGACATGTCGCCGTTCGGTGACAAGGTAGGCGAGCAGGTGTTCGATCCGAGGATCAACCTTGTTGATGACGGACTGAACGCACTGACTCCATCGGCGCAGCCTATCGATGATGAGGGTGTGACGATGCAGAAGACCACCCTGATCGAGAATGGCGTGCTGAAGGGATTTATCCACGACCTGCACACATCGGCGAAGATGGGAGTGGCGTCGACCGGTAACGGAATGCGTGGCGGACTTTCAGCCACACCGCGGGCCGGATTCACGACGCTAACGCTCATGCCCGGCGACAAGAGCCTCGACGAACTCGTCGCATCTGTCGATAAGGGAGTTCTGATCGACCAGATCATGGGAGCGCACCAGGCGTCGCCGTTCTCGGGAGACTTTTCGGTCTCAGTGTCACTCGGATTTGTGATCGAGAACGGGAAGATCGTCGGGAGGTTCAAGGATGGAATGATGGCCGGCAATGTTTTCAGGATGATGAAGGACAAGGTCATCGAGACTGGCAGCGAACAGAGGCTCGCGCATATGTACGCGCCGCCGGTGCTGTTTGATGGAATAACAATCGCGACATGACACGGATTTACAATAAATTCAGGATTTACTCCTGATTCTGAAACCGAGACCATCGCTTCTGATTAGTAATACATGAGCGGGACTTGAAGGTCCCGCTTGTGTTGTTTATTCAGCCGAGCACCAACTTATGCAGGTGTGATCAGGATTTGCAGGGTTCCCGATCGGAGCGGAGGATCGCGTAATGCCAAGCATCGTGGAAGTCGCCATCCTTACGGTAATGGTGCCGGGAGATATATTCGAGCGACATCCCGGCATTTTCCATTACGCGCGCGCTTGCGGGATTCGATGTGAAGCATGAGGCCTCTACGCGGTTAAGTTCGAGATCATCGAAGCAGTAGTCTATCAGGCGGGTTACGGCCTCGGACGTGTATCCCTTTCCCCAGTGATCGACATCGCACCAGTAGGCAAGGATCGCCTTCATGTGTCTGCGATTAATTTCGTTTACACCGGCGGTACCGACGAGCCTGCCCGTATCTTTGAGCCTGAAGACAAAAACATGGCTGAAATCGATATCCCACCACATCATCATGGTCGATATCATGATCTTTGCTTCATTCTCATTTTTTGGGCAGGTGAAGATGTTTTTTTTAATCAGGGGATGGCTGGAGATACGGGCAAGGTCGGCGGCATCCTTCTCACGCGGCGGTGTGATTAAAAGCCGTTCGGATTCGAGAATAATTTCATCGGGATCGGTCATTTTCACTAAGGTCGGATCGTAATATCGCGTAATGGTGGAAGTCGATCGGGGTGCCGTTTTTAATGTATTCCGAACGCGCGGTGCCTTCGAATGTCATACCGAGTTTTTCCATCACACGCGCACTTGCAGAATTATTTTGAAAGCAGATGCCGTAGATTCGTTCAAGGTTGAGTTCATCGAAACCATAATCGATCATTCTATCTGCGGCCTCGGTCATGAAGCCATGGTTCCACTGGCTGACCCTGCACCAGTAACCTATTTCCGCACGCAGGTGTCTTGTGTTGATTTTATCAAGGCTGACAGCACAAATGATCTCATTCGAGTCTTTGTGAAATCCGGTAAGGGACACGGATTCCTTCATTGTATCGGGACTGTTGACATACCTTATCCAGTCCGCGGCATTTTCGAGGGTGTAGGGATGAGGTATTTCGAGGGTGGTCGCGGCGATGTCAGGATGGTTGATGGCATCGACAAGCGCGGATTCATCGCCGGGCTTAAGGCGTTTGAGGATCAGTCGCGGGGTTTCGAGGATGATGTCCATCTTATCGATCACATGGTTAATATAGCATGAAAGGTAAAGGGGGTGTGAAATATGAAGATAAGGGTCTTGCAATAAGGTGGAAATGTAGTAAAATGCAGTAGAGCTTTAATCAATTGTTTATGTTAAATTGATTAATGCTGACAGGCCGTGTACGCATCGACGAAGGCTACACCCGAAAGAAAAAGGACGATGGAGTGAAAGGCTTGATAAATGCGTGCGCGTGCGTATTGAAGAGATGAAAACGGGGAGACCGAAGAAAGGTTAAGGACGCTAAGTCAGTAAAAAGATATGAAGCCGGATTTCAGAGAATACATCAGTGAGAACGTGGCATTGTGCGATGGCGCTATGGGCACGATGCTTTATGAGCGGGGGGTATATTTCAACAGGTGTTTCGACGAGGTGAACCTGGGTGATCCTGATGTGGTCAGGCAGATTCACGAGGAGTACGTAAGGGCGGGAGCGCAGATAATCGAGACGAACACGTTCGGGGCGAATCCGTTCAAGCTCGGGAAGTTTCACATTGCCGATAAGACGAAAGAGATAAATGTCAGGGGCGCGGAACTTGCCCGTGAAGCGGCAGGTGAGGACACATGGGTGGCCGGATCGATCGGACCGCTCGGGATAAAGATCGAGCCGTGGGGCAAGACATCGCTTGAAGAGGCGCGGGACGCTTTCAAGGAGCAGGTATGCGCGCTCTGCGAGGGTGGAGTCGACCTGTTTATCCTGGAGACATTCGGGGACATAAACGAGATACACCAGGCGATCGATGCGGTACGGCAGCTATGCGACCTTCCGGTAATCGCGCAGATGACGATCAAGGAGGACGGGACGTCGCTTTACGGTACCGGGCCTGAAATATACACAACTCGTCTGACGGAGTGGGGGGCGGATGTTGTCGGGATCAACTGCTCGATGGGTCCGCACGCGATGCTAGAAACGCTCGAGCAGATGGCGGAGTACACGAATCTGCCATTATCGGTGATGCCGAACGCCGGTCATGCGAAGAGCCATGACGGGAGAATCTTTTACCTCGCGTCGCCGGACTATTTCGCAAAGTACGCGCACCGATTCATGAGGGCGGGGGCGCATGTGATCGGGGGATGCTGTGGTACGACGCCGGAGCATATAAAGGCGATGGCATCGGTACTGAGAATGAAGCAGTTCTCCGGGGCGCACCGTGAGTCGCAGACGGTCAGGGCAAACGGAAACGGTCGCAAGCAGCCGCTGGAAATCGGGGCAAAGTCGAAACTGGGACATTCTATTTCTGAAGGGAAGCATGTGTTCACGCTCGAGATAACACCGGGCAGGGGCTGGAACCTTGAGAAGACCCTTTCGAAGGCCGGGCGTGCGAAGGAAGCGGGATTCGATGCCGTGAACATACCGGATGGACCGAGGGCGTCAGCTCGTGTGGGAGTGATGGCGACCGCGGCGCGGATTATGCAGGAGGTCGGGATAGAGCCGATCCTTCATTATGTCTGTCGCGACCGTAATATTCTAGGGATGCAGTCAGATCTTCTCGGGCTTGCGGCACTCGGGCTTCCAAATCTTCTGTTACTCACTGGTGATCCTCCGGTGATGGGCGACTACCCGAAATCGACGCCTGTGTTTGATATCGACTCTATCGGGCTTACGAACCTCGCGTACGCGCTTAACTGCGGGATAGATATCGGTAACAGAACGATAGGGACGCCGACGGGATTCCTGATAGGGGTTGGAGTGAATCCGACCGCGGTGAATGTGGACCTGGAGATCGAGAGGTTTTACTGGAAGGTGGATGCGGGCGCGGAGTACGCGATATCGCAGCCGGTATTCGATCCAGGAGCGCTACTGTCGTACATCGAGAAAACGAGTAAGTACATGGAGGAGCGCGGGCTTGAACCGATCCCGATAGTGGGCGGTATCTGGCCGCTTCAGTCACTTGGGAACGCGGAGTTTCTTCATTTCGAGGTGCCGGGAGTGACGATTCCGGACTGGATAATGAAGAAGCTGCAGGAGGCGGGATCGAAGGAGCGAGAGCAGGAAATCGGCATGGAGGTTGCAAAAAAATTAATAGACGATATTCTTCCATATGTTAAGGGATTCCAGTTCGCGACGCCGTTCGGGCGGGTCAAGCCCGCAATTGAGCTAATGGAATACGCAAAGGACAAGATCAGGGTCCGTTTACAGGAACCGTAAAGAACCATGGGGAGGATATTGTCCGACATACTCGGGGAACGACCCCTTATTCTCGACGGTGCGATGGGCACGACTCTCGATTCGCTCGCACCTGAATCGAAGGTGTGCTGCAACGAGCTTCTAAACATCACCAATCCGGATTTAATCGCGACAGTGCATCGGAGGTTCTTCGAGGCGGGAAGCGATATTGTCGAGACGAACACGTTCGGAGGGACGCCGGTCAAGCTGAACGAATACGACCTTCCGGCGGACACGCTTGAGATAAACGAGCAGGCCGCGATGATCGCGAGGGGTGTGGCCGATGAATTCGGCGGACTTGTCGCGGGGTCGATGGGGCCGTCCGGGCTGCTTCCATCGGGTGTGAACTACGGGGGGCCGGGCCCGGATGAGATTTCAAAGGCGTTCTCGGTGCAGGCGGAAGGGCTTTTGAGGGGATCGGTCGATGCTCTGATCGTGGAGACGATGCACGACATCCTCGAAATGAAATCAGCGATCATCGGATGTCGTGACGCGATGGAGCGTGCGGGGATCAAGGTTCCGGTGTGGGCATCGGTGTCGCTTCACATGAACGGGCGGATGCTTATGGGAACGCCCGTGGATGCCGCGCTAGCGGTCGCGCTTGCGCTCGAAATCGATGCGTTCGGACTTAACTGCGCGACGGGTCCGAGGGAGATGATCGACGCGGTCGCGTACCTGACATCGAATTCCCCGATACCCGTAATTGTGTTTCCGAACGCGGGGATGCCGAGGAATGTCGACGGGAAACCGGTGTTCGATCTTACGCCGGAAGATTTTTCATCGCAGATGGCGAGCTACATCAGGATGGGTGTGGAGATAGTCGGCGGATGCTGCGGAACCGGACCGGAACATATCGCGGCGCTGAAGGAGACTGCCGGAGAATATATATCGCGTGTGAGGCCATCTAGGATTTTCAGACTCGCGTCGCTGGAGAAGTCGCAGGAGCTTATATCGGAGGGAAGCCCTCTTGTAATTGGTGAGAGGCTGAATTCGCACGGGAGTAAAAAGTTCCGGAAACTTCTGAATGCTGAAGACTGGGACGGGATGGTTGAAGTGGCGCGTCAGCAGGAGAGGATCGGCGCGCAGGTACTTGATGTCGCGCTCGCATCGGGGGATCGTGAGGACGAGGCGGGGGATTATGTCACGGTCGTGAGCAGGCTCGCGGTGGAATCATCGCTTCCGCTGATGATCGACAGCGTGGACCATCACGCGGTACGCGCATCGCTTATGAACTATCCCGGAATTCCGATCGTGAATTCGATTAACCTGGGAAAGCCCGCGCTTGCGGAGAAGGTGATCAGGTATATCAGAAGGTATGGCGGCGCGGTTGCCGCGATGCTGATCGACGATAATGGCATGGCGAAGGATATCGAGAGGAAGATGGAGGTCGCGGAGGACCTGTACTCGTTCGCAGTGGGGAGATTCGGGCTTCGCGCTGATTCGATTCTGTTCGATCCGCTGACATTCACACTTGCGACCGGCGAGGAGGATTTAAGGGACGCGGCGGTGGCGACGATCGAGGCGATCCCGAAATTAAGAGAGAAATTCCCCGAATGCGGTGTTGTGCTCGGGATAAGCAATGTCTCGTACGGACTTCCGGTGGGGGCGCGGAAACTTCTGAACACGGTTTTCCTTCATCATGCGATAAAGAACGGTCTGACCGCGGCGATTGTGAATCCGCTGGATTTAAGGAGCCTCGATGAGTTCAGCGCGGAGGAAATCGGGCATGCCGAAGATCTGATATTCAACCGATGTGACGACGCGATTCAACGACTTGTCGATCTGATGAAGGACAGGCCGGAGGACGAGGAACGTATAACCGTGGAGGCGGACATACCGGTTGAGAAGAAATTATCGCACGCGATTCTCGAACGGAAGGCATCGGGACTTGAAGAGATACTTGATAAATGTCTTGAGAAGATATCCGCGATAGAGATAGTGAACGGGATATTACTTCCCGCGAT
>Ga0272441_10006100_pt1 | contig 20473 bp, 37 predicted proteins | sample SSMProp6N_FD_193582 | JGI IMG/M metagenome (GOLD analysis project Ga0272441, IMG submission 193582) | Marine sediment archaeal communities from Little Sippewissett salt marsh, Falmouth, MA, United States - SSM-Prop-6N | ecosystem: Environmental > Aquatic > Marine > Wetlands > Sediment ...
TGCGTCTCTCGTGTTTATTCTCATCCTGTCACCCCCCTTTTTAATAACCACAAATCCGCTGTGATAGGCTTCATGAAAAACTCACAGCAGCTATTGCAAAAATAAAGGGTGCCTTTCCATTCATAATCTTCGTTGCCGCAATAAGGGCAGACGTAACCGCTCATTGAGGCACCCCCGTAACCGCAGGCGAAACGGCATCGGTGACTCCGGTAGACGAGGCCGCTGGGCGATCACATCGAAACAATAAATCATATCGCGGCCACAAGACAAACGCATCACAGTTTCCTCCGCACCGCCCGCCGGAACCTTTACCTCCGTTTAGATTGCGCATGAAAGCCCCAAAACGCCCTTTATTTTCCATTCTTTCCCTCCAGGCCGTCAAATACCCGTATAACAATCTTAAAGAAATTTTCCCATCGTTTTGCGCCGTATCTTTTCTTGTGGTATACCAGCCTTGAATATGTCTCTATGCTCATCGGCGCGTTCACATTAATTTTATTTTCCATATACTTACATTCGTAAGACTACTAATAAAGACTTTCGGTTGTACGCTATGTGAAAAACTCCCTGTCTTCCGGTTTCATTTCCTTCCTGGGAGCAATATCTTCTTTCGTGTAATGCTGCCGCTTGAGAAAGTCAACATCCTTCTTTAAGGAGGCAAGGTCGTTTGCCATCCTTCCTATCTGTTTCTTCATTTCTATATTGTTCATTTCTTCAAAGCCTCCAATTCCTGCCTTAGGTTGTAGACTTCCTGTCTTAAAACATCTATTTCCATTCCCAAATCGACTCCCTGTTCCTTTTTGTAACGATATTCGTCTACTTCTCTTGTCGTTTCCTCAATGCATCCTTCATCATCGCATATCTCGTATGTGACATTTTTCCATGTTGTCTTTCCCCAGTCAACCGCATCATACGAAACTGATCCGTAGAATTTGGAATGATCTATGCTGCCGTCCGGTTTTACATAATAAGAAGCGTCTTTTATGAAGTCTTTGGGTTCTTTGCCTGGCTTCGGTTCGTATATGCTCGTTCTTGTTATATAGCCCGCTGCTGAGATATTGGCTTCAGACCATACAGTTATCCCGGAAACATTTCCCCTCACTTCTAAAGGATAAGCAGGAGCAGTTGTCCTTATGCCGAATTCTCCGTCCAATGCACAAAAATAAGTATCTCTGCCTTTTCCGGCAACTTGTGCATTTATCGTATTGCTTCCCTCACCGCTCATGACATTAAAGTAAACAGGTGCCGAAGTATCGACATTCCTGAAATACCTGAAATAGCTTTCGTCATCATCTTCTGCTGTGAATGGATCTATATCCAGTCCCATCCTGTTAGCACTATACCACGCTTTCACAAGCCCATAACCGCCGTATCCCGGAGAGTCCGTATCTGTGAGTTTCAACAAAGGAGAAGATGACTGTATTAATCCATAACTTCCTCCTATTATTGCATCATCAACAAACAAATCGCCGCCTATTGAAACGTCACCAACGACAAAAAGGTCTGCATTATGCAGCTTTTCGCCAATCCTGACTCCGGTGGTGTTTATTCTCATGATGGCCCTGTGAGTGGTTCCTGTTTCGTTTATCTGAATTATAAATCTCAGGTGGTTCCCGACATAATCAATCTGGGAAGTGTTCACGTCGTCGTCGAATATTAGCCTGGGGGTGTTGCTGAATACTCCTATTCTTACATTGTCATATCCGAGCGTTTCCTCTGTCGGTGTTTCCCCAGAGAACACCGCCCCACCATATACAAACAAATCTTCCCCTATGCTTGCGTTTCCCGTCACATTCAGGCTGCCGTTCACGAAAAGGTTATCGTTGATTGTATAGCTGCTGGCGACGCTCGTTACGACGCTGTCAATGGCCATGAATCCGAATATCATTATTAAGAAAACTATTGCAGGGTCTTTTTTGGCCATAATATTACATCACTTTTTAACTTAAATTACTTCGTTGGTCGTTGAATTACATATATGTCCCGCCGAAGATGTTCGTCACGACCCTTTTCGTTTTCTTCTTACTTTTTCGTTTCTTCCTGGTTGATGAACTGCCTTTGACGTATGCCTTGCCGCCGATGACGTATTGGGTGTTTGTTTTTCTTCTGCTCCTTTTCTTTTTTATCCTTCTTTTCGTTGTCGGAGCGTTCGAGAATTTTTGTACTTCTTCGGTGGCCTTCTGGAAAAAGGATGGTCCTCTTGTAGCCTTTGCTTTTTCTATACGTTTCCTTTCCGTTACTTCATACTTTCGCAACTTTGCCCTATTCTCTTCCTTTATGCGTTTTTCCCGGAGAGATTGCAGCTTCTTGGCCTTTCTTGTTTCCCATGATTCGCGTGAAAAAAATCCCATATGATCCTCCTATAATTTAACAATCGGCCTTATCCTCGCCCCGGCCGTCACCTTCGGGGCCTTCTTCACCGGCTTCACCACACCTATTATCCCACCCAGAGATGGGGCGTATTTGTATGTAGGCTTCTTTCCCTTCTTTCCTTTAATTGTGACACTTTTTGTTCTCCCCCTTCCAGGTGGCGGCGGTATCAATCCAGGAGGCGGCGGAGGCGGCGGAAACCCAGGCGGCGGAGAAGGACTGGGTGATGGTGAGGGGCTTATGCTCGGGCTTAATGACGGGCTGGGCGATGGGGAAATACTCGGCGATATTGAAGGACTCAATGAAGGGCTTATGCTCGGACTTAACGAGGGGCTCATACTTAAACTCGGCGACCTGCTCCTGCTTCTTGATCTTGAAGGACTCCTGCTTCTTGATCTTGAAGGACTCCTGCTTCTTGATCTTGAAGGACTCCTGCTTCTTGAAACAGACCATGATGCCACGGACCCGACAGATGGAAGCGATGTTGACAATGACGGACTTATATACGGGGCGCTCCGTGACGGCTTCGGCGGTTCGTATGCCATCAGTTTTATTTTTTCACTGCCCTCTATTCCAAACATATCTTTGGCGCCTTTTTTATATTTCACTAAAGCCCTTTCTGCTTTTTTGGTGCCTGCCGACTTCAACCCCGTTCTTGACCAAAACCCTCCCCGTCTGCTTTCTATAAGAAACTTCTGAGCAGTTATGTAATCCCCAATATCTTTCATACGATGAGGTTCAGGCCCGAGCCCGTAATCATAGTCTTTACCGACGTTTCTTAACGTCGAAGAGCTCGACCCTTTTCTGACACCAAACTCACTGAGCCTCATGGCTTCCACGGGCTTAGAGAAAGAAGATTTGAGCATCGTTGTCCTCTGGTTGAATTTAAAACCGAAGCCTGCTTCGACGCCTGGTGACATCATATCCTTTGCAAGCGTGTCTTTGCTATGTATATCGACCGCATGGTGCCATTTTCTATATTTATCTCTTGTCTCTATCAGAAGGTCGCTGCGCCTTACATTGCGTTTGCCTTCTGTCCTTTCAAGCTGTTTTACCAATATGTCAACTTTGGGACCGAGTTCTTTGCTGCTTTTCATTATGGATATGTCTATATCACCGGCTTTTCTTCCAAGGCGCCCCTTTGGAAGCTGGGGTTCTGCTGTATATGACCCGTAGAGTGTTCCCCTCTCCTTTGACGCGAAACGCACCACATTCTTCACTCCTTCGGAAGAGAGTGTTTTTGTCCCTTCTGCTGAAAGCGATCTTTTTACGGCACTTGTCTGCATTTCCGTTTGTTTTGAACCTTCAACAAAGGATTTTACCATCTCGGCGGCCTTTGGCCTTCCGGTTTCTAATGATTTGATTATAACCTTTGTCTGGAATGGGGTTTCCGGCGTGTATCCCTTTGTTCCGAAATCTGTTTTAGTAACATCTATTTTAGGAGTCCCCGTTACAACTTTGCCTTCTTGTATTCCAGCGACGCCCACTGCTCTATCGCCCGAGCCGTATTCAAAGGTAACGCCTCGGTATTTGACATTTTCATTTATCTTTATTGTTTCAATCTTTAGTTTAGGACCCTTAGCAGCCGCACCTGCTATGAACGGTGTGGAATACACAAATGTTCTTGCGATATTTTCCCCCGTTCTCATTCTACCAAGAACACCACCGGAAGTATAATCTTTTATCGTTGTGCCTGCCTGATAACCGATACCGGCGCCAAGCATGGCTTTCAATGAAAAACCAGTTGCCTGAGCCACTTGGCTCGTTCCTCCAGACGCTGCCATAAGTCCGGCCTTTGCTCCGGCAAAACCAGCGCTTTCTGCCGCGGCAGAGTATTCCGCGGGGACGGTGACATCAACATATTTGCCACCTGAAAGTGCACCACCCCACACCTTGACTGTCTGGTCTTTCCTCTCCATGAGCCCATAAGCGTAAGAAGTCATCATATCGTCACGTTTCTTGTTCCAGTCTTGGCCCGTAAGCCCGCTGACAGCAACTTCCGACAGCACACCAAAACCGAACCACTCCTGCGGCGAAAGGACATAAGACGTTCTTACCACAGGATTTCTGCCGATCTCTTGTGCGGTCTCGTATCTCAGCTTTTCGTTTTCGTACTTTCTCACGCTTTCAATATATTCCTTATCGGCCTGTTCCTGCGCTGCCCTGTAATCCTTTTCTTCCCTTTCTTTTATGGCCTGCAGCTTTTGTTCTTCCCTCCGCTGTGCGACCTTCTCGTATGTCTCTTTTATCTTCATGCTCTTCGGCGCCGCGACGAGCTCGCCTTCGGGCGTTTCATAATAATCGAGCTTCGCGCCCTTTTTTTTCGCTTCCCTTATGGCCTGGGCGCGTATGTTGCTCTCCGTAGCCTTCTTCACGTCAGAATAAGAATAACCGGGATAATAGATGGCGGCCTGCTCTTCTGTAATGATACCTCTGCCTTTGATCGTGACTTCTTTCCTTTCAGCTTCTGGGTTTATAGATTTGGGCACTATCTTTACCATTATACTCTCCGCTATTGTTGTTATCCCCTAAAATGAAAAGGGAAAAAAATAAAAGGGTTTAGGCGTCTTAATCTTTTCCTTTACCAAGGTAAGTCACAAGAACACCTATGATTATCGCTGCTATTATCACAAGCGCAAGCGTCGGTCCCCAGTCAGCCATTTCGTATACAGCTTCCGCGCCCGAGTTGGATGCGTTCATGCTGTACGATGTTGACCACGCGGTGCAGTTTCTTGAAGTTGAGCCAGCTGTCTGGCAACATCCCCAATAACCCCCGGTTGTTGGGTTTGCGGCACTTGAGTTGGTGTAAGGTGTTCCCGTATCAACCCAGGTGTAATCGCACGCGTTCTCTGACAGGTCTTCTACCATTATTGAGCCGATGCTCAACGCGAAGAAGGCCACGACAAAGATCACGGCGATCGGCACGAGGTCATTGATGTTCATGTGTAAAACCCCTTAACGCCTGCCGAGATAGGTGACAAGAACGCCTATTATTATTGCAGCAACGACTACAAGCGCCAGCGTCGGAAGCCATGAACCGAGTTCTTCAAGTGACTCAAGGCCTTCGCCCGATGCGTTCTTCGCATAGCTGTTGGCTGTCTGGTCGTCGTAAAGGTCCTGAACAATCTCTGCTCCCATGGAAACCACGAAAGCGATGACAACGAAAGCTATTGCAATGGGTGCCAGGTCGTTTATCGTCATACCTTTCTTCTTTCTCGAAAGGCACTCAGATGCAATCTGTTGTGCATTCATAATTTTCATCCTCCCAGAAGTGCTTCATCGCGTCGTGCTCGAAATACATAATTAGATTACGACAATAGTCGTTTAAATTATATGGCGATTGTTATACTTGTTATACTTTTATAACTCCATCATGTCATAGAGCCTGCTCTTCTTCTTCCTTTTCGTTTCTTTTAGCAGGTTTTCCAGCGCCTCGTCTATGCTGCTGGCGTCCCTTAACATCTTCTCCGCCATAAGGCGCTTGTGTATCTTCACAGAAACCTTTATTATTTTCATGTGACCTCCGTGGCCCTGTACTTGCCGAGGACGTCCCACACAAACACTATGAAGAAGTACGCAAGCACAACAACCGTGACATACATCACAGCATTATATCCGTATGCGACAGTGTCCGCTATCGAGCTGTAACCCGCCTCGACGGCTATCTGCCGCATGATGTCAAGGTTTATGAGCTGCATGAAGAAACCCATCCCCAGGAACAGCATCTGCATCGGCGCGTGCTTCTTGTTGATGGTAAACGCAGCATAGAAGAATATGAATACCATCACCTCAAAAGCCGCTGTTATTGCGTGATCATACATCGCTTTCACCCCCTCTATATAGCACAACGACAGACGCGACGAGTAGAATAGTCATAGTCCATGCTACCCAGTCACCGACTCCGCCCATAGCGACAAGCAGATATGATAGTATGGTAGTGACGAACATTGCAGATGACAGCCCGACATCTGTTTTTCCTTTGGTGCTTCCTGCCATGAATATGACTATGAACGCGGACACGAGAAGCATTATACCGAACATATCGCCGCTTATAGAGTTACTGTATTGGATAAGTCCGGTAAAATCCGTGTAGTTACCCCCCACGACATCATAAGGCACCCAAGTCGAACCATTCCACGGCATCTATACCCTCCTCCCCATGACGACATAAAATATCGTCGTCGCTATTATTATGGCTATGAATACAAGGACTATTGTAGTAACCCATGGTGGTATCGGAAGGTTCTCCATATCTTCTCCTGTGGATGCTGAAATAAGCCCCGTCCCCGCATTGGCCATGGATTCTATAATAGAAATGACGTTCTGGGGTAGCCTGAACACGACATTAAAGGCCGTCTCGAGCCACGACTGATCCCCTGAAAGCGTATCGCTTATGTCCGTTGCCGTCTTGTTCATGTCCTCATTGAGGGCGTTGAAGTCGCTTTCCATGTCAGACGGTAAGTCTATATCATACCCGCTCATATTCATGTCGTTCATGAACGTAAACATACCAAGGAATGTACCCGTACCGACAAGCACCATGATCATCAAAGTGGATATATTTTGATTCATTTCTTCATCCCCTTAATCATTATTATCACCGCAACTGCCGCAAGTGATACTATAGCTCCGCCGCTCACTTCCATTATTCCAAGTGCAGCACCAACGGCAATGCCCAGGACGGCCAAAATCACCGCGGCAACGGGCATGAACACCCCGATAGACACGACAGCAAAGAGAAGGATGAACATAGGGAAAAGCCCGAAATCTTCGTATACAGACGATTCTGCGAAGTATGCAGTCCCTGTCGCAAGGGTGAACGTATTCCCTTGGGAAGTTTCCACGATAAGCCTGTAATTATATGTCCCGTTGGCGTCACCACCAAGGAAGCAGGACAATGTTATGGCAGAGCCGCTCCCCGAGGAAGAACATACAGTTTCGGGTCCGCCGAGCTCCATGTGCGTGACTGTCAGGCCGGCGCTGCTTATCAGCGCCGTTGCATCGTTCATCGTGCATATCGTATAATTCGTGGTGTAATTCACATAACAGTTGACGCCCACATTCTCTCTTATCTCAAAGAACTCCGTCTCGTCCGCCGTTGTATAAAGCACAAGAGTCTCCGGATCGTCGGCGGTATCTATCATAAGCATCGGCCCTTCGGTATTCTTTGTGATTCCCGCTTCGGATATTATGAATTTGTAGAAGACGTCATCAGGGTAAACATACAGCAGGAAGGTACCCTCCGAGCTTGTTTTACCTATCGTGACAGTCCTGTATTTGTTCTCGTCCACATAATATCTCTGGATATTCACATACGCGCCCTCGACGTCCTGGTCGTTGGCGTCCCTTACGTTGACTTCAACCTTTTCCGAGCTTGCAGAAGGTATATTCAGAAGGTTTATTGACTGCAGCGTGCTTGTAAGCGGTGCCTGGTAAAAGTAATATGTTCTTGTGTCGTAACCGCTGGAATCGTAAAGCATCGTCATGTCAACTGTCCTCGGCGGGTCAAAGACGCATATAGAAAAGTTGGTGGTGTTTACCACAGAAAGATTATAGACAAACCCGCTGTCTATGTCGGTTATGGCATACTCGGCAGAACCATTCATCGCCGAGAAATCCTCCTCATTGTAAAAATAGAACTTGACGGACTCGGTAGCGCCCGCCGCGGAACAGTTGTTTATGGCGTTTCTGACATCCAGCCAAAGCGTGTCGCTATTGGAATACCCCTCTGTGTTGTTGACAAAAATCACTATCTCAGTCAATCCCGAAAACGAAGAAATCCCTATGGTTGTATTGGAACATCCCGTGCTCACGTTGTTTCCTCCATTCACGGAATAATACGATGTGTCGCATGAGAGGGCACTGTCAAAATCGAAAGTAATATCCACAGACGGCGGTGATTGATATGTCCCGTTGTTGGGTGATGTTATGTTGATGCTGGTGTTCAGTTCAATGGTGAAATATTCGGTTTCGTCATACCATGTCCCTGTCGTGCTGTTTATCCAGAGGGTTACATTATGCGAGCCGCTCGATGTGAAAACGAGCGTGGTGTTTCCATCAAGCGTTATATTTGCGGCCGAATCAAGCGAATATTTCGCTGCGTTGTAGTCTGTAAGATTATACCAATCAAAGCTGACATTCATGGTGTTATATGTCCTGTTTTCGGGACTTGTAATCACCAGATTCCCTATTACGGTTTCCGCACCCAGGATAACATAGTCGTCCGGCTTCGTGTTATTGTATATGTGCTCTATTTCCTCCTCTGATAATGAACGATTCCAGAACATCACTTCATCCATTTTTCCGTCAAAATATCCATTATCCCCTCCTATCTTCAATGTTTCCGTTGAGTCTTCCGATGTGCAGCCGGCACACGCTGAACACTTATCAATCTTTCCATTTATCATTCCGCATATATCGGTCGTGTTCATAAAGAAAGCTATATGTGACCAGGTATCTATTGGAACGCTTGTTACGCCTTCAAACTGGACGTTTCCCCCTCCTGCTTTAGCAACATAATAATAAAGCTTGTTGGCAGTTGCGACATTCCTGAGAAGCTGTATTCCATTCGAGGCGCCGGAGTGTTTTGTTACAATGCTTTCGGAATCGGTCGTGTCCGGTTCTACCCATGCGGTGATCGTGAATCCGCTTAAGCTGTCATATATCGCCTCATCCCCTGAATTGGCAAGATAATCATTATCTCCTGCCTGAAAGTCTATCCCTTTCCCGACTTGTCCCATCGTGGATGTCGGGTTGTTTTGCCAGACCATCGAATTGTTTTGCAATGAGTTGTCAGTTGCCGGACTTGTTTCTTCGCTCAAGTCCCAATATCCTATGAGGTCGTCATCAAGATTCCCGTAATCGCTCTCGTTTCCTTCGATTGTCTTGGTGGCGACTTTCGTTGCGCCGCTGTAACAGGCATATGTTGCCGAGTCGTCATAGCAGAATTCCGTCGTGGAATTGTCACAGACAATGTATTGGACACCATCTCCGAGGTTTACGCCGTATGTGTCATTGATATATATGACATCTGTGACTTCTCCGCCTTTTGCAAGCGTCCTGTAATATGTGTATGCGTTCCCGCATGTTGCGGATGCTATATATGGCAGCACGAACAGCAAAACCGCTATTGACACGACCAGCAAACCGACAAATCTCATACTTCACCCCTCGGTTTCGCATAAAGAGCGATTATTATCACGAACCCCGCCACCACGAATATGGCCGGCATGTTCCCGACGACCTGCGTGGCTATCCCATACTGCGCTGCGTCGTCCGCGAGGTCGCCAGACGTGGCTATCCCCATTATGGCATTGGTTACGGGGGCCGACGCCACGACGACTATTATGAGCATGATTATGGAAACAATGAAGAATATCGGATGCGTCCGTATCATTATGGCTCCTATTATGGTGGAAATCAGCAATCCCGCAAGAATGAGAACCATGCCGTAGTTCAGGACGTCGAATGTAGACTCCACCCCCCGCTGGGCGGCGACGGCGGCGTCGGTTGTCCCGAAGGCCCCGCTGTCGTCTAATTGCGAGTATACCTCAGAAGCGATAATAAGGCCGACCACACTAATGCCTAGTATAACCATTATGAAAACCAAGTCTAATATGGTCCCCTTCATACAGATATATTGGTTCACTGGTTAAAATTACTTCGTCATTTATCGAAGTAATTTAAGTCACCTGACGATATTAATAACATGCAGGAAGAGAATCAAGAACAAGACCAGTTCTCGAAGATGATGTACGGGTCCAATCTCGACCCGAGCCTCGCCCGTTTTTTCGTGGATAGCGAGGACGTAATAGACTCACTTAAGCTGATGCTCCAGGGGAAGGATATAGACTACCAGTTCGATCCGCCGAAAATGGTCGACTTCGGAGATCCGATGATGAATAACTACGGAATAGGGAGGGTGCTCGCTAAATTGAAGATGGCTCACAAAGGCATCCCGCTTTCAAATTTCCACCAAGAAACTCCTTATATTTTCGCAAGGCTTCAGTCTTACACCATAGCAAGGGAGCTTTTTGTCCACATGACAGAATATGGCATAAAAAACGAAGATGATATGATGAAGATAATAGAGCTCGTCCTTGTATCTCTTTTCGCCATATACAGCAGGCCGGTCAAGGAAGGCGAAAGGAAATTCTACAAAGGCTTCGCAAGGGAAAGCCATGTGATAGGAAGAGAGAAGCAGGGGAAGATGAGCTTAACATGATAGACAAAGAGAAGGCGAAGGAATACATCGAAACCATCGAAAAACACTTCGATGAGTGGAAGCTGTCATCTTTCGAGGAAAGGGTGCTTCTTATGATGATGCAGGACAGGCTCAACGCGAGAATACTCCGCGAAAAGAACGACAAAGTCGCTGACTACCAGATGGGAAGGCAGCTTGACAAATTGGGGCTTAAAGACCTTTTCGGGGGGAAGAAATGAAAATAAAGGTAAGCAACGAGAAAAAAAACATTATCATAATATATCTGTTTTTCACTTTGGTTTGGGTTGTCTTGCACGCAATGCTTGTTGTTCCCGTGGTCAGCCAGTATACGACTGAAATGGAAAATCTGGAAGTGGCTGATTATGTCAACGCCACTGCCGCAGAAGTCGCATATGAACAAGACTTGATGTGGTATTTTATTTTTGGTAATGAAAATATTTTCTTTTCTTTTCTTCTCTTTTTTTATTTTATCTTTGTTATAGCACCGGCGTATGTGGCTCTTGCAAACAGGTCAGACAGGGAACTCATAAAAGAACTCGAAACCCGCGTTAGGAAGATTGAGAATGGGGGCAGGAAGAAATGAACGGTTACGTCGTGCTTTCCCTCGTCCTCATGCTCATAGGGGCTTTGGTCGGGTATTTCTTCATTGTTGGAACGACCGCAATAAAGGCCGTCGTGATGTTCGGCGCCACAGGTGCGGTCATATCTGCCTGTTTTTTCATTGTCACCATGAAGAAGATGTATAAGACATTCTACCCCCTCAATGTCCGCGTATACGGCGACAGGTATGATGCCTTTTCGATAAAAGATTCCACCAGGGGAAAAGTCATAAAGGACAAAAAGGGACTTGAATACATAGAGACTGTGGGCGGCAAGAGATATAAAATGCCCCCAAGGAAGTGGATAGTCAAAGGCGATGACAAATTCGTGGATTTGTTCGATACGGACGATCAGCAGTTCCCGATAAAAATAAACAGGGACAACATAGAGGCCGTCTACAAGGAAGTCATACCGGAAAACCAGAGGGTATTCTTTGCCGAGAGGGTGGTCCCGACAGTCACAGAAGCCACGAAACCGCCAAAAAGCGACCTTCTTTATCTGGCACAGCTTGTCGTCCCTATGGGCCTTTGTGTCATGCTTATTGTGGGAATGATACTCGCGCCGGATTACTGGGCGAAATCATGGGAATTTTGGGGGCAGAAGGTGTCCGCTATACAGGCGCAGCAGGAAGAGTTTCTGAAAACAATATCACAGGCCCCGATATTAGTCAGTTGTGAAAATGGTCAGGCCACCATAGAAAAACCTAAACCTCCACCGGGTTAGTCTTATGAAAACAAGCGGAAATGTGGGAAAGCATACCACCCTTAACGAGAACTTCCAGCCATCAGAGATTATCACAAAACACATTCTTCGCATAATGGAGGACGACAGCATAGAAGCGTATATAGCCGATATTGAGAAGCTGGAAGACCTCCTGACAACAGAAATGGACGATGATTACGAAAAGGAAGAAAAAGAAATAGACGAAAAGCTGAAGGACTTCACAGTGCCACATCCCACCAAAATGGACCGCGACACATGGCAGCAATACAAGCAATATAAAGAAGCCAAAAAAAGGCAGCATAAGATGAGGCTTATTTTCAGGGCGCTTGTCAAGCTTGCAAAAAGGAAGGGCCTGTGGCTTATGGACGAGGAAGACGGCTATATGTCCCACGATAAAAAAAAAGTAACTTCTACGGATTAAAGATATTGGAGCGGTGCAGGGCTGTCGTGGACATAGCAGAAAAGAACCTCGACATAGCTGTCGTCGGCAAGAGGGGCGACGGAAAGAGCTTCCTGGCGTGCGAACTGGCTTATATTCTTGATCCGACATTCACAATAGACCGCGTGGTTTACAGCATCGAGGAATTTCTTAAGCTGGTCAAGACGCTGCCTCCAGGCTCTGCTGTTGTGGCTGACGAGATAGGTGAATGGTTCTCATCGAGAAACTTCATGAAGGACGAGAACAAGGATCTGTCAGCAATATTGCAGATTTTCAGGATAAACCGGCTTATCGTCATATACACCCTTCCCATGATGTACCAGGTAGACAAGAACCTCCGTGCGATGAGCGACATATACATAAGGGCCATGCGCGTTCACAGAAGCAAAAATCTTACAGAATGCAAATGGTATGACATATCAATGCACCCGATAAAAAGTAACAAGCCTTACACCATTCACCCCGTGGTGAGGGGAGAGGACGGCTTCAAGAAGAAGATAACGCGGGTGTTCATTGACAAGATGCCTGACGATATGCAGGCCGAATACATGAAAAAGAAAGAAGCATTCAACACGCGGGTGATAGAAGCGAAGCTGAGCAATGGGAAAAAGGAAGAAAAGAAAGCTAAAGAAACACGGACAGCGGAATGTAATAAATGCAAATATGTATGGGAAACATCATCCAATGCTGTAAAACCGGCGTGCCCGTCTTGCAGTAGTCGCTCAACAACAACAAAATAGTACAAACATATAACTTACAATATGGAAATAAAAATACTAAAATTTAATTTACCTTTATATTTTACAGGGCGGATATTAAGCTCGGAGGCTACCTTCTGAGCGATAAAAGCAGTAGGGGCCTTCGCGTATTCTGGTGATCTTCCCTTCTTTGATGAGTTTCCGGGCGTGTTTCTGGAACGTCTTGATATGTATGCCCACGGCGTCCGAGCCTTCCTGGGCGGTTATGCCTGGGTTCTCGACTATCACCTGGACGACTTCAAGCCTTGATATAATATCTCACCCCCGGTCCGGGCGAGCAGGCACACTCGCCACCCATAAATCCTTCCGATGACATTCCGTGCATAAAGCATATGTTTTTGCAGTCTTCGCGCATGGATATGTCTTTCTGAAAAAGAATAATGCCCATGAACATGACAACGAATATGAATATGATAATCAGGATCCACATGAAAGCGATATTATTCATGTTATCTTAACCACAGGAGCGAGCAACGTTGCTCCCAGTATAATACCAATAAGAAAACCATAGGCAAAGGCTGCCTGCTTGTCTGTCATGAGATTGTTATTATTCGTGTGTTTGTTTTTATTTGTCATGAAGAACCTCCAAAAAATTCTCAAACTCATCTGCATCCATCCAACCAGTTCTCCCTGTTGACTTATCCCTAATCATAAATTGCAAATCCTTACACATGACAATCGGCATTTTCTTCTTCTCATTCGTGGGATTGTTTTTATTTTTCATTCTTGCACCCCCGTGAGGATTTCCCACACCCTTTCCGCCTGTTGAGGAACCACTCCATTTCCGAGGCACTTAATTCTGTCCACCCTATTGGCACCCCCATCAACCACTCTACCCACGAAGGATTCAGACGAAGGGTCGAGGTCTGCTGGGTCGTGTTCCCACCCAATTCTCCTCTTCTTGCCTTCGCTTCGAGACAGTTGCTTTGCTGTGAATCTCCCTGAAGACGGTATTTTTGTTCTGATGATGTCACTGTTGGATACATCTTCTCCAATACTTCGGGATTCCCAAGACTGTAATTCACTCCTCCCTTCTCCTTCCAGCTTTTGCTTGTCGGTTTTGTTTTGTGGTCGCTGTTCTGAGGTGTCGGCCATGTCTTCACATTCTTTCTTCCATCTAATATTCTCGGTGATGGTTTTCCTTCTTTCGCAAATATTGTTTCTGGTAGTGGACTCTGTGGTAAATTGTCGTGCGCTGATGGTGTCGGCCACGTCTTCTTCGGTTCCATCCCATAAGCTATTTCCGCAGGATTCGGAATTCTGTTGCTGTTTCTTACCTTCTTCGACCTCACGGCCATTGTTGCAGTCGGGGTGCTTATTGTTATATGCGAGGATGAACATCCTTTCCCTTCTGTGTGGCGCTCCCACATCTGACGCTCGTAAATCCGTCCATCTCGCATCATACCCTGCTTCGGAAAGCTGTCCGAGAACAATGTCAAGTCCCCTGTGAGTGAGAGCTGAGACGTTCTCCACGAAGACGAAGGCCGGTCGTACCTCATTAATGATTCTGAGAAACTCAAACCACAGTCCGCTTCTTGTACCCTCTTTAATACCCCTTCCCTTGCCTGCGACCGAGATGTCCTGACATGGAAATCCTCCAGAGATGATATCCACCTTTCCACGCCACTTTGTCCCGTCAAAGGTTGTGACGTCGTCCCAGATTGGGGCGTCGTCGAGTTTCCCTTCTTTGATTCTGCTTCTGATGACTGCGACGGGATATAGTTCCCTTTCGACGTAACAGACTGTCCTGACATATTCTGAAAGTCCGATTTCAAGCCCCCCATATCCGGCAAATAAAGCCAGACCATTAAGCATCACCATCTCCTCCGAAATCTGTGCGGTTATTTTCACTTTTCATTCAAATACGCCTCCAATTCATCCTTGACTGAACCATCCCAATATGGTGAATCATTACTTGTATTTATTATACTACCTGAACATGATGATACTGCAAAATCGCTTTCACAAAGACATACACAACCTTCGGTATTTCCTGAATAAGATAATCCATAATGTCTGCACTCTGTTTCGCATCTGAATGTCATATTGAAGCATGGAGAGTCCATATAATATTGGGCACCTTTATCATAGTGGCATCCCCACGATACCCACTCAAATAAAATATTTCCTACTGAAACAATCATAATAACACCTAAAATGTACGCTGAATATCTCAACAACTTTGTAGGTTTTTTCACTTCTTCCATTCTGGATCAACTCCGAAGTTTACAATCTGGTTGTGCTTTCTGCATTTCCCTCTGAACTCAACTATTTCCTCTTTTGTCCAAAATTCAGGTACAGCGTATTTGTAACCGCCATCAAAACAGCAATCGCAGGCATGGACATTCCAGACTTTCAAAAGGTCGAGTTTGCGATCGCAATGATCTTTCGGGATTATATGATTTACTATCATAAAGACACCAATCTCTTTTCTCTTGTATCCGGCTTTCAGCAATTTCCATATTGCATCCTTTATCTCAAGCTGTTTGCCAAACTCCCAATCCCACGCAATCCTCGGCTTGATAAACCTTGATCTCTTGAGATCGTCTGCAATCTCCTGTGTTAAAAGCCTGTAATCAAAACCGCTTGTCATCTCGTAATGAACTACATTTCCTTTGACTCTCTCGTTACCGAGATCCTTTATTATCTCATGTGCGTCTGGTCTTTCCAAAAAGTTCATATCGGTTATCTGAACATTGTTACTTATGATCTCTGGAACATCGAAGAAAGTCTTTTCTGTCGGTTCATAGCACCAGGGGCAATTTCTTGCACATCCTCTGGAAGTTTCAAAAATCTGAACACCATCAATAACCTCATTTCTCTGCGGACCTGTGTATGTCGGTTGTATTTGTCTCTTTGGAAGTAATCTCAATTGCTTTTCATTTCTGCGTTTGTCTTCAGTCATCTTCCTCACCTATGAATCTTGTAACTCTTTCAGTCAACGCCGTATTCAACTTTGGTATATCAACCGAATCGCAATAGTGTATGTATTCTAATACATCTTTCAGTTCGATAACCGGCCGCTTTTCTTTCCTGTCACTTTCCTTTTTGCTCATGATATAACCCCCCCCGTTATTTCACCCCGGGGTTTTTTACGGGCTTGAGAACCTGAGATCCGTCAGGATACTCTACCCAGTCGAACTCCTGTCCAGGTTTCCAGTTGTATCTCCTGCAGCGTGACTTTGGAACTGTCACAACCAGGCTGTTTCCAGACCTTATTAATTTCACCATAAATATATACATCGTCCTTACTTAATAAAGGTATCGTTATTACCACAAAACATTATATTTCCTCAACCGATAACATACGCCACTTATGTCCGATTCCACATACTTTCGGACATGATTAAGATTTTTCATTCATAACCCTCCAATAATCTCCTTTCCTTTTCGCGTTCGTAAACCATGAGCGCCTCGGTTTCCTGGTCTTCCGTAATATCGCCCATCCTGACAAGGCAGCTTGTGAAATCGCTGGCGTAGTCGTCTGTGATAGGCCTGTCGTCATAAAACATGACGTAGTTCCTCGCGAACCTTTTCATGGTTTCCGATATGTCTGTGGGTATCATTCCAGCACCTCTGCGTCTTTATTCTCGCTTCTGAGCATCTTCAGCCTATCCTTGCACTCGTACATTTTCTGTTTGTGCCAGTCCGCCATCTTCATGTGGAACTTCATCTCATGCTCTGTTTCTAATATCATCTTTTTTTCACTTCCTTTGTTTTTGTCCTTGCCTTGCCCCGCCCCGCCCGGCCCCGCCGCACCCTGCCATGCATCGCCACGCCAAGCCACGAGATAAAATTAAGGGGAGTTGAACCCCTCAATCCTTTGCCTCCTTTATGGAAGCTATCCTGAACTTCCCGAACTTTCCTTTCTTGTCGGGTCTCCAGTCTCCTATGCCTACGAACTTGCCGCCATGTTCCAGTATGTTCTGTATCGAGTTGATGTCAACGCTTTCGTCTTCGCATATGACATCGAAAGACAGTGACCACTCGTTGAACATCGGTCTTGTCACCATCACCCTTCCTCTGGTGTTCGGGTTTACCGCCGCTATCCTGAAAGGTTCCCAACCGCCGTCTATGACAATGCAACCAGGTTCTACGCTGACTGTAGCACCTACAATCTTAGAGTATGTCGCCTTGCCCTTTCCGGGTATTTTGAACTGTTTTGCGGATTCCCTCAGACAGCCTTCCAGATATAGAGAAGGGACGTATGGTTTTCCTTTTTCTGTCAAGTACAGCTTTTCCTCTGGCGGTATTTCCTTGACTGCTCCTGTCCTTTTCTTTATCTTGTCCGCTAATTGTTTGTCCAGGAATCTGTTCATCAATAGCGGTGTTGTTCCTTCAATTTCCACGTTTATCTTTTTCATATGTTACCTCCTTACCATGAATCCTTGCCTTGCCTCGCCTTGCCGCGCCTGGCCTCGCCATGCCATGCCCAGCCATGTCCTGCCATGCCTCGAAACATCAATCATTCCCTTATCTCCTCCAGCCCAAAACACCTGAACCCCGCTTCTATGGTTTCCGTAAGGTCTTTTCTCAGGTAGGCTGCACAGAACTCTGCTGCTTCGGGTTTCATAAATGGTCCCCCAAAATGGAGTCGATCAACGATGGCTGAGAAGATGAGGAGGGCGGCATTGCCGCCTGTTCCTTGACCCTTATGGCTGGGACTGTGTCGCCCCTGAACTGGACCTGCTCTGTGGTGAGTGTGAACTGCTTTCCTATCCACTGGTCTGTTTCTGCTGTGCCGAAGTTCTTCTTCAGCCTGTCCTTGTTCGTCTTGTTCAGGACGAAGCGCTTGTTAAGCTCGTGTGTTTCCAGGACGAGCTTCTCGTCCCCGTCTATGGTTTCCGCTGCAACCGCTTTCACAGTTACGCTGACTTCCTGGGTGACGTCTTCTGCATTCAGGTACTCTCCGTAATACGCGTCTGCGTTTACCATTGTTAATCTACCTCCTTAGAATGAGCATTAACTTTCACTGGTGATCTGCAGCTAGGGCAATTCACATAAACCATTTTGGATCTGGTCTTCCATGAATACCCGCATTTTTTGCAGTTTACTTTTTTCATAATAATAATTATAACCACAGTTTATAAATACACTAGTTTCACCAACTAGTAACAAAAACATATACTAAAAGACATAAATGACAAAATGACATCGAAAACCTTCAAATTTCAACTTTTTTGTTTTCGATAGTTTTATATACAACTACGTTTCAATAATGTCTTTTATGTCTGTATTGTCTTTTATGTCTTTTATGTCATTAGTGTCATTTAGTAGGGTCGAAATTGGTGGTAATTCAATCTTTATTGAGCTTGATGGATAGAATGTTGTTGTAGGCTTCGTTGCCCTACTATCTTCTGGTGGTTTCCTAAGATCAACTTTAAGGAGTCCGCGTTGCGCAAGCTGTTCAAGAATCCTCAACCATTGCCTTTCTGAAACTATGGGGCTATATTGGAATATTTCGTTTGCGCTAAAGTATTCTTCTTTCTCTTTGAAATATTCTTTACACACATCAAAACATTTTCTCAGTCTGTGTGTAAGACCATGTACCCCACCAGCATCTTCTATCTTTTTGAAAACGCTGCGTGCAGTCTCGTAATCTTTTTCATTAGCAAATACAACCTTGCTTGTAATATCAAATTCTCTTTGCTTCTGATGAAGTACAGCAGAAGATTTTATAAGGTCTATAAACCTAGGAGTGTCTCTTCTTATCCTTATATTTTCCTTTGGTAAATAATCTATGAGTGTGGTGGCCCATTCGGGAAGTCTCACCTCACAGCGCATAAGTTTTTTTATTGCCTCTGGGAAAATAGGATCATATTCGTCACGATTCCCGAGTATAGAATCCTTGAGCTGCTTTTTCATTATCTCTCCTGTCTGTTCTGGTGTCTCGTCCAGGTTTATAATACCAAACCTATTTATGATTTCCGCGTTTGGTGACGCATTTGCGCTTGTCATTATTATCACGGGACTCCCATTTATTTCAACATCTATTGCTCGCTGCTTTATGACTACTGTTGCGGTTGATCCCTCTGATGCCATTATTTTGAATGTGGGTGAGTTTATCACATCGTCCCTTACATCTTCAAGATAAAGAAACTTTCCATCCCATGTCCACTCAGGCTCATATTTGGCGTTGTGCCAGTATGTCAGCGCCTCTGGTGTTATCTTGGTCCTGTATTCGTAACACTCTCTCGGAAATATTTTCCTAATTTTATTACAGACAAAGCTCTTACCAGAACTACTTTCGGAGTTTACCAGGAGGTGTGTCTTCATTGATGGGTTTTTTACCCATGCACAAAATATATGTAAAAGGACGGCTTCAATTGTATCTTCCTCACCAGCCACACCTTTCCCTATCTCATCAACAAACCTTTTGAGAATGTTAGGATCTTTAAGAAGCTTGTCTACATCGTAGTCAATTTTTGCCAAATCCATAAAGCAACTTCTCCTTATTTACTGCTTCTTTGTATTCGTCACATGCATCGAAATATTCTTCCATCCACTTATTCATGGTATTTTCTTTCATCCTGACATATGCAGCAACATCACTTTTCCAACCCTTTGGGAGAGGCTTATTATTTTTTTTCATTTCTAGCAGCGCGTCAACTCCCTCAGAAGTAATAATGTTACTCATTTTTTTCTGCCCCCTTCCCTATAAATTTTTTGTAGTGACATTTTGGGCAAGTTACATAAAACTTAGAAGTGCCACCATAATCCCATTCATAATCACAGTGGTGACATTTTAGTATCATATCTATTCTTTAACTTACTTACTTATATAATTTTGTATACTCAACGCCATCCTTCCCTGCGCCCATCGAACATCCGGTCCATGACGCTGCACCTGCAGTCCCACACAGGCCTGTGGCAGAACCTGCACACTTTCATACGAACCCCTCCAGGCTGTTAGAAAACTTCTTCCGCTGACTGTAGTCCGTCCATATCCTGTGGCATTTCTTTCTGTGTTCCTTGTACTCGTTCTCGTCCTCGGTTTTGAAACCGCAGGCGCATGTGCATATCATATTCTCCCCCCGTTAGGAGCTGGTACAAGCAGCAAACCGCGGTCACGATGTAAAGGTTTTCCAACCCCGGGAGCATGCCGCGGAACGGTTTGGGGATTACACCTCGCGCAGTGAAACTTTCTGCACGGGCGCTTCTTTGTCAACAAGCCACACCTTCTTCATAGCCCTTCTGAACTCGGCCACGTTTCCTTCCATTGGCTTTCCTTCTGCGTCTCTCGTGTTTATTCTCATCCTGTCACCCCCCTTTTTAATAACCACAAATCCGCTGTGATAGGCTTCATGAAAAACTCACAGCAGCTATTGCAAAAATAAAGGGTGCCTTTCCATTCATAAT
>Ga0272441_10006101_pt1 | contig 20471 bp, 15 predicted proteins | sample SSMProp6N_FD_193582 | JGI IMG/M metagenome (GOLD analysis project Ga0272441, IMG submission 193582) | Marine sediment archaeal communities from Little Sippewissett salt marsh, Falmouth, MA, United States - SSM-Prop-6N | ecosystem: Environmental > Aquatic > Marine > Wetlands > Sediment ...
TAACAGTATAGAAGCCGTCTCCCTGCGCTACACCCGCTAACGGAAGGAGGAGAACGACCACTGCCAGAAGGAAGAAAAGGCCATAGAGGACCTTATGCACCTTCATTAGCAACCTCCTTTGTTGGCTGTCTCATCTTTGTTGTATGCAATCAAAAGCAGCAATCCATCCAAACTTTAGCAGATTCGCCATCCGTAAGTCTGTAACACCGATTACGCTGTCGATGCCTCCTTTCAACAATGGCTCTGCACTTCCTCGTTCATAGTGCCACGGCGAGTTGGTACAGGGCATTGTCGATTGCCCCCTTCGCCGCCTCCACGGGATCCGCCGTCAACAGTGAGAACAACGGCCGATCCGCTTGCGTCACCGTCGTCGTGAATTCCACGTCCCCCTGAGGACTGAAGACGGTGGCGAACAGTCCTACGGTGGCTTCCTTCTCGATCCCCAGCATCAATCCCAACGGACTGATCAGGATCTGAAGCGACGTATCCAGGAACGATGTCACGCTCAGAAGAAGCAGCGACCGTTCCGGCTTGTATGTAATTTCGCGATCCCAGCGCACGACCCTCAGAATGACGATGTGATCGACCGCCAACGTCGCCGCCAACCGCTGCATTCCGTCGACCGTAATGCTGTTCCCAACGTACACGTCCGTCAGGCGCTGAGCCTGCATGAGTTCGCCTTGAGAGCAAACGTTGCCTCCCGTGATGACCGCGCAGCGTTGGGCTGCGTAGCTCGTGATGAGCTCTAGATCCGCCGTCGGAACGGCCGCGGCGGATTGAACGAACACGGCCAGTTTCTGACCCTGTCCGAAGCAGTGTATCGTTGCGATGCACAGGACTGCACCAACGATCGCAAGCGATAGCCTGCCGTGCGCTCGGTTTGACATTCTTTTCCCCACCACCCGTAGACTCCTTTCACTGTGCTGGAGTCTAGCTCACCAGCCGTTGGAGCGGATAGGAAGGGTGTCGATGCCCTCTCCCGACTTTGTCTAGGGGACATTGGACAAATGTCTCGTTCCGGCGACGCAACGCGCTGTTGCCTTTGCATCGCTGACTCTGTCTGGATTTCCGTGCCGGCGTCGGAGGCCGGTGGATGATGGAAAGAACTGCGGAAACGAACACGCGACCTCCGCTGGGGAGGCCGCGTTGACCATCAAAGTCGTGATGAAGGAAACGTCGCTGACTACGCGTCGATTTCCAGCTCTTTGGGAGTCTGTCCCGAATGAGGATGTACCGGTCCCTCGTAGATCTTCAGCTTACGCAGCATGCTCTTACCGAGCTTGTTCTTCGGGAGCATACGTCGCACCGCTTCCCGCACCGGAAGCGTCGGACGCCGCTCGATCAGCCGCCGGTAGGACATCTCCTTCAACCCACCGATGTATCCACTGTGGCGCTGATACAGCTTTTGGTCCCACTTGTCGCCTGTCAGATCGACGCGCTCTGCGTTGATCACGATCACGTAGTCTCCGGTATCGACATGCGGTGTGTAAATGGGCTTGTGCTTGCCCTGCAGGATGGTTGCGATCTCGGTCGCCAATCGGCCGAGTCGTTTCCCATCTGCATTGACGACATACCAATCCCGATTCCAGCTCTTGCCCATTTCTTCGTTCTTGGCCACGTAAGTCCGTTGCATCTCACTGCTCCTTAACCAGGTCTCAACAGGATTGCGATTATATCTACGGCGATTCCCCGTTGCAAAGGGCGCTCAGCGTATGTCCACCATTGCTTCCGGCTCCGGCCCCACCGAGACCATTTCGATAGGCACACCAACGACATCTTCGATCCGCTGGATGTACCTCAGCACCGCCTGCGGCAGACCGTCGCGTTTGCGCACGCCGGAGAGCGATTCCGACCATCCGGGAAGGATGTCGTACTCGGGGACACAGGCATCCAAGACCTCCGCCGCCGTTGGGAAATCGCGCACGGACCCATCCTCGTAGCGATACGAGTTGCAGACGTGGATCTCGTCGAAGCCGGACAGCACGTCCAGTTTCGTAATCGCAAGACCCGTGCAGCCGTTCAGCTCCACGGCATACCGAAGGGCGACCAAGTCGAGCCAGCCGCAATCCCGCGGCCTCCCTGTCGTCACGCCGAACTCTCCGCCGACCTCACGCAACCGATCTTCCACCGCTCCAGGCGCTCGGGTAGGGAACGGTCCCGCGCCGACCCGCGTCATGTACGCCTTGAACACGCCGAGCCGTCGCTCCACCATCGGATTGGACATCCCGATGGCGTTGGCCAATCCGGCAAACGTCGTCGATGACGACGTCACGTATGGATACGACCCGTGATCGACGTCGAGCAGCGTCCCCTGCGCCCCTTCGAACAACACCCGCTTTCCGGCATCCAGTGCCTCACGGATGTCGTGGGTTGCATCCCCAATGACGTCGAGAAACGGCGCCGCCGCCGTCCGTTGCAGGTCAAGCAATCCCCGGGCATCGAGGGCCTGCACCTCGGCGGCGTCCGGCCAGGCGCGCTTCAGACTCTCGACGCGCCGCTCCAGCTTCGCGAGTGCAGGCGTCGGCCGCAACAGGTCGCCCGCACGTAGTCCCAGTTTGGCCGCCTTGTCGCGGTACGTCGGTGCGATGCCTCTTCTCGTTGTTCCGAAGTGCGATCCGCTTCCCTCAAGTTCCTCCAGCAGCCGATGGTATGGAAGGATGAGATGCGCGTTCTCGGCAATGCGGAGGCGCGGTTCCCATCCGAGATGCTGCGAAACCGTATCCCACTCCTCACGCAGGATGTCCATATCGATGACGGTTCCTCCGGCGAGCACCGAGACGGTGCCTTCGTAGAACGCACCGGCCGGAATGAGGTGCGTGCCGAACTTCACCCCGCGATCGATCACCGTGTGGCCTGCATTCGGACCGCCGTTGAAGCGCACGACCATGTCGGCGTCTTGGGCGAGAAGGTGGGTGATTTTCCCCTTCCCTTCGTCTCCCCACTGCAGTCCCAGAACAGCCGTCGCCATTATTCCTCCTTCGTCGTCTCGGACGACGTCCGCGTCAGGCCGACGCGAATGGACATGCCGTCGAACTCGATGTCCTCGATCGATTCGCCACGTACATCGTCACGTTCCTCGAGCGAGACGGCCAGAATCTCGTCGGCGATCTCGTCTCGATACGCATCGACCAGGTCGCTGAGCGTCTCGTCCGCGTGATAGACGACATCGATGCGGTCCGTCACGTCGAAGTCCGCATTCTTGCGCGCGAGCTGAATGCGGTGCGTCAGCTCCCGCACGAGGCCCTTGGTCCGCAGTGCATCGTCGATTCGCGTATCCAAGACCACCTGGACGCCACCGTCCTCGGCCCGCGCCAAGTGCTTGGGCATCGAGGCGTCGAATGCGATGTCGTCCGGCATGAGTTCCACGGTCTCCCCATCCAGCGTCACCGTGAACGGCCCGTCCGCGGAACGGGCGCGCAGCTCCGCCGCCTCCTGTTCTTTGATCCAAGCAGCCGCCTTCGGCCCCATCGGGCCGAGCCGGGGACCGAGCGTGCGGAAGTTCGGCGAGGCCGTCTCCTCGGACAGCGCGTCCAGCGACGCCAGGACCTCCACCGATTCGACGTTCAATTCCGTGCGGATCAACTCGGACAGTGATTCGCTCAACGGCTGTTCCTGTTCTCGTGCCACGACGGCTTGGGCCAACGGTTGGCGCACCTTGATCTGCGCCTGGTTCCTGGCCTGGTGTCCGAGGGCGACCGCCTGCCGCACCCAGTCCATGTCGCGCTCGAGCGCCTCGTCGATCCGCTCGAGGACCGGCTCAGGATACGTGCACAAGTGTACCGACAGCTGCGCATCGGCCGGTCGCAACCTCTGGTAGATCGCTTCCGAAAGGAACGGGATGAACGGCGCCGTCAGCCGCGCCAGTGTGAGCAATACGTCGTACAGCGTCCCGTAGGCGGCGATCTTGTCCGGCCCCATTCCGCCACGCCAGAAGCGTCGTCGCGAGAGGCGGACGTACCAGTTCGACACGTCCATCGCGAGCGCTTCGATCGCCGATGCGGCCGTAAGCACGTCGTAGCCGTCCAGCGCGTCGTTCACGGTGCGCACGGTTGACGCCAACCTGGACAGGACCCAACGATCCAGGATCGAGCGGTCGGCGTCGTCGACCGTATGCGCCTCGGCATCGAAGCCGTCGATCGACGCATACAGCGCGAAGAAGTCGTACGTATTGCGGATCGTGTCCAGGAATCGGTACAGCGGCTCCTTGATCTCCGCGTCCCCGAGCCGTTTGGACTTCCAGGGAGCGCTCGAGGCGTAGAGATACCAGCGCAGGCAGTCCGCTCCGTACGGCTCGATGGCCTCCCACGGGTCCATCACGTTCCCCTTGCTCTTGCTCATCTTGAGGCCGTTCTCGTCCAGCCCCAGTCCGGTGCCGATGCAGTTCCTAAACGGCGCCTTCCCATGGATGATCGTGCTGGTCGCAAGCAGCGTGTAGAACCAACCGCGCGTCTGTTCCATCGCTTCGCAGATGAAGTCGGCGGGGAAGTTCTGCTCGAACATTTCTTGATTCTCGAACGGATAGTGCCACTGCGCGGAGTGCATGCTGCCCGAGTCGAACCACGTGTCGATCACGTACGGGACGCGTTCGGCACGCCCGCCGCATGTCGGACACGTCACGGCGATGCGGTCGATGTACGGACGGTGCAGTTCGACATCGCGGGCGGCGTCGGGATCGGCGGCCCGCTCCACCAGTTCGGCCCGGCTCCCGATGCTCGTGACCTTCCCGCAGTCTGCACACACCCACAGATTGAGCGGCGTGCCCCAGAACCGGTCTCGCGACAACGCCCAGTCCTTCAGGTTGGCGAGAAAACCGGCCAGCCGGCCTTCGCCGACGTGCGACGGATGCCAATGGATGGACGCGTTGTTGGCGATCATCTCGTCCTTGACGTCGGTCGTTCGGATGTACCACGAGTCGCGCGCGTAGTACAAAAGCGGCGTATCGCACCGCCAGCAAAACGGGTAGTCATGCTCGTACGGCACGGAACGATAGAGCAGTCCGCGTGCCTTCAGATCCTCGATGATCTCCGGATCGACGTCCTTGACGAACCGTCCGGCGCCGAGCGGAAACGCCTCGGTGAACGCCCCGGACAGATCGACCGGCTGAACGAACGGCAGCCCGACGTCCTGGCCCAACTGGTAGTCGTCCTCGCCGAACGCCGACGCGATGTGAACGATGCCGGTTCCGTCGTCCAGCGTTACGAAGTCGGCCGCGTACACGCGATGCGCCGCGTCATCATCAGTCAACGAATACGGCGGCTCGTAGCGAAGCCCCACCAGATCCGAGCCGGAGACCTCGCGCCGGACGACGTACTCGCCCTCCAGCGTGTCTTCGACGCGCGTTTTGAGGAGGATGAGGCGCTCGTCACCCTGTTCGACCTCGACGTAGGCGGCGTCGGCCGCCACCGCGGCGGCGACGTTGGCCGGAAGCGTCCACGGCGTCGTCGTCCACGTCAGGATCGACGTCCGCACGCCGGGTTCGACGTCGAACGCGGCCTCCGCGTCGCCGACCACGGGAAGGCGCAGCGTCACCGTCGGATCCTCGACCGTCTTGTATCCTTGCGCCACCTCGTGGGACGACAATCCGGTTCCGCAACGCGGGCAGTACGGCAGCGTCTTGTGTCCCTGATAGAGGAGACCGCGATCGAACATCTGCTTCAGTTCCCACCACACCGTTTCGATGTAGCCGTCGGTGTAGGTCACGTAGGCGTTCTCGAAGTCGATCCAGAAGCCCATGCGCTTCATCATGCGCTCCCAGTCCGCCTTGTAGCGCCACACGGAGGCCTTGCACTTCTCGACGAACTTCTCGACGCCGTACGATTCGATCTCCGGCTTGCTGTTGACGCCGATGGCCTTTTCCACCTCGAGCTCGACCGGCAGACCGTGCGTGTCCCATCCCGCCTTGCGCAGGACGTAGTCGCCCTTCATCGTACGGAACCGGGGAAACAGGTCCTTGTACACGCGCGGCATCAAGTGCCCGAAGTGGGGCTTCCCGTTCGCCGTGGGCGGGCCCTCGAAGAACACGTAGCGAGGTCCCTTCTTCGTCGCCTCCAGCGTCTTGGCAAAGATGTCGTTCTCTTCCCAGAACGCCAGGATCGCATCTTCGCGCTTCCCCGGATTCCGGACGAGTCGTTCGTACCGCTTCATCGCTGTCTCCTTACCATTCAAACGTCACATCAAGCCCGATTCAACCATTGAAGAAACCAAAGAGAATACCGAGAGCGCCCCGCTACTGGGGCTTGGCAATATAGATGAGAAGGGGTCGATACAACGCTTTTCTCGAGTTCATCGTACTCACGGGCCATCATAGCTGTCGTGCAAGCGCTCGTCAAGAACCGAACGGGGATTCCTCCCACGGGGACACTCCCTTCGCCGACAGATGTCCCGTCCTCGCACTGGACGGACGTGACGAGAGAACGCCCGGTCGTTCCGCGATGCCGTCTCGAGGAGATCGTACACTCCGTGTATGAAACGACACTCGATCCTCGTCTTGCGGCTCGCCGGCACGGTCCTCGCCCTTGCGTTGCTGGGTGGATGCGTTCCTCCCGCGAGCACACCCGTCGCGGTCCTCACCAGCGACGTCGTCACCGGAGAGCCCCCGCTCGACGTCGGCTTCGATCTGTCCGCCACCAGCCATCCTCTCGATCTGGCCATGACGTTTACCCTTGACTTCGGGGATGGGGCAGACCCGGTCGTCGGGGCGGATTTCGACGTCATCCTGCATCACGAGTACACCGCAAACGGCACCTATGTAGCAACCCTCACGGTTGTCGATACCGAAGGCAAGAGCGATGTCGCGACACTGACCGTCACGGTCAGTGGTGACGGTCCGCCGATTGGCGTCGACGTAGGCCAGACCGCTCCTGACTTCACCGGGCACAGAACGGACGGCGGCACGGCCCGGCTCCTCGACTACCGAGGCCAGGTCGTCCTGCTCGATTTCTGGGGCGCTTGGTGCCCGCCGTGTCGCGACAGCATGCCGCACCTCGATGAGTGGGTGACGGACTACGCGGATCAGGGACTGGTCGCGATCATCGTATCGACAGACACCGTCGAACAGGACGCGATCGATTTCCTCACGGACAACGACCTGACGCAATTCGTCAGCGTGTGGGAACCCGGCGGCAAGTACGCCAATCCGATCGACGTGCTGTACAACGTGACCAACTACCCCACCACGTTCCTGATCGATCGTCAGGGCGTCATCCGATGGATCAGCATCGGCTCTCCGGGCACGTTGACCGACGAAATGATCGAGGGCGTGCTCTAGGACGTCCCGGATGCACTCTCCGTGCGCACCGAACGCCGGAGCCACAGGATCACGCCGACCGATCCGACGATGCCGACGAGGCTCCCGAGCGGAAAGGCGGCGCTCAATCCATAGACGTCGACGACGGCGCCCGTCGCGATGGGACCGAGCATTTGGCCGGAGGCGAACGCCGACCCATGCAGTCCGGCCAGTGTGGCCATGCCGTGCGAGCGGCCGAGTTCCGTTCGTAGGGCCAAGATCGATGCGCGAGAGAACGCCGACAACGCGCCGATCGAGAAGACAACCGCCAACACCGCGGGGAGTCCATGCACGAATGGAATCAACAAGAGCAAGAGCGGCGCAGCGAAACTCCCAAGCAGGATCTGCGGTCCCCTCGGCCAGCGGTCGGCCAAGATCCCGAACGGAATCTGGAACAGACCGCCGGCGATGAAGTAGGCCGACATGACCGTCCCCACGTCCGACGACGACCAACCGAGCGCGGAGGCCGCAAACAACGGATAGAACGTGTTGAACCCCTGCCGCCAGAACCCGCGCGTCGCAACGTAGGTCAGGATGGCCTTCACCGTATCGTGTCGCGCAATGCGGCGTAGCGGCACGATCGGAGCATCGGACCGGGCCGCCGCCGGGCGCGCGGCCGACGCGTGATCGGGCGGCACGGCCCACGCCACGAGAATCAGCGCGATCGTGCTCAACAGCCCCATGCCGGCGAACGCGGCGTGATACGACCAGAGATCCGTCAGCACGCCCCCGAGCAGCGGCCCGAGGCCGACCCCGATGAACATCGCGGCGTAGAACAGATTCATCATCCGTCCCTCTCGTCCCACCGGGGTCATATCGCCGACGTAGGCCTGTGCAATCGGCGTCACCATCACGGACGCTGCACCCTGAACGGCTCGGACCGCCACCAGCTGCCACACGGTGCTCGCCAGCGAATAGCAGAGCGATACAACCGCAAAGGACCCCAGACCGAGAACGAGAATGCGCTTGCGCCCGATGCGATCCGACAGTCTGCCGACAAACGGTCCCAGCACGCCGCGGGAAAGAGAAAACGCCGCCATGATCCCGCCGATGGCCAGCCCGCTGGCGGACAGCGTGTCTGCGTAGAGAGGAAGAATCGGGGCAATGATGCCGATGCCGAGCATGGCAACGGCAACCGCAATGAACAGGCTCGCGAACGTCCTCCACATACGTCCCCCTACCGGACACCTTATCCCGACCGGGTGAACCTTTCCACGTCGAGCGCCTACATACCGATGAAGAGCTTGGAGACCGTCTTCGGCGTTCGTTCGTTGATCGCCGCTGCTTTGGATTCTAAGATCTTCCCAATCTCACACGACGAGGTCGATCATGAAGAACAGCTTCTCAGCCATCGTCTCGAGCTTGCCCGCGTCGTATGCCGATCTTCGATTCGAGGAGAATCGGAAGGTTCGCATCGCATACGAGGGCAAGGAACTCACGCAAGTTGCCACCACACTGACCTCAGGCGGTCACGTACGCGCCTACGCCGACGGGGGAAAGGCCATCGCGTCGTTCTCCGATCCGGAGCGCGCTGCGGCCATCGCGCAAGCCACGTGCACGTCCGCGTCGCTCGTCGGCACGCGGCGTGAGAAGAAGCTTCGCGTGGCGCCGGCCCCGGTCATCACCGAGGACTTCCTCATCAACCCGCCGCGCGACCCGCGCAAGGTCTCCCTCAAGGAGAAGCTCGATCTCGCCACCCACTACAACGACCTGATCCTGAAGAACCCCCACGTCATCACCACGCAGACCGTGTACGACGAGTTCACATCGCGGCGGGTGTTCGTCAATTCGGAAGGAACGATCGTCGAGTACGATCTGGTTAACGTCGGCGTGTTCGGGATGATCGTGACCAAGAAGGGCGATGTCGTGCAACGCGTGCGGTTCGCTTTCGGCGGAAACACCAACTTCGCCCCGTTGCTCGATCGTGAAGACGACCTACAGAAGCAAATCGAGAAGGCGTGCGAGCTGCTCGACGCCGAGCCGGCAAAGGCCGGCATCTTCCCCGTCGTTCTCGATCCCTCCGAGTCCGGCGTCTTCATCCACGAAGCATTCGGTCACCTGTCCGAGGCGGACGGCCTCCAGAACAATCCTTCGTTCCGGGCGAAACTCCAGCTGGGGCAACCGCTGGGGAACCCGATCCTCAACGTGGCCGACGACGCGACCCTTCCGGACCATCCGGGGAGCTACGAGATCGACGACGAAGGCGTCCGCGGCATGCGGACCCCTCTCATCACCGAAGGAGTCCTGTCCGGACGGATGCATTCGCGGGAGACCGCGGCCGAGTTCGACGAGCCGCTGTCCGGCAACATGCGCGCCGTCGACGTTCAGTTCACGCCGATCGTCCGCATGTCCAACATCCTGATCGAAGCCGGCGACGCCACCTTCGACGACATGGTGTCGTCCATCGACAACGGCTACTACCTCGTCGGAGCCAAGGGAGGGCAAACGTCCGGAGATCAGTTCACGTTCGGCGCGCAGTGGGGTTATCGGATCGTGGATGGGAAGCTCGCGAACATGGTGCGCGACATCAACATGTCCGGCGAGCTGTTCTCCACGCTCCAAGCCATTTCCATGATCGGCGACGACGTGACGTTCGGCGAGCGTGGTGGATGCGGCAAGGGCGGCGGCGGACCGATGCAGTTGAACCGCATGTCGGGGAAAGGATCGCCCCATATCAAGATTGACGCAGTCACGATCGGAGGTATCTGATGCATCCCATCATCGAGAGCGCCAAGGGCGCCGCGGACCAGGCGGAGCTGTACTGGAATCGCGAACACTCGATCGACGTTCGCTATGAGAACTACCGTCTGCAGCAGGTGACGGAGAACGACGTGTCGGAAACCTCTCTTCGCGTCATCAAGGACGGCAAGATCGGGACCGCGTACGCCGTCTTCCCGGATCAACCGGGGTATCTGGAGAACGCCGTCGCCGGCGCGCAGTACGGCGATCCGGTTCAATACTCGTTCGCCGGTCCGGCGGAGATCCCGCAGTTGAACAACCACGACGCGAAGGCCGCCGCCATGACGTCCGCGGATCTCGTCGACGTCTGCGAGACCCTCAAGGAGAAGATCGGGAAGCATCTTCCCGACGTCGCCTTGGGCATCGGGGCGAGCAGCACCGACCGTCACTTGATTGTGCAGACCAGTCGCGGTGCGGACGCCGTCGAACGCACCACCTCGTTCGGATACTACGTCGGCGCGCCGTTCCAAGGCGCGGGCATCGGCATCTATCGATGGAGATCCGGCACCGCAGCGCAAGCGGTCGATGAGTCGCTGGTAGACGAGTTCGTCGAGTGGTACTCGTGGGGCGAACGCACATCGACCCCCTCGACCGGCCGGCTGCCCGTCCTCCTCACGCCGCAGGCGACGTTCCTGTTGATGATGCCGCTCCTCGCCGGCGTCACCGGCGATGCCGTCTGGAAGAAGACGTCGCCGCTGACCGACCGTCAAGGCGAGCAGATCCTGTCGAAGGCGCTGACCATCGTCGACGATCCGCTCCAATCGGGCCACGTCGACGCGCGTGCGTTCGACGACGAAGGGGTCCCGTGCGCGCGCCGTGTCGTGGTGGAGAACGGGGTGCTGAAGGACTTCCTGTTCGATCTCCGTTTCGGCGCAGCCATGGGCGTGCCCTCCAGCGGACACGGCTTCAAACGCACCATGTTCGGCAGCGGGAACGAAACCGCGACCAACCCGTGGTTCTGCTGCCCGACGATCGAGCCGGGAGAGGCCTCGTGGCGCGACCTCGTCGGGGACATGAAGGAAGGGCTGTTGATCACCGGCGGGATGGGCTTCCACTCCGGGAACTTCCCTCAGGGACAGTTCGCCGTACAGGCGGTCGGCTTCCACGTCGTCAACGGCGAGATCGTCGGTCGTCTCGACAAGACGATGATTTCCGGCAACATCTATCAGGACGGAATGAACGTCGGCGCAGTCAGCCGCGAGACCGCGCCCGCCGGCGGGTTCCTGTCGTTGGGCGACGCACCGTACGTCCTGCTCGATTCCCTTCAGGTCGCAGGCAAGTAAGGTACCGAATCGATGCGCGGGCGATCCTCAGCGGATCGCCCGCGGTCGTTCTGAAGTTGCCGCCCCACGCTTCCTGCGGTATCGTCTCCTGCGGAATCCTAGGGACGGAGGAAGCATGCTGCACGTTCTCGAACATCCTCTCATTCAGAGCAAACTCACGCTCATGCGCGACATCAACACCGGCAACGAGACGTTCCGGCGCCTGCTGGAGGAACTGACTGCGTTCATGGTCTACGAGATCACACGCAACTACCCGTTGCGCGATCGCGAGGTCACGACGCCGTTGGAGCCGATGACCGGGCGCGTGCTCGAAGCGAGCATCGTCCTCGTGCCGATTCTTCGTGCCGGCACCGGAATGCTGGGTGGGGTCCTGAATCTCATCCCCATGGCCAAGGTCGGACACATCGGGCTGTTCCGCGATCCCACGACGCTCGAACCCGTGGAGTACTACTGTAAGTTGCCGCCGGATCTTCCGGATGCGCACATCATCCTCGTCGATCCCATGTTGGCGACCGGCGGAAGTGCCGTCGCCGCAACGGACATCATCAAGCGCGAAGGTGGACGGGACATCCAGTTTCTCTGCCTGGTCGCGGCGCCCGAGGGCGTCGACGCCTACAGCGCCGCCCATTCGGATGTCCCCATCTACACGGCGGCGCTCGATCGGCAACTGAACGAGAAGGGATACATCCTTCCCGGCCTCGGAGACGCCGGCGACCGCATCTTCGGCACGTAGGGGGGCGTGATGGAAGGCGACATCAGAATCGTCGAAACCTTGATCGTTCACGAGGCCGCGGAACGCACCCGGCTCTGGAGTATCTACAAAGAGGCGTTCGAACGACTGAACGAACGCACGCCGATTCACCACGGCGGCTACGACGAGACCGCTTTCGATGCCGTGCTGCAGGACGAAGACTTCAACAAGTTTCTCGTCTACATCGGCGAAGACCTGGTCGGCGTCACCCTGATTACCAACGTGCTCGACAAGATCCCGTGGGTTAACGCCGGCTACTTCGGGACACGGTATCCCGAGCGCAGCCGCGAGGGAAAGATCTACTTCCTCCCCGCCGTCGTCATCGATCCCCGACATCAGGATCTCCGCCGAATCGGCGGGCGACTTCTGCAACAAGCGCTGACAACGTTGGGGGAAGATGCCGTGCTGGCCGTCGACTACTCGGACACGCTTCGCCACAGCCTGCCTGCGTTCGTCCAGCGCGGCCTCGGCCGTGCATTCAAAGGAGAGATTCTCGACCGGCTCGTCTACCAGATCTTCTACTACGAAGATCCCCTCTAGCGGCGCGTCGCCGTTTCCGTTCCGGAGGCGTTTCGATCAGGCGTCCTCGAACGCGCGAATCAGCCGGGGCAACTCCTCGAAATCGTGAATCACGTGATCCACCGCCGCAGCCAGCGCATCGTCCTTGGGATTGGCGGCAACCGGCAGACCGACGCGCTTCAGGACGGGAAGGTCGTTGATGTGATCGCCGACGAAGCAGACCCGGTCCAGCGACCACCCGTACTGTTCGGCCAACTGCTCCAATACGTCCGCCTTCGACCACAGATCGACCAGTGTGCGGCTCGTGCCGGTGAACCGCCCGTCCTCGACCTCCAACTCGTTGGCCCAAGCGAAACTCAGTTCAAGGTCCTCGGCCACATGCTCGGCCACCAAGCTCACCCCGGAGGACAGGATGCCCAACACGTACGTGTCGCGTAACGCGGCGATCGCTTGCCGAACGCCGCGCGCGTACGGGGGCGGGAAGATGCCCGCCTCCACGCGTTCCACCGGGATGCCGGCGAGCAGCTGGGCTTGCTCGCGCACCCATTCCGGATAGGCGTCGTGTCGCGGTAGATAGATCTCCAACAACCGCCGTGCTTCGTCCCCCACGCCCGCAGCGTCGGCGATCGCGCCCCAGCTGGACTCGAAGTCGACGCCTCGATAGCGCACGAGCGTCCCATCAAGATCGAACACGACGGCATCGAGCTTGGGCATCGCTACGGGAGCACCAGTGCGGAGTCCGTGCCGATCTCCAGCGAATCCAGCGAACCGCTCGGGAGTTCCAGCGCGTATTGGAACGGTTCGCCCGCGGTGTACAGCATCGTCGACAGCGCCGTCATCGTCGCCGAGCCGACGAAGACGCCGTCGGCATCGAAGAACGCGATGTCGAGGTCGAACGGCACGGTCAGCATGACGAAGTTGCTCTCCACCTCTTCGTCGTAGGAGAACAGGATGCCGGGGAATCCGTCGATCAGTTCGGTGGGGAATCCTCGGAACCCGGTCGCGCGTTCGACCGGCGCTTCCGCGAGGAACGTTTCGACCTCGACGCGGTCCCCGTCGTCGTTGATCAGTGCAGTGGCCGTTCGCTCGAGCGTTCCGAGCACACCGTAGCGGAGTCCGAGCACGTCGATCGTCGCCAACGGAGCCGCATCGTCGACCTCCGACGGATAGATCTGCATCGGCTCGTCGCCGATGCCGTCACCATCGGCATCCTCGACGGCATCGAACCCATAGAAGTTGCCGATCCCGTCCACGGTCCAGAGGTTGCCCTCGCCTTGGTCGACGATCAGGTCCCGCCCGGTGTTGAGAAAGACATTCTCGGAAAACCCGTTGAGCGTCGAGTCCAAGCTCGTGTAGACGTGGCTCCCGCTGTCGGCCAACACGTTGCCGCGGAACGTGTTCCCACGCGTCGTCGTCTCTCCAAACGTCTCGGGGAACAGGATGGCGCGTGAATGCTGGGTGAGCAGGTTGCCCTCGATGGTGTTGTTCGATCCAGCGACGTACAGCCCGTATCCGCACGCGACCACGGTGTTGTCGACGAGCGTGTTGCCCGATGCCTGCGCTTCCAGCGCGATCCCCGTCTGGCTGCCGAAGATCAGGTTGCGTTCGATCGTATTGGTCAGTGCAAGCTCGAGAAGAATCGCTTCGGCCGTGTGGTCGCCGTCATCACTGATGACGTTCTCAGCAATGACGTTGTCGGCCGAGCCGCCGAGGAGGTTGATGCCGGTTACTGTCCCGAACAACTCGTTGTCCGTGATTTCGTTTCCGTCCGACGCAAGGAGGCGGATGCCGCTATCGTTCACGTACGAGACGTTGTCGTGAATGTAGTTACCATTCGCCAGCGTCAGCTGCATTCCGGCGAGGCGGTTGTTCTTGACGACGTTTCCGTACAGCTCGTTGTCGTTCGAGCTGTACAGCATGATCCCGTGATCGGTGAGGACGTTGGCAAGACGATGGGCGACGTTGTGCGCGATGACCGAGTCCTCGACAAACGCCAGCAACAGGCCGTCGCCATTGACGACCTCGTTGTGGCTGATCGTTACGTCGCGGCTTCCCGCCACCGTCAGGTGCCCGGTCGTCAGGCCCGAGATCGTCTCCCCATCGAGTCCGTAGTAGTAGTGGATCGGGCTGTCGTTGTACAGGTTCGACTCCGAGATCTGGTGGCGATACTGTTCCTCGGACTCCCCGACCACCTGCAAGCCTCTTCCTGACGTGTACAGCACGCAATTCTCCATCGTGATGTCCGTCGACGACACGAGGTCGATCCCGTTCACCGAGTTGCCGACGGTGCACCCTTGCAGCGTTCCTCCGTTGGCGAAACCGATCCGGATGCCTGCGCCGTTTCTGTTCGACGCGCCTTGGACGATCACGCCCCGCAGGATGAACCGCGCGGTGACGTTCTCGATGCGGACGCCGTATGCCTCGTCTGATGGAACGATGATCTCGCGCGCCGCGATGATGTACGGATCGTCTTTCGTACCCGATCCGCCGACCACGCCGTTGGCGGCGGTGAAGTCGCCGTCGCCGAGAATGCTGATCACGCCGGATGCGTCGACCGCCGAGGTGGCAGCCGCTTCGGCCTCCTCGGAATCGCCAGCCACCTCGGCCGGCGTCTCATCGTTTTCCGTTCCGACCTGGGAAGACGCATCCGCAGCCGCCACGGTCTCGTCGTTCGTGTCGACCGCGGTCGACTCCTCGTCCTGTCCGCAGCCCCACAGCCCGACAACGGCTATGAGAAGGATCGTCAGTATCGCAAGCCCTCGTTTCATGGAGAAAAGCTCCTTCTGATTCGATTCACCCCACCCGATCTATCCAAGCGTCCATTCGTCGCGATCCGGCCGGCGCATGAAGCGGGCGCGTTCCCGAGGCCGAGCATCGCACGTTCTCGTTATCGATTGCCGGGCAGTCCGCAGGCTTCACTCCGGACCGACCGGTCCCGACATTATAGCTACGCCCCTTCAGACCAGCAATTGAGAACGCCGTTCCCATTAGACGTCTAGGGTAGCTTGTCCGTTTGGCTGCGGCGTGAAGGAACGGTGGCCAAACGATGAACGAGACGCACAAGAGACTGACTCGTCGAGACGTGAGAAACGTCCCCTGGACGACTCACACAGACGACATGGTCGGATTGGCACACTCACTACACTGGACAGCATGAACCGGAGGAATCCGCCAGGCTTCTATTTCGTGGTCTTCGTCGCGGCCGTCGCGTTCGCCTGCGCGTCCGGACTCACGCGTCTTCATCCCGACCTTGCCGACCTCGGAGACGTCGCGATTCCTTCCGGCCATGACCGCGTCGGCGTCTACCTCACGTCGTACGCCGTCACGAAGGCCAGCGTCATGGATGCGGTCTTGGCGGCGTTGGACGACGGCAAGATCGATACGCTGGTCATCAACGTCAAGAACATGCACGGCGAGGTCACCTACGACAGCGCCGTTCCTCTGGCGCGCGAGATCGGCGCGTCGACGGACCGTCTCGACCTCGCGTCTCTCGTGGCCGATTTGCACGCCCGCGGGGCCTACGTCATTGCACGTCAAGTCGTGTTCTACGATCCGCTGCTCGCGCAGCATCTCGGACTCGACGAGTCGTGGGTGCCGTGCGACGACGACCTCGTCATCACGTACAACCTCGACCTTGCCGAAGAGGTCTTGGCCGCGGGCTTCGACGAACTGCAACTCGACTACATCCGTTACCCGGACGGCGGTACGCTGGAGGCGGTCTACGAGGATCGGTTCGCAGCCGTCGAGCGCTTCCTCGCCGCTGCACGCCGGCGTCTCGGAGAAGCCGCTGTCGTGTCCGGAGACATCTTCGGCCGGGTGATGTGGCCGTGGAACAGCCGTCGGATCGACCCGATCGGCCAGTCGCTGGAGGGCATGGCCCCGTACCTCGACTTCATCTCGCCGATGGTCTATCCGTCCCACTACTACGAGCAGGCCTACCGAGACGATCCGTACCGCACGGTCCAGGACGCGCTGACCTCCGGCAGTGCGCGGGTGGAGGCGAGCTTCCGCCCGTTTCTCCAGGCGTTCGATCGCGAGATTCCCGAATCGATGACACTCGAAGCGTACATCGCCGCTCAGATCCGCGCCGCACAAGCCTACGGCGCCGACGGCTACCTCTTCTGGCACCCCGCGTGCGAGTACGAACCGCTGTTCCGCGTCCTCGAACCGCTCGACGGTTGAGGCCTCGAACCGCTGGGCGGATAGCGCGACGCGTCACACCTCACACCTGACGCCTCCCTCCTCACCCCTCACGCCTCACACTTGACGCCTCGCCCCTCACTAGCGCCGTCCCCGCGTCGCGGATAGCATTCCGTCGAGGTGAATCGATCCGCATGTCCGAGTCCTTCTCATTCCACGTCACAGATACTGACGGACGAACCGCCGCACGCACCGGCCTTCTTCACACCGCACACGGCGACGTTCGCACCCCCGCGTTCGTGGGCGTCGCCACCCGCGCCACCATCAAGGCCGTCGAGCCCGGCGCGCTCGCCGACCTCGGCCTGCAAATCGTCATCTCCAACACGTACCATCTCCATCTGCAACCCGGCGAAGACACGGTCGCTGCACTCGGAGGCCTGCACGGCTTCTCGGGATGGCAAGGCCCGACCATGACCGACTCCGGGGGGTTCCAGGTGTTCAGCCTCGGCGCGAGCAAGCAACACGGGGTCGGGAAGGTCGCGTCGATCTTCCCCGGTGACGCACCACCGAAACGCGCGAAGCCCCGGCCGACGAAGCCGCTGGTTCGCCTCACCGAACAGGGCGCCGACTTCCGCTCGGTCATCGACGGGTCTCCGCATGCGTTCACGCCGGAATCCGTCGTCACCATTCAACGGAAACTGGGCGCGGACATCATCCTACCGCTCGACGAATGCACGTCTCCGCTGCACGACCACGCGTACACGCAGCGATCGATGGAGCGAACCCATCGTTGGGCGCAACGGGGACTGGAGGCCTTCCGGATCCTGCGCGACGACGCGACGTTCCCCAATCCGCATCAGGTCTTGTACGGCATCGTTCAGGGCGGTGCGTACGAGGACCTGCGCCGCCAGAGCGCCCGCATCATCGGGGGAATGGGGTTCGATGGATTCGCCATCGGCGGATCGCTCGGTCGGTCCAAGCGCGACATGTGGAACGTCCTCGACTGGACGATGCCGGCGCTGCCGGACGCACGGCCGCGCCATCTGCTGGGGATTGGCGAGATCGAGGACCTGTTCACGTGCACGGCGCGCGGCGTCGACACGTTCGACTGCGCTGCGCCGACCCGGCTGGCGCGCAACGGAACCGTCTTCCTCAAGGGCGCGCCGCGGCATCGCATCAACCTGCGCAACGCACGATTCACCCACGACGACGGCCCCATTGATCCAACGTGCGATTGCCCCACCTGTCGGTCGCATTCGCGCGCCTACTTGCGGCACCTGTGCCGCGCGGGCGAGCTGTCGTTCTATCGGTTGGCGACGGTGCACAACCTTCGGTTCCTCGTCCGATTGATGGAGGACGTCCGCCAATCCATCGTGGACGGGCGCTTCGAGGCACTCGCCCGCGAGTGGGACGTGTCGCTGTAGTCCGCGCCTGCGACATCATGTCGCTCGGTCGCCGGTCTCCACGCATCTTCCGGTGCCGCGGACACGCGTTAAGAATCCATCAACGGCAAACGGAAGCGGGAGGGCCCTGAGGCCCTCCCGCCGGTTTGGGAGTCATATTGAGGTGTTCGCTTGCGCTACGGGAGGATCCGTCGCAACGAGCTGCTCAGTGCGGCAATGTCCAAGCTCGAGAAATCGAGCGTCAGCGCCACACGATGCGTGCCTCCCGTCTTGTGGCTCACGAACGCGTAGTCGATGAGGAAGCCCTCCACGTTGACGCCGATCCCCGCGGTAATCGACGTCGTTCCGCTGGAGATCACGCCCAGCCGGACGTCGAGCGTCGGCACCGGGGAGTACACGACGCCGAGTTGCGCCGACCCGCCCAAGTGCAGATCGAAGGCAAGCAGGAACGACTCCGCCAGTTGGGCGGACGCGCCCAGCTTCAAGTCCATCAAGAAGTCGTCGCGCTCGCCGCTGTCGTAGTTGATGCCGCCGAACAGGTTGACGGCCGTGATGCCGATCGCGGCATCGCTCACCGACAACGGACCGAGGTTCATGTCCGGAATCGTCGTCCGGAATCCCAGGTCCATCGAGAACCCGCTGCCCTTCTCCTCGGCGATCTGCGCCGATAGATACTTGATCCGCGCACCGAGCGCGAAGTCGAACGCCAAGTCAGGAATGAACGGCAGGGAACTCGGATCGAAGCCGACCCCGAACAGGATGCCCGTGTTCTTGTAGGACAGTGCATCCGTATAGTTGCCGTCCGCGTCGTAGCCGTCGATGCCGCCCGAATCGAGCAGCAGTGCCGCCAGCCCCCAGTTGCGGAACGTCAGCGACAATGCCGAGTAGTTGGCCAGCCCGAGATACGACGCGTAGAACGAGCTGAAGCTGATGCCGGGCAGCGCCGCCAATGTGGCCGGGTTGTAGTACAACGTCTCGGCCCCGTTGGCGACGGAAATGCCCGCAGATCCGGCTCCCAACATGCTGACACCGGGCTCGATGTCGAAGACGGTGGACGCGTGCTGCGCCGCCGCCGACGCGGCGATTCCCAGGCAGAGAACCGCCACGAGTATTCGCCCTTTCATGCGCTTCACGATGACTCCCTCCCTATCGCACGACCAGCAGGCGGAACACCTCGGACGTAATCGTCCGGCCGTTTTCGCCCGTGGCCGTGATCATGCACAAGTACATGCCGTTGGCGACCTTGGAATTCGTGTCGTCCCGCAGGTTCCAGTCATACTCCGTGTCGCCTTCCGTCAGGGGTTCGCGCAGGATCAGGTTCCGCTCGAGATCGAAGATCCACAGCTCGGGATCCGTCGCGCCCTCCGGCAGGAAGTAGTTGATGGTCGCGGCCGCGGACGCCGGATTCGGGTAGGCGCGCATCACCACGCGCGTCGGCCCCTCGACCGTAATGTCCTTGGCGACTTCGTCACTGACGGCCCCACGATCGTCTTCGGCCGTTACGGACACCGTGTAGTCGTCCGGCGCGCCGTAGATGTGCGTCGTCGTATTCGACGTCGTCGTGGTCGTCGTCCCGTCACCGAAGTCCCAGTGGTACTTCGCGGCATCGTCGTCGTCCGGATCGTCGTAGCCCGTCGCCGTAAACTCTACTTCGTCCCCGGTGTTCGGGTTGGCCGGATTGACCGTGATCCCGCCCAGCTCCGGCGGATCGTTGCCGACCGAGACCTCGACGGTCGCCGTGTCGGTGGCGCCTTGCGCGTCCGTCACCGTCAGCGTGACCGTGTAGACGTCGTCTTCCGCGTAGCTGTGCGTCGGCGACGCCAGCGCGCTGGTCGCTTCGTCGCCGAAGTCCCACGCGTACTCGAACGCCGTGCCTTCCGGCTGGTCCGGATCGGTGATCGTCGCGGTGAACTCGACATCTCCCTCCGCCGCCGGGTTCTCCGGCTCGAACGTGATCTCGTCGATCGTCGGCGCCTCGTTCGGCGGTCCTTCGACCTCGAGCGTCTTGGTGACCGAACCGGTCACGCCACGCGAGTCCGTCACCGTCAGCGTCACCTCGAACGTACCGCCGTTGGGATACTGATGCGTCGGATTCTGCTCGTCGGACGTCGTCCCGTCGTCGAAGTCCCAATGCCATTCGACGATGTCGTCGTCGTCCGGGTCGGTCGCTTCGCCGTTGAACTGGATCGTCTGCTCGTAGGTGAAGTCGGCCATCGGACCGATGGACGCCGGCTCGGCCTCCGCCACCGCTTCGAACGTGAAGTCCGGCTCGGGGCGATGGTTCGTCTCCAGCGTCCACTGGTTGCTCATCGCCATCTTGTCGAAGCTGGCTTGGTTCTCCGTATGCAGGA
>Ga0272441_10006102_pt1 | contig 20469 bp, 17 predicted proteins | sample SSMProp6N_FD_193582 | JGI IMG/M metagenome (GOLD analysis project Ga0272441, IMG submission 193582) | Marine sediment archaeal communities from Little Sippewissett salt marsh, Falmouth, MA, United States - SSM-Prop-6N | ecosystem: Environmental > Aquatic > Marine > Wetlands > Sediment ...
TCTCGGAAATAGCATAGTCCAAGGGCGTCATGCCTCTCCTATCGTTAACATCAATATCGGCACCATTAGCAATAAGTACTTCCGCTATGTCCCTATGTCCAGCATCAACCGCGCTATGAAGGGCTGTCCACCCCCCCGCATTGATATCAGCCCCTTTGGCTATAAGTAGTTTAACCACCTCTATATTGCTGGAATAGGGTGCCGCCTGTAAAGGCGTCCAAGCATTGTCAGGATTAATATCCGCACCATGATCAATCAAATACTTAATAACCTCTATCTTGCCAGCCTCGACTGCAAAAGATAATGGCGTGATACCCTCTTCGTCTTTGACATTAATGTCGACCCCCTTTGAAATGAATAACTTGATTTGATCGATATCACCTCTTTCCGCAGCCTGATGGAAGTTATAAATTTGCTTTTCCGGCACCGACTCACCTTGCTCTTCCGCTGGTTTTTCTTCACCTGTCGCATTTGGCACCCAAGGCAAGATAATGCGTGTTGCCTGCATGCCCCCATGATAAATGGTCTGTTTAGCCACGACTAAAGTTGCATCAGCGTTCTGATTTACTGCCGTATTGTGGTTGCGATCAAAATTAGGAAACTCTGAGCTGGTGATATCTAAACGAATCCGATGCCCCGGCAGAAATGCGTTCGAAGTAGGATTCATACGGATTAAATATTTTACCGGTTCACCTGGCTTGAGAAACTCCGGTTTATCAAGCCCATTCCGATAGCGTGCACGCACAACACCCATAGACACATTCCGGGCACATCCATCTGGGTCAACATCAATAAGCCTTACGAACCAGTCGGTATCAAGAGCTGATGATGCCGCATATAGCTCGACCACAGGATTGCCTGTGACTTCCACACGATCAACCAAAGGTTCACCCTGGTAGACAAGTATATCTTCTCGTTCAGCAAGAGGTCGTTGATCATTCGGGAATAAATAAAGGCTTGGTGGATCAACCAATGTAGGAACGGGATACTTTGGATCGTAGGTATATTTGTCGTATCCCACATTTTCAGGCTTTTGCTGGGTGAGTTTCCCGTCGCCATTTGCAGTATTGGCGTTACCATTGCTGACTACAAAAAGAATCTTGTCTTTGGTTCGCTGGAGGGGCCAATACTGTTCATCCCGCCATGCATTATCTCCCATGATAAACCTTCTCACCGGGGCGTCCTTATCAACTCCGTTTTGGACACCCTTTAACCAATAGTCAAACCAACGAATTCTTACCCCATCGACATCCAGAGAGGCGTCCAGTCCGAAATCGAAGTTGCCCACACGCTGTTTACCAGGTGTAGCATGACTCCATGGGCCGATAATAATCCTGGATCCTTTACGAGCCACTTCTGTCTTTGCTTGATAGACCATTGAACGAAACAATAACATGTCTGCATTACAAAAGTCATACCATCCGGTGATATCGAGATTGGGCACTGTAATATGTTTACAGCCTTCATCCAAACCCGACTTCGTTACCATCGCCCTGCGAACGAAATTTTTTCGGTTAATACCCTCATCAGGCAATTCAAGCCACGGAAGCCAGTTAACCCATTTCTCAGAGTTTTGCTCCCATAATCTAAGGCCTTCCCACCTCGTATGCACTCCCGGTCGGTTTGCCCGACGCAGCTCTTCTGGAAGCCGTCTCGTCATTCGACTCATTATCTGTATGTATGGCCGGTTGATACCATACGGACAAAGTTGACTGTTGTTGGCCACTACACTCTCAGCCGACATCACCACGAGGGAGGGCGGCTGCAAGGAGGCAAGGAGCCACGCTAGTGCGGCAGGAGCTGACCTGCCAAAGACCCCCACTTTACCATTCGAGCCAGGCAGCTTGGCAGCCCACTCGACTGTATCATAGCCATCTTCAGCGATTCTTTCTTTATCCCAACCGACCGCCACATATTTTCCTTCAGACGCATACAGTCCGCGTTCATCCTGACTAACCACAATGTACCCGGCCTTCACGAATCGATCGAAATTCCCTTCCTTACCAAGCACCGTTCGCTGTACCAACACCGGATACGGTCCGCCGCGGTCGGGACGATGAATATCTGCCCGTAGGATAGTACCGTCCCGCATAGGAACAGGGACGCTGCGCTCAATTATTACCTTTATCTCCTCTTGCTCGTCGGAAGATGAAACAGCACTACTCACAACAGGCATAGCGTTAGTCAACATTACCGCCTGCGGTGTGGCAGCCATGGTCCTACCAAGCATACTTGTGATTATTACGACGAGGAGGGCTGAAGATTGAAAGACGGGTACCTTATATATATTTCTTTGTGCCCCTTTGATATTATGCTCATGAGTTGTCACCAGAAGTGAGAAGGTGTCGCCGACTGTACAATTTGGAGACGCCATGCTCACTTGTTTCCCTCCGTAAATTCCTTCTTTAAGAAGATCCCATTCAGGTTGATAATCGGTACTCCTTCACGACACATTATCAATAATACCACAATAGGGGGCTTTATTTCAATAGCCCTGTTCCTTCATCGAGGATCAAGGATCGAGGATTGACTATTAGTCGAACAGGCAAAGGGCCTTTTGGGATGTCACGTCGCTGAGAATTCGAAGGCGCTCATCCGGCATCAGGAGCTTGACGATGTGGGCGTACTTTGCGCTGTCGGGTAGAGCGTCCGTCAGTTTGTTGGGCATCTGATCGAGTTTGGCCTTGTTGAAGACAACGCCGGGTTTCGACGGGAACAGGGCGATATAGAAAATGTCCCCTTCGACCAAATCCTGAAAAAAATGCGTTCCGAAGGACAACTCCGGCATCAGGTTGCCGCCTTCGTAGGCGATCTCCGCCAAAACGGTCGCATTGCTGATTTCGTGGAAACCGACGGGAATGCCCAGGCTCGGCGTGGTCGTCCCCCATCGGCCGGGGCCTAAAAAGATGGCCGGCTCGGTTTCCTTATCCGCTATTTGCCGGTTCAGCTCGCCCACCAGCCGGGCGATATCGTATTTTCCGGACAGGGGCAGGTCGATATAGCCCTGCGGCTCGACGTAGATGATCTTTTTAATATCGTGACGGATGCTGCCGCCCATGAAATAGCCTTCACATTGGAACAGAATCTTTTCCGGATCGGGCTCGGCGGGCATCTCGACGTGAGCTTGCTCTCCCTTGGTTTGCAGGGGACGGCATTGCAGCAGGTTAACAAAGGGCTTTTGATCCTGTGTGAAGTTGACCGTGAACTCGATATCCACCGGGTATTCGTAATGGCTTTCAAGCGTCTTAAGAATTTGCTGCATAATCTCAATGAAGGGCGTTTGCGTTAAGAGCTTCTCGAAGGTGAGCAGCCAGTATTCCGTGTCGCCAGCCCCCTGCCTCTTAGGGGCGAGTTGGCGGGCCTGCCGGGCCAACTGATGATCCCGAACGGCGACCAGATCCAGCTTAATGTCGGGTCGTTCGGCCACGAGCTGTCGAAATGGAACTGTCTCCAAAGCGTTTTGCTGGGTATCGAGCAGGTCCACCCGATGTTGCGAATACTTTCGCACGTCCCCCATTCCGGAAACCGGCCGGACCAGAGGCTGGTCGAGCGCGATCACCCTGGGGTAATCATCCTCCACCCGATTAACGGCTCGCGTGCCGAGCCCGAAGACCAGTCTGAGCATGCCCGCCGTCGGATCGAGGTCCGGCTTCCAGACAAACGTATTGTAGGACATCCCGACGCCCGCCAGGTCCGGGAAGAAGTAGCTGTTTCGATACGAGCCGGAAACCCGCTGCACCAATAACGCCATCTGCTCGTCCTGCCGGTCCAGCCCGCGCTGCAGCCGATAGGTCAGTGCATCGGCGCTCATCATACTGGCATAGACCGTTCGCACCGCGTTCTCGAAGTTCGCATACCGCTCTTCCGGGCTGCCCTGGTTGACGCAGAAGATGCTCTCGTACTTTCCGGCGAAGGCGTTGCCGAAGGCATCTTCCAGCAAACTGCTCGAGCGCACGATGATCGGCGACTGGCCAAAGTATTCGATCATCTCCTGAAACTGCTCGCGGATCTGGTCCGGGAACCGGCCGTTGAGGAGTATGTCCCTCAGCTCGGGCGCGACTTTGAAATAGCCTTCCTTGGTCTTCTGCTCGACGCGCAGTTTCCAGCCGCCGTTCTCGACAAGATAGGTATAAAAGACATCGGAGCCGACGTAGAACGAGTCGTGAGGTTCGATATGCCGGCTCAAGCCGGACGCATCTTCCGAGACGATTTTATTAGCCAACAGCATACCAACGGCCTTGCCACCGATGAAACCCGTTCCGATCAATCGATTTTTTATGGCGCAGAGGTCCGCGAGCGTGAAATGCTTTTTGGCCAGCGACAACATTCGTTTGTCGCGACCGATCATGATTCGGCAGAGCCGGTCGAGCGTCTCCCGTCCGGCTTTTTCCGCGGCCTTGTCGAATCCGGACAATTCCGCCGCCCGTTGAAACAAGCCGTCCCAGTAGTCGATCGCTCTTTCGGCGGGTTTGAGTCCCCGTTCGGAGATGTACGCCAAGAGTTTGGTCGCATCGACGCTACTGGTAATCGGCACGAAGGTTCCGTCCTGCTGTAAGTGCGGAAGGAACATCGTCGGGGAGTAGCGCTTCCAGACCTTCAGTGGGTGCAGGCAGTGTTTGCCTTCGACATTATAGAGGTCCAGCAGAAGCTGCGTGGTCTCTCGAATGCGCGCGATCGTTCTGAACGAATGGCGATCGCGCAACAGTGCAAAATAGGCGATGGTATCGAGCTCGAACAGGTACGGGCAGGTCACCATGAAAAAGTTGCCGATCATCAGGTCCGTCGCCCAGGCGTCGAGCAGGAACGAAAGGCAGTCGAAAACATAGTAGGCCTCTTTGCCCTCTTCGGCGATGATGGCATGAATCTGCGTCGTAAACGACTCAAATCCGCTGGTCGCATCCAGATGGTGAATATTCACGCCGTCGCCGGGCTGCACTAAAGGTTCATGATCGGCGAAGCGCATATAGACCATTTGGCGTTCTTGCCGACGTGCCCGCTCGACGTAAGGCGTGACGAAGGCGGCAAAATCGTCGATGCTGTCCACTTGCCAAACGACGTTGTCGCCCTTCTGTAAGCCGGTCAATACGGCGTCCAGACTCTCAATTCCCGTACTCGCCCACCCCGCCATCGTTCACCTCACTCATACGCATATTGTACAAGGGCAAGACATCTTATTTAAGAGGTCTTGCCCTTTGTCACACTATCTATTCAGAATGAAACGGAGCCTTCCATACCTTGCAGTATATCGGCTGTCTCATCTGGTGCCGTTTTGATTATACGACCCCCTGGTCGAGCATCGCATCCGCGACTTTCACGAATCCGGCGATATTGGCGCCCATCATGAGATTGTCGGGCTGGCCGTATTCTTCAGCCGCGTCATAACACTGCTGGTGAATGGCAATCATAATATCGTGCAGCCGCTGGTCCACTTCCTCCCGCGACCACGACATCATCATCGCGTTCTGGGACATTTCGAGACCCGAGGTGGCGACGCCGCCGGCGTTGGCGGCTTTGGCGGGACCGTAAAGGATCTTCTTTTCGAGGAACAGCTCGACCGCCTCTGGCGTACTGGGCATATTGGCCCCTTCTCCGATCACGTAACAGCCGTTGTCGAGCAGCGTTTTGGCATCGTTCTCGTCGATCTCGTTCTGTGTGGCACTGGGAAAGGCACAATCGCACTTGATCGCCCAGGGGCGTTTGCCTTCATGATACTCGACGCCGTACTTCTCGGCATATTCTTTGATCCGCCCGCGTCGGACGTTTTTCAGATCGAGCACGAACGCCAGTTTTTGAGCGTCAATCCCGTCGGGATCGTAAATCGTCCCGTTCGAGTCCGAGAGGCTCACCGCCTTGGCCCCGAGCCGGTTGAGTTTTTCCACCGTGTACTGGGCGACGTTTCCGGAACCTGAAACTGTGCAGACTTTGCCCTCAAAGGACTCACCGCGCGTTTTGAGCATTTCCTCGGCGAAATACACACATCCGTAGCCGGTCGCTTCGGGGCGAATCAGCGAACCGCCCCAGTTGAGTGCCTTGCCGGTGAGCACTCCGGTGAACTCATTGCGGAGACGTTTGTACTGACCGAACATGAAGCCGACCTCTCGTCCGCCGACGCCGATATCGCCGGCGGGAACGTCGGTGGAGGCCCCGATATGGCGGAACAGCTCCGTCATAAAGCTCTGGCAGAATCGCATGACCTCATTGTCGCTCTTGCCCTTGGGATCGAAGTCCGATCCGCCTTTGCCTCCCCCCATGGGCAGTGTGGTCAGAGAATTTTTAAATATTTGCTCGAATCCGAGGAATTTCAGGATGCTCGCATTAACGGAGGGATGGAACCTCAGGCCGCCTTTGTAGGGGCCCAGGGCACTGTTAAACTCAAAACGGAATCCACGGTTCACCTGAACGTTGCCCTTATCATCAAGCCACGGCACGCGAAACATAATCTGCCTTTCGGGCTCGACGATTCGATCCACAATTCTGGCCTCGACGTACTCCGGGTGCCTTTCCAAGACCGGCTCCAGAGAATCGAGGACTTCCTTCACCGCTTGGTGGAACTCGAGTTCTCCAGGATTTCGTTTTAAAACGTCTTCGTATATACTTTGAATCACTGTGCTTGCTGACATTAAGGTGCTCTCCTTTTAAAATCAGAATTTTTGTTGTCTGTGACCACTTTAATAAGCTAAACTGATAACAAGATAAAATTGACAGGCTGTAAACGACAGGTTATCAGCAGCCACTATGTTAATCATAGTAAAATTGGCGGTTATATGGCAACACACAAATAATGATAGATTCTATTAGTAGGGCTTATAATGCATTTGGAAATACTAAAGATATTTTGTGACCTGGCTGAGTTACGAAGTTTCTCACGAACCGCCGAGAAGCATCTTCTCAGTCAATCGGCGGTTTCACAGCAACTCGCCCAACTGGAGCTTCTTCACAAATGCCAGCTTATCAACCGCAAAAAAAGGCCGATTGAACTGACCGGCGCCGGGCGAATCCTCTATCAGGCCGCGAAGGACATGCTTGAGCGGTACGAACAGCTCGGCAGCGAGCTCAATGCCCTTAAAAGATCCTCCGTCAGCCGGATTAATGTGGCTGCGATTTTCAGCATCGGGATGCATACCCTGCCGGAATATGTGAAGAAATTCATGGTCAGCTATCCGGACGTGAACGTCCATATTGAATACTTCAGCGCGAGCCGGATTTACGATCTGGTCCTGGCCGGTGATGTGGATATCGGCCTGGTGGCCGTTCCCAAAAGGGACAAAAGGCTGGATGTGTATGATTTTCAGGACGAACCTCTGGTTTTAGCGTGCAGTCCGAAGCACCCGCTGGGCTATGAATCTCAGATCGATATTCACCGACTGCAATTCGAGCGCTATATTGCTTTTGATAAAGGCGTCCCCACACGAGCGTGGACAGACCGCATTTTAGAGCGTTATAATGTCGTGGTTCGCCCGGTCATGGAATTCGACAACATTGAAACCATCAAACGGGCGGTGGAAATAAATTCAGGCGTCAGTATATTGCCCCAGACTGCCATCCTTCAGGAAACTGGCGGTGGAACAATAAAGGCGATCCGTTTTTCGAACGAGTCATTTGTCCGACCCACGGGGATTATTCTCCGTAAAGGTAAAATCCTCAGCCAGGCCGGGCGATACTTTATCGAACTATTGCGTAAAAAATCTCAACAGAGTGATTGAAATGCCAATTAAAGCTGTCATTTTCGATCTGGACGGAACGATTACCCAGCCTTATTTCGATTTTGATGCGATCCGGGGGGAGATTGGGCTGGCCAGAGATTCGGGGCCCGTCTTGGAATCCATGGAGACCATGTCGCCGAAACAGCGCGAGCGGGCGGAGCAAATCCTTCACGATCACGAGCAAAAAGCCGTCACGAAATCCAAGCTCAACATCGGCGCCGGACAAACCCTTTCGAGGCTTCGGGCGGCGGGCATCCTTATCGGCATCCTGACCCGCAACAAGCGAGCCAACGCCCTCGCAATTGCTCGAAAGCACCATCTGCAATTCGATGCGGTTATCGGACGGGAAGAAGGTCCCGTCAAACCCGATGCATTCGGCGTTCTGGAATTGTGCCGGCAATTCGGTGTTGAACCCGCTCAAACGCTCCTGGTGGGCGATTATCTGTTCGATTTGCTCTGTGCGAAGGCCGCCGGCGCGGTCGCGGTGCTTTTGGCGAATCATCACCAAGCCGATGAGTTTGTCGAACATGCGGATTTCTGTATCTCAAATATTCGTGAAATATTAGATATTATTGAAAACAAGAAGCACACACCGCGCGTAGATGAAGCAAGGGAAAGGCAAATTTATGAATAGAATGATCTTAGTTAAAGTTATTATCCCTGTTTTATGGGTATCATGTGTTTGCTGGGCTGGCCAATGTTCAAAAAGCCCTGAAGCGCAGCCGACGGGCCCAACGACCGATCCGATCGATGCCATCCTGGACAAATTACATAAAACCACCTCGGAATTGACGTCTTTCGAGTGCCAAATTGAGTATAAATACTCTCAACCATTGCTCGAATCAGAGCGTCTCAGCAAAGGCACTTTGTATTATATGCGGTCCGGCGGAACATCGGCCATGCGGATCAATTTCAGCACACTCCAACAGGATGACGAAAAAGAACGCAAGTACATCGAACAGTATATCATACTCGACGGCGCCAAAATGAATCATCCCGTCCGGGTCTTCAAAGGGATATGGCTCGTGCATCTCGATTATCAAATCGAGCAGGCCAAGTACTACCAATTGGCCGAGCCGAACGATCCGAACGTCTCGCCGGATGTATTCGATTTGGTCGGTCGGGAATTGCCGATGCTCGGTTTTTCCAAAATTGAGGATCTGAAAAAGCAGTTTGAGATCACCCTTATCGAGCAAAAAAAGAGTCCGTCGGGAGGTTTTACTCAAGTGCACTTGGACGTTAAGCCGAATTCGGTTTATAAGGATGATTTTGTCTCGATTGATTTCTGGATCGATAAGAAGTTTGGATTGCCGGCTAAAATCATCGCCGTTAAGACCGAACCAGAACCTCCATTTGGGGATATTGAGGAGATAAAACTTCTTAAGCCGAAAGTGAACAAAGGCGTAGATGGGAACATCTTTGAATTTAAGATACCCGGGAGCTTTGGTGAGCCAGAGATCACCCCGCTCTCGAAGAACAGACAACAGTAGAATGGTTTCGACAATTGTGACCGAAGAAGTCTTTCGGAAGTTCATCGCACGACGGGCTCAAACATTATTGGGTATCGTGAAACACATATCCCAGTGTCGTTCAGACACCGATATCATGATACGTCCATTGATGGGTGTGTTGCTCTCACAATCCACACAGCTCGAAGAGCTGCTCGACGCATATGGCGCAGGCAGTTGCTGTCAATGGTGCGGGTTCAGATCCCTGACCGCCACACTGAAACATTTTTCCGATGCAAGCTACGAGCTGCTCCACATCCGACATTCCTTACCCACCTATCGTTTGCTTGAGATCGAGCGGGATTTTGTCCGCTCCACGGACGAAACCCTCACCTTTACGGCCGGGGTGCTCCGGCGAACGGCGCACCAGATCCTCATGAAGGCCGATCAGCTTGGATTCACGATCCCCTCGGAAAGGCGGCGCGAGAAGTCTTACACCGAAGAGCTTCCCCTCGGTCGTTTGCCTTCCAGTTGTAAGACGCGAACGATCGAAACGGTTGCTGAAACGGTCACCCTGCTGACCACCGCCTTTCTGAACTTGGCGGTGGAAAGCGCGGACGTCCGTGCCGCCGGTCGGGCTAAACCCCAGGAGTACGCCGTGTACGTCCGGAACTCCGTCAGTGAAAATAAATTACGAAACCTCGAGCTTCGATTCCATAATCTTCAGTCGCTGTATGACACCTACGTCTCGGGCACCGAAGCGGCACAGCTCGATCCGGATTTGATGGTCCTCAGAGGGCATATCAGCGTTGTGTTTCATCTGCTCAGGACGGCCGGGTTGTTCGTCCATCACTACGAGCGGCACGTGAACAAGCAGCCCTGTGATTCTTCAATGCGACAGGAACCTCTGGTGGACGCCGAGTCGCTCCTGAACGTCCTGATGAAATATGCGGTGACGCATATTAGTCTTTACATCTCTTGTGCGGAGAACCTGTGCCATGAGATGCTCAAACGCTATGCCGAAGTGGGGTGGATCGAGGTTCCCGTTCCTCCTTACCGCGGTTTTCACGTGCGTCCGTCCACGCTGATCTCCAAACTTGTTCGGCACTATGGAAGTGAAGTTCAAATGGAACTGGACGGAAAGGTTTACGACGCAAGCTCTCCGCTTGAACTCTTCCGCGCGAACGAAAAAATTAACGCCCAGAAACGACGATGGCTGGCCTCGGAGATTGTTCGCCAAAGTCTCGTCCAGGAGCTCAACGGGCAAAGTCATCACCTCGGTGACGTGGTCCGTCACATCGTTCTGAGGCTGGCCGGAAACAGCAAACTGGTCCTCTACGAACAGCCATTACAGTTACCGGACGCTATGGCTGAACAGGAAGGAACACTCTTAGAGAAGGTTGTCGACGTGATGGCCCAGTTGCTGGCGATGGGGAAGATCGATGCGGAATCTCAATTGGAAGCCAAGTTTATCGGCGATAAACGCGTCTTGTTCGATATTCAGTTATTGGCAGAATCCGGTTATGGCGAAGACAACTTCGGCAATAATATTCCTCTTCCGAAGAAACTCTCGTACTTACGCCGCTAAGCATATTCCACGAAAAGCGTTCCTCAGAAAATCGTGAAACGAAAGAAATAAAGCGGAGCGACAATGGCCAAGGGAATCGTCATCTATTACTCAAGAAGCGGCAACACGAAAGAAATGGCGGAAACGATCGCCGAAGCCATGAATGACGCCGGGTTGACGACTACGTGTACATCCGTCAGCGATGTTGAGATCGAGCAGTTGCTTGAATACGATGCGATCGTTGTTGGTTCGCCGACCTATTACGGTCAAATGGCCGGGCCTATCAAGCAGTTTTTCGACGATACCGTGAGCTTTCACGGCAAGCTCGACGGCAAGGTGGGAGCGGCGTTCACCAGCTCGGCCAACATCGGCGGGGGCAACGAAACTACGATCATGGGCATCACGGAAGCCATGATGATTGCCGGATTTATCATACAGGGAGATCCCCAGGGCGACCACTACGGACCTGTCTCGATCGGTAAACCCGACGAGCGAGTCCACAAACAGTGCCGGCGCCGGGGACGGCGGATCGCTGAACTGACGATGAAACTGGCGACCTGATAAGGTCGGGAATATTGATTTTTTTTCAAAAAAGGCCATTTTTCTTTGACAAAGCTCGTCCGCACCGTTACTTTTTTGAAGGTTCTTAGTCTGCTCTTAGTATTCTTAAACCCGCGAAGTGGAGGTTATTATTGATGCAAGAGTATGAAGACCTTAAAGTGCTTGTGGCTGAAATTGAAGCTGACATTAACAAAGCCCAAGGTGGCAACAAGGCGGCAGGGACGCGAGTACGCAAACAGATGCAGAAAATCAAACAGGCGGCTCAACTCGTCCGTAATCGCATCCTTGAGATTAGGTCAGCCGAATAATCCATTACACGTTTCCGCAAACACTTGTTTCGCAACATAGAACACGTGGCGCGCACGGTCTAAAAAGCTGCCGGTCGGACGCTGTATTAGGGCCTTTCGCGTAATGCAGTTTGTGTAGAGTCTCCGTGGGGTAAACGATGCCTCCTCCGTTACTATTCGATTTATCAACAATTGACCTCCAGGCGGAGCCCCGCTTTGATAAGGAAGCGATCTACAAAATCAACCCCCAACGATTCGAGATGCAGCAGCTCGATGGTATCCTTTGGTACGATGAGGATAAATATCTTATTCTGGGCTATAAAGACGTGACGGAGAACGAGTTCTGGATCCGCGGCCACATTCCCGGCCGGCCCTTAATGCCCGGCGTCATTATGGTCGAGGCGGGCGCACAATTATCCAGTTTCTTCCTCAAACAAATCTATCAAGAGCAGGGCTTCATCGGTTTTGCCGGCATCGAAGGCACGAAGTTCCGACTCACCGTCGAACCGGGCCAGAGATTATACCTGCTCGGTCATATCACCAAATACAAACGCAGGAAGCGAGGAACGATTGTCACCACAGCCGTCCAAGGTGTCGTCGAGGGGGCTATGGCATTCGAGACCATCGTATCCGGCATGGGCGTGTGAAAAGGGGACATTCTACTTTTTACATTGACGGGGATGCAGATTTAATGTATCCTTCCTCACATGCCCAGAACAGCCAGAGCAAGTGTGGGGAATATGTGCTATCATGTCATCAATCGTGGCAACGGAGGAGCAACTGTTTTTCACAAACAGGCTGACTACCTTCGTTTTACTGAAATGATGTGTCAGGCTTGTGAGCGCTTACCCCTGCGTGTGGTTTGTTGGTGCTTGATGCCCAATCATTTTCATTTGGTGTTATGGCCCCATGAAGACGGTGATCTGAGTCGGTGGATGCAATGGCTGATGACCTGTCATGTACGCCGCTATCATCGTCATTATAACAGCAGCGGCCACGTCTGGCAGGGGCGTTTCAAGGCCTTTCCGATTCAACAGAACGGCCACTACTTGACCGTCCTGCGATATGTCGAAAGCAATCCCCTACGTGCAGCTCTGGCAGCACGGGCGGAACTGTGGGAATGGTCGAGTTTACATGCTCTAATGAATCGTAACAATCTTTCTCTTTTGTCGGATGGCCCCGTTGAGCGGCCCGACAACTGGTTGAGCATGGTAAATGCGCAGCAAACGGAAGCCGAACTCGAAGTAATTCATACTTGTGTCAACCGCAACTCACCTTTCGGCGACAACTTTTGGGCCGGACAAACCGCCGAAAGACTCGGACTGCAAAACACCCTCAATCCAAGAGGCAGACCACCGAATAAAAAGAAAAAGTAGAATGTCCCCTTTTATTAGGATAAGAAGAAAGTGTCGTATAAAATCGTATCAAAAAGACAACTCTCAGAAGACGTTTTTACTGCCGACATTGAGGCGCCGCTCGTTGCCCAGGCGAGACAACCTGGCCAGTTCGTGATTATCAGTATTAATAATGACTACGCCGAGAGGATTCCTCTGACGATCGCCGGGGCCGATCCTCAAAAAGGAAAAATCAGCCTGATCTGGCAACGCGTCGGAAAAACGACCGCTGAACTGGCCGAATTGCAGCCGGGCGACGAAATTGAGAATATTGCCGGGCCGTTGGGTAATCCCACACACATCGAATTCTTCGGTACGGTGGTCTGCGTCGGCGGTGGGATCGGTCTTGCCCCTCTATTGCCGATTGCTGAAGCCCTCAAGGCTCGCGGCAATACCATCATCAGCATCATCGGAGCGCGAAACAAAGAACTGCTCATCCTCGAAAAAGAATTTACCCGCATCAGCGACGAATTGATCGTCACTACCGATGACGGCTCGTACGGACGGAAGGCGTTGGTCACCGAACCGCTAAAAGAGGTTTGCCAGCGCGATCCGAAGCCGGATCAGGCCTTTGCGATCGGCCCGGCCATCATGATGAAGTTCTGCTGCGAGGTCACCAAGGAGTTCGAGGTCCCCACACAGGTCTCGCTCAACACGATCATGATCGACGGAACGGGCATGTGCGGGGGCTGCCGCATCGAGTACGCGGGCCAGCCGAAGTTCGTCTGCGTTGACGGGCCGGAGTTTGACGGACATAAAGTGAACTTCGATTTGATGATGAAAAGACTCAGCGCCTATCAGCACATGGAGAAGAAAGAATACGAACGGTTCAAGGAATACAAATGTAAATTAGGTTTGGACCAGTAATTAAAAATGGTAGGCCAGCGCCCATTCTGCAAAGATCCTCAAATTTTTCGGGAATTGTTACTGTGACGGATAATGAAAGACAAGAACTCCTCAAAGATCTTTTAGAAAAACAAGCGGCGGGAGAGCTCAAACCCAAAGACCGATATGAAATCCCCCCGCAGGAGATGCCGGAACAGGATCCTGCTGTTAGAGGGGGCAACGTCAACGAAGTCGCAATGGGTTACACCGAAACACACGCCAGACTTGAAGCGCTGCGCTGCCTTCGTTGTAAGAACGCCCCCTGTGTGAAGGGCTGTCCGGTACGAATTCGGATTCGGGATTTTGTCGTTGCCATCGCCGAAGGTCGTTACACCGAGGCTTTGGCGATTATTAAGGAAAATTCTCTGTTGCCCGCCGTGTGCGGCCGGGTTTGTCCGCAGGAGAACCAGTGCCAGTTGACGTGCACGGTCGGCAAAAAATTCAAGGACCCGACGAAAGCCGTCTCCATCGGCCGGCTCGAACGATTTGTCGCCGACCTCGACCAGGGTTCGGAGGCTGTTCCGGAGATTGCAGCCGAGACCGGAAAAAAAGTCGCTATCGTCGGTTCGGGTCCGGGCGGGATCGTCGCTGCCGCGGATACCCGCAGGGCGGGCCACGAGGTCACGCTTTTCGAGGCTTTTCACAAGCCCGGCGGCGTAATGGTCTATGGCATTCCGGAATTCAGACTCCCGAAAGCCATTGTGCAAAAGGAAATTGATACCCTGAGCAAAATGGGCGTCAAGATCGTCTATAACTTCATCGTCGGCAAAACACGAACGGTCCAGCAATTGCTCAAAGAGGACGGATTCGACGCCGTCTATATTGGCGTCGGCGCAGGCCTTCCGAACTTCATGCGCATCGAAGGCGAATCGCTCGTCGGCGTGTACAGCGCCAACGAATACCTTACGCGGGCGAATCTGATGAAGGCCTATAGTTACGGCTCCGGCGCCGACACACCAATCGCCCGCTCGAAAATCGTCGCCGTCATCGGCGGCGGCAACGTCGCCATGGACTCAGCTCGAACCGCGTTGCGACTCGGCGCCGAGAAGGTCTATCTGATCTATCGACGAACCGAAAAGGAAATGCCCGCCCGTATCGAAGAGGTCCATCACGCCAAAGAAGAAGGCATCGAGTTCCGCATATTACAAAGCCCGAAACGCATCCTCGGCGATGAGAACAGCCACGTCAAGGCCATCGAGTGTCTGAAGTTCGAGCTTGGGGAGCCGGACGAGTCGGGCCGGCGGCGTCCCATTCCCATCGAAGGCTCGGAGTTCATCATCGAGCTCGATACCGTCATTATGGCCATCGGCAACAAGCCGAATCCTTTGATCTCGCAAACGATGCCGGAACTGGAGATCACCCGATGGGGCACGATCGTTGTCGATGAAGAAACGATGGTCACCTCGGTCCCCGGCGTCTATGCCGGCGGCGATATCGTCTCCGGCGCGGCGACGGTTATCTTAGCGATGGGCCAGGGCCGAATTGCCGCCGCGGGCATCAACCGATACCTCGCCGATCACGAATAAAAGACCCTACGGTGCTGGATTATTGACTTGATCGATGGATAGCTCGCGTTGATAATCTTCCGGGTAATCCATATCTGAAAGAACGGAAGAAGTCGAAACGGTCAATTCATAGACATCATCCGGATGAGTATGCAAAAGCCCACGCAGGCCGACATCTTCGTATTGTGTCAGAATAGCGTCACGATATGCGATTGGAAATAAGATGGGGTGACCCCGTCGGCCTTTGTAGAGCGGTACAAGAATGTTTTTCTTACATGTCGCGAAAGATCGCATCATCCGGTTAATCAATGCCGACCTGATGGACGGTTGGTCACCGAGTGCGACCAAAACAGCCCGGCATTGTTCTGGAAGATTTCGCAGGCCGCAGCGTACCGAAGAGAGCATCCCCGATGGGTAATCCGCGTTCGTCACGATAGAAACCGGGTGGTCGGATACCTCTCGACGTATTCTTTCCGCTTGGTGTCCCACAACCACGTGGACGTGATCGATGGAGCTGTCGAGAAGCTGATCGACGATGTGGGTGATGACGGTTTTTCCTCCAAAGGGCAGCAGAAGTTTCTGGACCCCCATTCGGCGTGAACTACCCGCAGCCAGGACGATGGCACAAATCATGACCGCTCCTCTTTCACGGAGACCTTGTGAACAATGCCCTTTCGCCGGACGGCAATCAATTCAGCGGTGATGCTCGTTGCGATTTCGGGGACCGAGACAGCGCCGATAGCCAGTCCGATCGGCGTAAAGACCCGGTCGAATTCTTCCTCTGTGGCCAAACCCGATTCGATGAAATACTTACGCATCAGAGCGACTTTGCGTTTACTGCCGATCATGCCGATATAGGCGGAGCGGCTATGGATACACGCTTCGAGGGCCTCGGCATCGAGTTTGTGCCCGCGAGTGACAATGACGACATAGGTGTCATCTTCGACGAGTGCTGCAATCTGTTTGGCTATATCGCCACAACATGTTCGTGTTCCTTCCGGGAAAAGAGAAGTATCCGTGAATTCGGGGCGTTCATCTATAACGATCACATCGAAGCCGACGAGGCTGGCCTGACAGGCTAACGCCTGCCCAACATGCCCTCCCCCTGCGATCAGCAGAAGCGGCTTTGGAATCACCGGCTCGACTAATACTTCCGTAAGGATATTCGGTTCGTGGGAGCTTTCGGTAAAGATCTGAACGGCTTCACGATCCAGGCAGGAGCGGATGTTGTGAACCCCTGGAAAGGGAGCATCCGATGGAATAGCATCTTGAGAAAACCAATGACTCGTGACCTCTATGCTCGTGGTAGTGCACGCGGCCGTCAGTATGACGCCGCGCTGTCGCCGCCGGAAGGCTTCGGCCACCTGAGTATAACAGGCCCTGTCCTTTGAGGCAGTCGGATCGACGAGGATGCGCATCATTCCTCCACAAATAGGCGTCTCATCGGTGCGCTTCGCACCTTGTAATTGCAGGTCGAAGATGATCGGTTGTTTCGACCGGCAGACCTCGGCGGCGAGGCGCTGCGCTTCAGCCTCCACGACGCCGCCACCAATCGTACCCCAAATCTTGCCGGTCCGATCAATGGCGGCCCTGACGCCCGCCTGGCGAGGTGTAGAACCTTCGGCCTTCAAAACTAAAGCCACCGCGAAGGATCGGCCATTGTCGATGAATTCCACGATCTTTTCGTAAATGTCTATGGGGTACTGAGTCTTGTGCATCTGGCTTTCAGAAGTTGTCTATCGATATATTACAAATACTCGCGTAAGGCATTTTGCATTGGCATGGAACGCAGGCGAATACCCGTCGCGGCAAAAACGGCGTTACCGATAGCCGGCGCGATCGCGATAATGGGAGTTTCCCCGCCGCCGGCCGAGGGAATGTCGGTTTTGTTGATGAGACGAACATCTATTTTTGGAAAATCTTCAAACCGCGGCACGAGATATTGCGAGAAGCTGGCATTCAAAATTTTACCCTCCTCAAATTTCATTTCTTCACGCAGCGCGCCGCCCAAACCCATGAGGATGCATCCTTGCACCTGAGACGTCAGGTTGGCGGGGTTGATAATGGGGCCGCATTCGAAGGCTTCGCAGACCTCATGCACCTTGATCCGGCCTCGTTTGCGATCAATCCCAACCTCAACGCACGCGGCTACGACGGAATTCTTCTCCGTCCCGCAGGCCAGTCCCACGCCGATTTCAGATGACACCTTTCTGCATCGCGCGGACCAGTTGAAGTGTTTGGCAGCAGCTTCAAGTACAGTTCGGATGCGCGGATTCTCAAGATGGGCCAGTCTGAAGGTCAGCGGATCCGCCCCCGCCGCAACAGCAAGCTCGTCCATAAAAGACTCGCGGGCAAAGTTGTTAACGGTCGCCCCAAGGCACCGATAGGGACCCTGGCGTAACGGAGAATCGGTACTCGCCGACAGGATGCTGGTGTTGGGGATTTCGTAGGGCGTATCCATGGCCGCTCCGCCGGGATTGATGGTCGTGAAATCCCAGGCAATGAGCGAACCGTTCGCATCCAGTCCCCCTTTGCACTCGATGACGGCTGCCGGACGGAAATAGGCCCAGGTGAATTCCTCGGCTCGCGTCCATTGTACCCAAACCGGGCGTTTGGCCGCCCTGGCCAGACGGGCGGCTTCTTCCGCCGCTTCGGCGCTGTGTTTGCCCCCGAAGCCACCGCCCATATCGGGTACAATCGCCCGGACGCGCTCGAGCGGAAGGTCGAAAACCCGCGCCAGATCTCGTTGAGCGCGCTGGGGCCAATCGACGCCCGCCCAGACGGTCAATCGCCCCTCCTTCCACTCGGCAACCGCCGCCCGCGGCTCCATCGGTGTGTGCTGGATATAAGCCGCCTTGTACGTTTCGCCAAGGACTTTATTTGCGTCGGCGAAGCCCTTATCGACGGAACCTCTCGTTCTGGGACGGGATCGATCGCCCGTCCGGGCATGTTTCTTGAGATGCGAGTACAATTCCCTACTCGATGGATGAGGTGCCGTTTTCCAGGAAGCCGTTCCGGCGATGGTTTTCAACGCTTTTTCTGCAAGAAACGATGAGGGAGCGGCACATCCGATAAACTCTCCATCGCGCACGACCACCACGCCTTTCATTGCTTTCGCTCCGGAAAGATCGATGGATTCGAGAGTTGCTCCGTAAGAGGGCAAGCGCAGTATCTTGCCGTAAAGCATATTGGGTCGGATGATATCCGAAGGATAACGGTGCGCCCCGGTAACAATGTCCCGAATGTTCGGTCTGGGAACCGACGTGCCAAGCGCGTCCCATTTGCTTACCGGCGTCACAGCGATATCGTTGGGAATCGTTTTTTTGAAGATCTCGTCAATGTCGTTTGATTTAGCCAGGTCCGCATAGGTCACCGTCTGTCTCGTTGTCTTATGTGTGATGGTGCCATCGGCTACGTTTAAAGTATCGGGATCGACCTTCCATCGCTCCGCGGCAAGGCGCGTCAGTAGCTCGCGGGCCATTGCGGCTCCTCGGCGCACGGCGGGTACGTTGTATGGAGTTGTCCGGCTTCCCGCCGTAATGCCGTCATCGGGGACAAGGTCCGTATCGGCCATGATCAAGCGGATCTTGTCGACGGAAACCTGCAGTTCTTCCGCCGCGGCTTGAGACAATTCGGCGCGCGGTCCCTGACCTTCCTCGACTTTACCGGTCATGACGCTGATCGTGCCATCCTGATTGATGTGAAGGCGTGCTGCTACGGTAAGGGATGCCCCACGCCGGCTGCGAGAACGCTGGCCCAGAGACACCCCCTGAGTGACCGTGATCAGAAGCCCCGTGCCCAGTATTTGCACGAAAGTGCGCCGGTTCAGTGTGATCTGGCCGTCCGGCTTGGATTCAATCATTTCTTTATTGAGCGTATCTTCGATCATGGTTATCTCACCTCCGTGATTTGCGATGCAGCGCGGCGGACAGCGTTCAGGATTTTCGTATATCCGTTGCACCGGCATATATTGCCGTTCATCGCTTCGACAATCAGTTCGTCCGTCGGCTGAGGATTTTCTTTGAGCAGCGCCACAGCCGTCAGAACCATCCCGGGCGTACAATAGCCGCACTGGACCGCGCCTTCGTCGAGGAACGCCTGCTGAACCGGATGGAGGCGGTCGCCGTCGGCGAGCCCTTCGATCGTCACAATCTGTTTCTTATTGGCCATGGTTACGGGTAGCACACAGGATCGGATTGGCCGGTCGTCCATCAACACAGTGCAGGCGCCGCATAGCCCCTCACCGCAGCCGTACTTTGGGCCGGTGACATGTAAGTCCTCCCTCAGAACGTCGAGCAGCGATCTTTCCGGATCGGTCACGACGCTTCTTTCCTGGCCGTTGACGATTAATTTCACTGTTGTATCCATAAGCAACCTCCATATAAGCCGGTCCCCAAAATCGAATCCAGATGGCACACAATTAAATTTTTAAATAATACATGAGAAACGATCAAGTCAATGTCCGCCGCCGCGCATCATTTCCACGGCGTGGGGCAGGACGTTCAAAATAATCTCCAGACACTCGCGGACGGCCTTTGGGCTGCCCGGCAGATTGATAATAAGCGTTTTTTCCCGCATACCCGAAACACCCCGTGAAAGAACGGCATTCGGAGTTCTTTTGAAAGTCTCAGACCTGAGAATCTCACTCAGGCCCGGAACCATCCTGTCGCATACGGATGTTGTCGCTTCCGGCGTTACATCGCGCGGTCCCAGTCCCGTTCCCCCGGTCGTAAGCACCAAATCCATTGCTTTTTGATCTGAGAGATCCCGAAGCGCGCCGACAATCGTGCGGTAATCGTCAGGGATGATGGTTTTTTCACAGACGTTGTACTGGTCCCTGGGAAGCATCTTTTCAATGGTGGGTCCGCTGACATCTTCCCGACTGCCATCCGCGGCCTTGTCACTAATCGTCAGTATGGCTACTTTTATCGCCATCTTCGATAACCTTTATGTTGTCACCTACCTGAATCGAGCCACTTTGAGTGACTCTGGCGAAGATGCCGTCCCTCGGCATAACACAATCGCCGATCCGCTCGTAGATCGGACACCGTCCGTGGCAGGTCTTGCCAAACTTCGTGATTTCAAGCTCGACCGTGACGCCGAGTTTCAATCGGCTGCC
>Ga0272441_10006103_pt1 | contig 20467 bp, 20 predicted proteins | sample SSMProp6N_FD_193582 | JGI IMG/M metagenome (GOLD analysis project Ga0272441, IMG submission 193582) | Marine sediment archaeal communities from Little Sippewissett salt marsh, Falmouth, MA, United States - SSM-Prop-6N | ecosystem: Environmental > Aquatic > Marine > Wetlands > Sediment ...
TGACCGCCTGACAGCATTCGCAAAGGAGCAATCGGTGACTCGACCCAAGCAGTTTCTCCTTATTGCCGGAGGAACCGCTTCGGTCGGCATCGGAGTCGTCGGGGCCTTCTTGCCAATCCTGCCGACCACGCCGTTCCTGCTTCTGGCTGCATACCTCTTCGCTCGAAGCTCGGAATGCCTGTACGGGTTGCTCCTCGGCAATCGCCTTGTTGGCGACTACCTCCGCCGCTACTACGAGGGTCGCTGCATGAGTCGACGACACAAGGCTGTCACCCTTGTGCTCCTCTGGTCTGTTCTTGCATCAACGGCGGGGTTGGCAGTTGGTTCGTGGTGGCTGAGGGGCGGGCTTGGAGCTATCGGAGTCGCGGTAACCACCCATCTACTGATGCTTCCCGGCGAGGGTATCACGCATCAGTAATCTGCGGAGGCCAGTGAGCGCCTTCTGATGTTTGGAGCAGACCGTAGAGCAAACAGAACCTTCATCCTTGCGTGTGGGTGGCGCTAGCGGCTGCGTGCATCATGTCTGCGGAAGCCGCGGTCCCAATTGGTCGAGTTCCCCGATAGGCTCCAGTTGAGTTCGAACCGAAGCGAGCCAGGTCTGAGTCCACCACGAGCTGGGTACGAGCTACGGCGCTCGATGCATCAGGTACTTCTGCTGGGACGAGCGTGAGCAGATTGCAGCTGCAAGCGGCGATCTCGAAGCATTGGGCGGCTGAATCCACGGCTGGCAACTGCGGAGTCTTGCTGCGAGGGAAGGGGCAGTATGGAGCAGCGTGCTTGCCGTCACTTCTGGGGGGACCTGAATTCGGCGGACGTGATGTGGATTTCGGCGGTTCCTTCAAGGCCGATCCATAGAACCTCCACATCGAAGCTCGGGCAAGAGACCGAACACAGGAGCCGTCGGTTCAGATAGAAGGCCGCGCAATCAAGCACTCGCTTGAGAGTTATCGTGCATCCTTCACTCCAGTCGATGTCCTCCGCATCACCGGGAATGGTCACTCTGTTCGCGATCACTGTGTAGTCGAGATTCGAGCCTGACTCGTCCATGTGGTGCTCGAGGATGCTGAAATGCATGCCTCCTGTCTCTTCGACTGCAAGCTCGAATGTCAGAGTTCTAAAACTCTCAACGGGGTTCTCGTCAGTTCCCACTATGACCTGGAGGTTGTACGCACTGAAGGATCGAACCTCGAAGACAACATCCATCACAAGACTGAAGTCAGTAGGAATGGGATCTACCGGTTGGGGACCAGACGCAACAAGCCCACCGTCGGCCTGAAGACAGTAGTAGCTATCCACCCATGGCCCACCAACGGACCATGATCTCCCCCCATCGGACTCACTCTCAGGCCACTCAGCCAGCTCTAGGATGGCAAGCAATCCTCCATCCTCCCAAGGTGGAACAACAAGGTTGCAGGAAGTGGGAGTCGGGCTGTCACTCTCGTGTGCTGCCGTGCCCATCGGGGTGGTGGATTCTGAGTCGTCGCGCGCTGCTGGATCAACGGGGGGGATCGGCAAGGAACTGTCGAAGGGCTCCGAGTCAGCCTGAGGTGTAGGCGACAAGCTGTCGAAAGACTCGGGCGCTGTCAGAGGAACCATCGGGAGGGTGGCAGAGCTCTTCGGAGGCCCGAGCGTTCGCAAATACTCGAGCTCTTCTTGTTCATCATATAGGGTCTGAAGACAGAAAGTGATGATGGTGTCAATCGAGCTTTGGAGCGTGGGATCATTGACGATAGCAGCGACGGCTCGATCGCGGAGAGCAGAGAAGTACATCAAGGACGCGATCATATCGAAATCACCGGCATAGGCGTCATAGGCAAGCTCGTATAGCTCCTCATTGGAGAGTCTCTCCTGCGAGGACGCAGACATGCATGACAGCAACGCGCAAGCCACCAGCATGCAGGTGATCACACAGCCTCGTTGCGACTTCATCTTCACCCTAGTCCACCTCTTCATTATCTTGGAGTGGCACGCTGCCCGGGGGCGGTAGCGTGGGCAGGTCATTACCGGATTCATCTTGCTGGGTTTCCGACGCAGTGGGGGTAGCAGCGAATCCTGATGTGAACACCGCCATGTCTTCCATCTCAATGCGGTGATGTGTGACAATCGTTGTCATCATGAGCACGACTCCCAGCCCGACCATGACGATCCCGGGAGAGGCGCTCTTCAGACTATACGTGAGCCCCGCTGCTTTGCCGCCAACCTCCGACTCAGGGCCGGTGATCCGACCAAGCACGAAAGTCGCACCGACGATACAGAGCACCATCCCAGTTGCGAATCCAAGGTACCTTGCCCATACCCGCGTCATCAGCGCTACATTCGCCTGATGATATCGCCTTTCCAAGGCATGAAGCTCAAGCATGACAAGTGATCGATCGCGGAACTCCTGAAGCTTCTCCTGATTGGTCGGAGTGGCTGAGAGCGTGAGGACCTCATAGGCTGCGTCGACACCGGGCAGGGGAGGATTCTGGATCCGGACGTGCAGGTAGAGGAGTTGGCCAAGGCTGGCGACGAAGAAGAACGCTGCGAGTGCTATGAGTAGCTTCGTCATCAATGGCAGCAGTCGGCGCTGCCACTCGGCATTGTCGGAGGTCACTTGCGCTTTGTCGTCGGCAGGGTCCATAGTCTCACCTCGCAGTCCGTTCTTTGAAGGAGCTTTGCATATGTGGGCGGCGCGTGTCAAGCGAGAGATGGCAGAGGCGACCGGATTCGAACTCAGAAGGCCCTTAGGAAGTAGGTTTCCAGGGCAGGCGTATTGCAGCTGGTCTCTCGGAACCGGCGAAAGCGCTACTGGAAGCCAGATTCCGGATTCATCTGGAGAAGACCGTAGAGCAAACAGAACCTTCGCCATGGTCTGCGAATGGTAGCTACCCGTCGCCCGAGAAGTGGCCCCAGAGAAACTCAGAAGCCCCGCAGTTCGACTCCGATCGCGTACGCATGTGGTCATGCTGCCACCCATCCACCACTGTTGGCAAGAGCGGGTCGAAGGCGGTAGCAGTATTGCCTCGCTTCATGTTGTGACGTTTGGCATCATGGGCTCCGACTTGCAACATGCATCGTGCATGATATATGGTGGGCTCGTTGCGGGAACGGGGAGGGAAGCGTTTGCCGAACGTTGAGGCCATAGACAAAGGGTCACTCGCTGACAAGGCATATGATGCTATTCGCCTCCTCCTTGTCAATGAGGAAGTCGATGCGGGCGAGATGCTCTGTATTGACGGGCTAGCTCGTCAGCTGAACGTGAGCATAACCCCGATTCGGGAAGCCCTCTCTCGGCTGGAGAGCGAAGGACTCATTGACCTACCGCCCAATAAGCAGCCGGTCGTTCGAGGCCTTACCATAGAAGAACTGAAGATGCTGTACGAAGTCCGAGAGCTCCTTGAGCCGTACTTCATGCGCCTGTTGGCAGATCAGTGCACTCAAAGCCAGGCCGTGCGTGATCAACTTGAGGAGCTGTTGTCTAGGCTTGGCGGAGCAGTTGAAACGGGGGCATCTGACGGATCGCACTGCGCTCCCATCAAGGTGGACCACAGGCTTGGAGAGATTCTCTTGGCATGCATCAGTCCGTCGCTTCTCGTCCAGCTAGTTCAACTGGTCAACAACTACATCCTCAGATTGAGGCTGGCTTCTGCTCGGGTCTCAGACGAATCGAGGAAGACGAGCCTGACTGAGGTCTCGCGTGAGCACATGGTATTGCTCAAGGCGATCTTGAGTGGAGATGCGCGGCGCATCGCAGGGGCTGTAGAGGAGCATCTCACGCGATCCCATCGGAGATCGCTTGAAGCGTTTTCGACGCCACAATCCCATGCCCAGCAGGATATCGCTGAGGATGGGGCTCGGCAGACAGACCTGCGCTAGTCAAAGGGGGTGATCAGCAAGACGGAGAACCTGGTCAACTCTGAACTCGGTCAGAACGTAAGGAGGACACGTGCACAGGCGAATGCTGCTGATTCTCGTTTTGCTGATGGGGCTGGTAGCCATTCTGGCCACCGGGCAGGAATCGGGAGGCCAATTGGTAGTTGCGCTCGAGTCAGAGCCTTCCACTCTCGATATGCACTGGAGTTCGCTCAACTACATTCGGTACATTGCGTCACACATCAATGAGCAACTCTTCACTCAGGATGCTGGTTTCAGGGCAGTACCCGAGCTAGCAGCGGGGTTCAATGTAAGCGAAGACGGGCGCATTTATGCTATCCAGATTAGAGAGGGTGTCTTCTTCCATAACGGACAGGAACTCGTAGCTGATGACGTAGTTGCTTCTTTGGAGAGGTGGCTCGGCCGCGGTGCGACAGGGCACATCAAGAACAATGTCGTGAGTATTGCGAAGTCAGGAAAGTACGAGGTTACAATCACCCTCCTTGAACCAATGGGGTTCCTCCCCACAGCGCTAGCCGTCCGAAGGAAAGGGGCTGCAATCTATCCAGCGTCCGTGGTGGAAGCAGCCGGAACTGGAGACAAGATCACCGAGTACATCGGCACAGGTCCGTATGAGTTCACGGAGTGGGTACCCGGTTCTCACGTTCTCCTCAGTCGCTACGCTGACTACTCATCTCGCACCGAGGAGCCAAACGGCTATGGCGGCCGGAAGACGGCGTATCTCGACGAAATCAAGTTCGTCTTCGTGACGGAGGCATCCGTCCGCGCGGTTGGAGTGCAGGCAGGCGACTACCACTTCGCAATGCCGATCCCGAATGATGACTACGATCGTATTGAGGCGAACCCGGATGTCATATCACTGCTGTCGGCTCCACGCATGATGTGGATTCTCTTGAACGCTGGGGAGGGCGCACTCACTAACCGGAAGCTACGGCAGGCGATTCAGGCTGCGGTAGACTGCGAAGAGCTCCTCATAGGGGTCTTTGGCGATCAGCAGTTCTGGCGACTAGACTCAGGCATCATGTGGCAGGAGACTGCCTGGTGGACTGACGCAGGAGCTTCCAGGTACAACTCGTTCGATCGGGATTTCGCAAGGCAGCTTGTGGCGGAATCCGGGTATGCGGGAGAGCCGATCAGGATGATCGTGTCAGCTCCTGAGGCTCTTGTGCTGAACGGGTCGATTATCCTCGAGCAGCAGCTCAAGTCGATCGGGCTGAACATCGAAGCGATCGAGTATGACGTCGCGACGCATCGCCAGGTCAAGAAAGACCCGTCGATGTGGGAGATCTCGGTCAGTGACAGTACGTATCGGACGCATCCGTCACTTCACATTCATCTCAACAAGGATTGGGATGGCGGCTGGCACAACGCAGCGAAGGAGATCCTGGTCGAGGCGCTACTCACTGAGCAGGATCAGGATGCGGCGCTCGCAATCTGGCGAGCAATTGAGAATCTCTACTACGACGATGTGCCGATCGTGAAGGTCGGCGACTTCTACGACTACATCGTGTACCGGAAAGAGGTGAAGGGGTTCGCAGAACTTCCTGAGCTGTTCTTCTGGAACGTGTGGTTGGAGGACTAGCAGGTTCTCTCCTGAGGAGTAGAGGCTGGGGAGACGCAACTCCCTCCCCAGCTTCGCTCCTTGATCTCAACTCTTGGGCGAAAGTAGGCGAACGTGGCTACATACGTGTTTCGACGGCTGGCCGCGGCCGTGCTGACGATGTTTGTTGTCGCGACGATCGTGTTCACATTGATGAACCTCGTTCCGGGCGATCCCGTCTTCTTCATTCTTGGTGAGGAAGCGCTTCTATCTGAAGTTGAGGCCTTCCGGCATCAGCTAGGGCTTGATCGTCCGCTGGGAGTTCGGCTGCTGGACTGGTACTCTGATCTGGCGCGAGGAGATCTTGGCGAGTCGCTGTTCTACGGCGTACCAGTACTGAGGATGATTGCACAGCGCCTTGAGCCTACGCTGCTTGTCACTGCAATGGCTACCCTCTGCTCCATCGCTGTTGGTGCACCCCTTGGCATTCTCGCCGCCTTGCGAGCGGGTTCAAGCGTGGATCTAGGAGCAATGATCCTGGCGCTGCTTGCTGTGTCGATTCCGAGTTTCTGGCTCGGGCTGAATCTGATACTTCTGTTCTCCCTCAAACTGCAGGTCCTGCCGACTGCAGGGTATGTGCGACTGGCGGAAGGTGGCGTCCAAGCTTTTCGGCATCTCCTGCTTCCTGCGCTCGCGCTCGGGCTGTCACACGCGGCTGTGATAGCAAGGATGACGCGTGCCAATCTTCTGGAAGTACTGAACTACGATTACGTTCGCACTGCGAGGGCGAAAGGCCTTCGTGAGAGGAGTGTGGTACTGAAACATGCGCTACGCAATGCGATGGTGCCAACGCTCGGAGTGATTGGTGTCTCCATCGCGCTGATGCTAGGGGGGGCAATAATCATTGAGGTTGTCTTCGTGATCCCCGGGATTGGGAAACTCGTTGTTGACGCAATCATGAAACGGGACTTCACGATGATTCAGGGCGTACTGATGTTCATTGCCCTCACAACTGCGGGTGTGAATCTATCAGTGGACATTCTCTATGGAGTGCTCGACCCTAGGATCCGATACGACTGATGACCATTCTACGCAAGGCATTGAGACGGAAAAGCATCCTCGTTGGCGCAGCGATTCTGCTGCTAGTGCTGGTAGTCGCGTTGTTTGCCAAACAGATCTCTCCCAAAGCCCCTGAGGAGTTGAACGTTCGTTTCCGCCTAGAGGCGCCGTCAGCCCAGGCGTTGATGGGAACTGACAACCTTGGACGAGACATCTTCAGCCGCGTCCTTCATGGAGCCCGGGTCTCGCTTGCGGTCGGCTTCTCTACAGCACTCGGAGCAAGCATTGTCGGAATCACACTAGGGCTTATCGGAGGATACAGCAGGTTCGCCGGCGGCACAGTCATGCGTGTGGTTGACGGGATGATGGCCTTTCCCGGTACGCTCTTGGCTCTGACACTGGTGGCGGTCCTCGGGGCCAGGTTCACGAATATCCTGATTGCGCTGACAGTCCTGTACACGCCGAGAATCGCTCGGATTGAGCATGCTGCTGTGATGCAGATCCGAGAGCAGGAATACGTCCTTGCTGCAGTCGCGCAGGGCTGTAGCACGGCGAGGGTCATGCTGCAGCACATCCTTCCCAACACGATCGGGCCGATTATCGTCCAGGCAACGTTCATCCTTGCATATGCTGTAATTGCAGAAGCAGGGCTCAGCTTCATCGGTGTCGGTCTGCCGGCGGCTACAGCTAGCTGGGGTAGTACGTTAGCAAACGGGAGAGACTATCTGCTTGCCGCTCCCTGGATCACTCTGTTCCCTGGTGGAGCGATCTTCGTGCTGGTTCTGGGGTTGAATCTGTTGGGCGACGGTTTGCGCGACATCCTCGATCCGAGGGTCTCAAGGCGTCGCTAGACGCGGGAACATGAAGCTTGAACGGAGGGAGAAGTGAATGAGGCAGTCCGGGAAGCCGAACAATCAGGCGTGGCCGGTCAACTGAGCAGCCGGGTTCGGGCGCTGCCAGCATCCAAGGTGCGTGAGATATTCGATAGAGCGAACAAGCTCGAAAGCCTGGGGCAGAGGATCATCCATCTCGAGATTGGCAGGCCGTGGTTCGACACAGCGCCTGCTATCAAGGAAGCGGCCAAGGCTGCTCTGGATCGGGGTGAGGTCCACTACTCACCTAATCGGGGCATCTTCGAGCTGCGGGTGGCGATTTCTAGGAAGCTTGCAGAGGAAAACGGCATATCGGCTGATCCGGATTCTGAGATTCTGGTCACATGCGGCAACAAGCAGGCTACGTTCCTCGCCCTCAATGCGCTGGTCGATGAAGGGGATGAGGTTATCATGACCGATCCGCACTACGGACCGCACTTCAAGGAGGCACTCTTCGTCGGAGCGATACCGAGGATGCTTCCTCTCTCCCCGAACGACGGCTGGAAGCTTCATGGAGAGGCACTTCGAGACCTGGTAGGTCCGCGAACAAAAGCAATCGTATTCAACAGCCCGCACAACCCGTCGGGTCGCGTGTTCAGTCGCGAGGAGATGCAGGAAGTCGTGCAGTGTGCCGTCGAGAACAACCTCGTCGTCGTGACAGATGAGACGTACGAGTACTTCACCTATGATGGCCAAACGCACTACTCACTTGCATCTTTCGATGGTATGAGGGATCGCACAATCTCGACCTTCGCGTTCACGAAGAGCTATGCCATGGACGGTTGGCGCCTAGGCTATGCAGCGGGGCCTGCCACGGCCATTGCCGCAATGACCAAGATTGTGCAGCTTGACACTGCGGGCCCAAACACCTTCGCGCAGCATGGTGCTATTGAGGCAGTCAAGTCAGGCGCCAGCGGTGCTAGGGAGATGGTGGCCGAGGACCGGGAAGCTAGAGATCGAACGCTCGCTAGTCTTCGCGAGATGGGTATGGAATGTTCGCATGTGCAGGGGACGATATATGCCTTTCCTGCAATCGAGGACCTTGGCCTGACTGACGAAGAATTTGCTGTCCGGCTACTGGACGAGCATGGAGTTGCGGTGACGCCCGGATCTGCATTTGGTGAGCAAGGCCGCTCCCACGTGAGGATTGCGTTTGGTGCGGTGCCACTTGAGACACTCGATGAAGCTCTTGGCCGTATCCAGACGTTCGTGTCCGCGGTACGGGAAGCAGGAGGACGAGGGAGGGCCCAGATATCGATCTGACGAATGCCACCACGATCTCACTTCGCGCCCGCTCAAATGGGGCCGCTCGCGGGGGCGCTGCGGACTGGCGAGCATCGCTGCCAAGTAGGACAGGCTTGCGTGGCTGTTTCTCGCTTGGGCGCGACGCGCTGTGGTGGCTGGCGTCCGTTCACCTCAGCGATACCAGACAGGTCTGGCTCCCGGAGTATTGCTGTCCAGAGGTTGTGAGAGCCTTCCGGCACGCAAGCTGGCAACTGCGCCCATATCGGCTGACAGAGGCTCTGGAGGTTGACTGGAACGATCTCATGCGACGTGGGAGTGACGAGCCCAGTGGCTTGTTCCTCATCATTGACTTTCTGGGCTTCTCTCCTGCAGTTACCCCTGAGGAGGCTGGCTTCCTCCAGCGGTCGTTCCAATATGTACTCCGAGACAGCGCGCAGGGAGTACCACAGAGTGCGCTCCCAGTTTGGGAGGGCGCGGCCGGCGGGTTTGTCCTATTCTCACTAAGGAAACCCCTGCCAATCCCTGATATGGCGCTCCTCTGCGAAGTTCAGACCGACGACGCGCTTCGCGCAATCCCATCGCGCATGGACTGCCCGGACGGCTCAATCGCGCCGTCTGCAGCCAGATCCTGCTATGCGCTCCTTGAGGTTCTGCTCCTTTGCCACCCGGCGGCCCGGCAATTCTCTAGCGTTCGATTTGCGCGGAGGCTCTTGAAGACATCGCTGCGATACGGGCAGCAGCCGACAAGACTCTCGTGGGAACGAGTCACCAATCTGGCACTCAGAGACGTCGCGGAAGCACGGCGAGGGAATGCAGAGAAACTGATTGAAGCCTGCGGAAAGCGCGCACTGTATCGACATGTGCCTTCGTGTTCTGCGCCGTACTACTTCCCGATTCTGGTAGATGATCCAGACTACGTTGCACGGCGCATGCGGCAGAAGGGGATTGAGACCACCCGCCTATGGGGTGCTAGCGGCTGTTGGGCCCCGGAGGTCTCAGAGCCAGCGCGCACGACTGCTCAGAGGATCCTGTGCGTTCCGGTCCACCAGGGAATCGGGGACCAGGACATGAGGAGGCTGATCGACGTTGCCACGCGGGAGGTGTCCTGACAAGGTTGCCACCGCCAAGCCAATCCGATCGCGGAACAAGGAAGAGAGGAGTATCTGATGGCAAAGGCAGTCACAGTTGGAACCGTCACCGCCGCCCCGGGCGATCGGGCTTCGGGCTGGCTAGTGGTTGGTGAACTCGATCAGCTCGGATTCGCCCGAGGGCAAATACGGCTACCGGTCATCGTGGCGAATGGGAGCAAAGAAGGTCCCATCCTCGCACTCATTGCGGGACAGCACCCGGGTGAGTATGTTGGCATGAATGCTGCCATCAGGATCGCGAATACCGTCGAGTTGGAGGATCTTGTGGGGGCTGTGATCGCTGTCCCCGTGCTGAATCCGTACGGGGTCAAGAAGAAGATCCCATACATCTGCCCTCTTGATGGGCTCAACATGAACAGGCAGTGGCCTGGGACGCATGGTGGAACAGTCAGTATGCGAACTGCGGATGCGGTGTGGCAGGCAGTTGTCCTGCAAGCTGACTACTTGGTGGATCTTCACGGAGGCGACTTCCCTGAGTACCAAGCCGACTACGCAATCTGCTTCGAGACGGATGGCTCAGCAATGGATGATACGTCCAGAGAGATGGCGCAGCACTTCGGGGCTCCGTACATCCGGACATCCTCAGCAGCGGAAGGGGGACATGACACAGGGCCAGCAGCTCGAATGGCGATGCAGCTACGCAGCATCCCCGCCATCGTGTCCGAGGTTGGTGATGCGGGGGCGTTGGAGGGCGAGAGACTAAGTGCGAATGTGGATGGCATAGCGAATGTGATGAGGGTGCTGGGAATGCTGCCGGGCGATGTGGTTCCGTATCCCCCCGGTCAGCGCGAGATGGTGAGTCGAACACCCGTGCTAGCGCGTGCTAGCGGACTGTGTCAGCTGATGGTGTCAATCGGGCAGAGTATGGCCAAGGACTCCCTTCTCGCGGAGATCCGGGATCCTTTCGGGCAGGTTGTAGAGGAGGTACGCTCGCCAATTGATGGTGACGTTGTTCAGCTCTTCTACCAAGGCTGGATCAACGAAGGCGACATTGTGGCCAAGATTGCATCGATTGCACAGACGTCCAAGGAGGTGCACGAATGAATGGTCCGTCCATCATCGACGGGATTCGCTTCGCAGTGAAGATTGTCCGAGAGCACCTAGAACTTCAGGTTGGCGAGGAAGTCGTCATCATAGCCGACAGTTACACGGACAGGCTGATGCTTGATGCTCTCGCGGGGGCCATCGCAGGGGTCGGCGGCGAGTTCACGATTGTGACTCAGCCGGCAAGGACCCGACCCGAAGAGATTCACAAGCTTACTCGCTCAGCCCTGAACGCCTATCAGGGCGCTGACGTCATAATTCCTGCTACTGGATCTTGCGGCGTATCCCAGTACGCGGCGGCGTCAACGATTTGGCCATTGCTGGCCGAGAAGAAGGCTCGTGTATTCACACTGAGTGAGCGATCGATCGAAGAGATGACCGAAGGAGCAGCGGCAGCAAACTACCATGATGTGGAGAAGACGAACCTCAGGTTGCTCGAAGCGTTTCGAGGTGCTGAGCGAGTGCTGGTCGAGACTGAACTCGGGACGCATATGGAGTTCAGTATCGCTGGGCGTGTTTTTGATAGCCTCGCATCATTTGCACGGCATCCTGGTGAGGAGGGAGGGATTCCAAGCGGAGAAGTCTGTACGGCTCCAGTACTAGGGACAGCGAATGGTGTCGCGGTGATTGATGGGCCCATCGGGTATGTCGGCCCGCTGTCTGAGCCCATCAGGATGACTGCTAGCAATGGGCAATGGGTGGACGTGCATGGCGCGTCAGCGCAGGCGGACAAGCTTCGTCACTACCTCGATACGATCGAGAACGCGCGGAACGTTGCCGAGTTTGCAGTTGGCACCAATCCGAAGGCGCGGAAGAACGGCGTGTACTCGGAAGAGAAGAAGCGGCTTGGCACAATGCACTTCGCATTCGGGCGCAGTAACAAGACAGGAGACTGGGAGTGCGAGGTCTGGAGTCAGATTCATGGTGACCTGGTGGTGTATGCCCCCACTATCAGCGTCGATGGGAGAACGGTGGTCGAGAATGGGAACATTGTGCTTCTGGACTAGCCACGCGCCTGCTGCCTCTGCTCTGAGGGGCGCTTCGAGAGCCTTGCCAGAGAAGGAGAGATGCGAGGAATGCACCCGCAGATGAACGTTCCCCTGGATGGAAAGGGGCGCCCTCCGATTCTTGGCCCCCTCAAGTGGAATCAGACGGCGGATGTTCTGGTCGTAGGGGCTGGGATCGCCGGACTCATGGCCAGTATCGAGGCGCACGACAGAGGGGCGTCCGTGCTGCTGATAGACATGGCGGAGTCGCCATTCTGCGGAGAATCTGCGGTCTGCGGCGGGGGAATGGCCATCCCAGGATCCGATATCCAGGTAGCGGCAGGCATCGAGGATTGCCCACAGAGCCTATACGAAGACATGATCCGAATTGGCAGAGGGTCAAACCGTGTCGAACTCGTGAGGCTCTTCACTGAGAATGCTGTCGAGGCATACTCAAGATTGTGTGAATTGGGAGGTGTCTGTACTCAACTGGGGTACATCGGTGGGCATCGCGTGCATCGTGAGCACCAGCATGACCCCATGCAGATTCAATCAGCACTCTACGACGCGGTTCGCTCTCGTGGGATCCCAAGCATGTTTGATACGAGAGCGCAAGCTCTCGTCCTTCACCCAAACGAGCTTCGTGTGACAGGGCTTGTGGCGCTTCGCGGGACTTCGCAAGACCCAGTGTCTCTAGGCGCAAACGCGACGATCCTTGCCACCGGAGGTATGTGCGGAAACCCTGAGATGATCGCCCGCTATGTTCCGCGACTTGGTATTCTCGCGCTCTCTGCTGAAGCGGGTGAACGGTCATCGGACAGGCCAATAGGCCTGGGCGACGGATACAAGATGGCAATGGCAATTGGAGCTGATACGACTCACATGTACTCCGTGTCGACGTACACAGGGATTCCGCACCCAGACATGATCGGCTACTCGAATCGCTCCAGACGTCCATGGGTTCCAAGCTACCAAGAAGGAGCAATAGCTGTGAATAGGGAGGGCAGGCGCTTCATCGAAGAGACGCGTAGTGCTCCTTGCGAAATCGGCGATGCGCTGACTAGGCAGCCAGGCGAGACAATGTTCAAGGTCTTCGACAACAGTTTCTGGGGAACTATCACGCAAGGGGAGGCGGAAGCGAAGCTTATTGGCGAAGGAAAAGGGTACATCTGGGAGGCTGGCAGCATAGCCGAGCTGGCCAGGCACGCCGGGATAGACGGAGAAGGCTTGCAGAACAGCATATCTCGATACAACAGATCCGTGGAGCGTGGATCTGACGAGGAATTCGGACGGCCAAGGGAGTACCTCAAGCCTATTGATTCCCCCCCATTCGTAGCGCATCAGAATTGGTTGATAGCCCTGCACAACAGTGGGGGGCTCAGGGCAAACGACAAGCTCCAGATCATCCACGTTTCCGGAGACCCAATTGCCGGGCTCTTCGGTGCCGGAGAAGTTGTCGGGGGAACAGCTGGCGAGGTGTATCTCACGGCCACACACTACCCTGTCGCAATGACATTCGGGTACCTTGCTGGTCGCTTCGCTCTCACGGATCTCTAGCTCACTGCACGGGACTACCGTGGAACCCGCTGGTTGGCGCTCAGGGCTGGAGACAGTGCAACCTCGAATCGTTGGCAGACCTCGTCGCGAATCAGAGAGAAGTGTCGCGGAAGATCCGCTCGAAGATGATCTCGAACTCCTTGCGGCAGCCTTCCTCGCCATATCCGTCTAGCTCAGAGCAGCACCCCAGAATCGAGTCGCGAGTGGTGAAACGTCTGCAGAACTCTTGGGCTCTTGAGGGCTTGTCCCCGCTGTTCAAGTCTGCTGGGTAGTAGGCCTCTATCGCCCCTCGTTCGAGGACGAAGACATCTCTCTCCCTGAGTTCAGCCAGGAGCTTCCGAAGCAGCCGCTTGAGATCGGGATCATCCGATTCCTTCAAGACCTCGAGCCGATCATCCTTCCGCACGTAGCCGTAGAACTCCTGGAATGCCTGTTCGGCATCCTCCAATGATCCGTCACCGCTCTCAAGCGCCTTGTACGCGTCGACTACACTTCCGCATAAGACACGAACCCTGCTGCTCCCATGCATGGCTCCCGCGGTCTTCAGTGAGGGTGGATCCTGTCCTGAGTCGCTTGGAATCAGCGCGTCTGCCTTCTCAAGCAGCTGTGCTCTTGCCTCCTGCAGCCCGGCATCCGGTTCGATCTGCTCGAAGCCATGGACGAGCAGGTCGAGGTCTGTGATGATCGGAACGCGGACGCCGAAGTGCTTGAAGAACTGACGGTATCGCCGGATGCTCGACTTTCCATTCACCTTCGCGTAGCACGCACCGCGCTGAGATGCAACCCAAGATTCGTTGAGAACGCTAGCGATGTGCGGAAGCACCAAGAGGTCACTGTCGCCTTCAACGAGAATAACGGTTCTCGAGAAGAATGCGGCGTTGTTGTTCTCATAGCAGATGATCTGGAACTGGTCTTTGGCTCCCACGTCTCCCAGGTCGACTGGGTAGGCTTCTGAGTACGGCTTTGGACTCCCAGCTGGTGCAACTCGTGATAGCTTCACGAACGTCTCTCCTGCCTCTGGCCCCAGGAACAGGGGCGAGTGCGTACTCATGATCACCGCATGGCGTTCCGAGAACTGCTTCAAGGCGTTGAACAGAATCAACTGGGCATTCGGATGAAGGTATAGCTCCGGCTCCTCGAAGAGGAGAACATACCTAGCTGACGGAACACGGGCTTCTTCGTGCCCAGATCCTTGCCGCATTAGCTCCACGTATGTTCTCAGAATTGCAAACACTACGGCTCGCCTGAGTCCATCGCCCTTCGTGTCGATGCCCCCTTCCACTCCATCGTTGGCGAGGATCGTCGCCCCCTGGAAGATCGTTCTGAGCTGTGGTGGCGGTATGCGGATTTTCACATCCACACCGCCAAATGTCTCATTGACGAATCCGTTCATCGTCCTTTCGAGTTGGATCAGCTGGCTGATCCTCTCAGATTGGTCTTCAGTCCCATCGTCGAGGATGTGCGGATTGAGCCGCCGATCCAGATCCCTGAACAAGCTCGCAGCGTCAGCCAGCTCCTGTTCTACATCGTCCAACAGGATCCGGAGAGTCTTTCCAAACGCCGCGTTGTCCCTACCCTTGACATCGTCACCGAGATCCTTGACCGCTGGGATGAGGATCGGCTCTGGCAGGAACGGGGTAACGCTTCGGTCGAAGCCGCTCGGTAGCTCGCGATCTCCCAGAGCAAGCTTTGACTCTGGCAATGACTGGATCAGCGCTTCAATTGCGTCCCTCACCTGGCTTTGGTTCGTTCTGGAGTCAATGCCACCCTCGAGTTTCGGGAAGACGTCAAGGACGCGAGACACGAAGGCACTCCCGGGACGTTGCCCAGCAACGAGAGAGTCGATGCTCTTGGTAGAGAACCGTGAGTCGGTGGGAACGGGGCCTCGGTAGTACAGCCGGGATTTCCCATCCGGGGAGTACACTCGCACGAGATTGACTGTTCCCTCCTTGATGATCTCTGAGATTCGATTTCGGTGCTCATCGGCCAGCCGAGCCAAGTCCGATTCGCCGATCCTGGAGAACTGGACCTCTATGCGAATGTCACTTCCCGGATCATAGAAATCGGTAGAAGGGATGGCCGCACCTGAGTAGAAGTGCTCGACGGCCCGAAGGAGAGTGGACTTGCCGGAATTGTTTTCGCCGATGAGGCACACAAAGTCCGACAGAGGGATGCGGACATTGCGCAGAGCCTTGTAGTTGCAGATCTGGATCGCCTCGAACTTCATGAGCAGCATCACCTCTCGTCGCGGCGGAGGCCGCCTCGCTAACTTGGCCGGTTCGTCGGCCGCTCCAGCACTTCGCGGTGCTCCGGCCCAGATGCGCCATTCTGGTTGCTCTTGCCGTTCCCTCTTCTACACTAGCGTGAGTCTAACAGAGGACAAACCCCCGGCAAAATGCCGGAGGGCCAATCACACACTGACATCTCGTCCTTCTTCTATGCGGCCCCTGCAATGCGTATCCTATGATTGGAGGTGGGCTAGATGGCTGAGATTCCCGCAATCGTTGCCGCATATCGCAAACAGAACGCAGGTCTTTCGGACAGCGAAGCGTGCAACCGCTACCACCAGGCTCTGGAGAAGCTGCAGGCAGCCAAGGCAGATGCACGCGCAAGACTCCAACACGCGATGATGTGCATCTCGTATCTCGAGCCAATGATGAGAGAGATGAAACGCGACTTCGGCGGAGTTCCTCCCTCAATCCCAGCGATCCCCGAGGCCGCCATCTTCCACGGCATTGGCGGAGCACGCGGACAGCTTGAGAACCTACGGGAGTTCGTGGGCTTCTTCCCAGACCTTCAGGACTGGTTGCCAACGGTTGAAGAGGGATTCGTGATGCTCGATCTGGCGGCCAGGACACGCAGCTACCTGAAGGAGAATCCAGGAACGCTTCAAACCAAGCTGAAGCAGTGTGTCGGCGCAAGTGACGGGCGGCTTCTATCGAGAGTCATCCACTACATGGAGGTCGCGGAACAGGTGGTTCGCGAGAAGTCGGGAAAGACGTGGTGTCTCGCTCTCCGAGCGTCTGCCGATCGAGCAGCGTAGCCATTCGATGGCGTTCCAACCGAACATATCTCGAGCTCAAGTTCGAAACCAGTCCACCAGGGGGTACGGGGCCCGACCTGTGTCGAACCCCGTGTGCGTCTCTCTCCTACTGCTAGTTCTTCTTCTCTTCGCGGTCGAGGAACTGGATGATCGCCTCAACGACGAGGTAGTTGATGGAACGGTCTAGCTTGTCACCAAGCTTGATCAGCCGTTCGACTGGCTTCTCCGCCATCTTCCTCTGAGGGATGTAGATCGACAGCTTGTCCAGGATTTCCTTCTTGGGCATCCGTATCTCCTTCTCCTTTTGGGTACGAGCACCGCTTCGCTCGCTTACCGTTCTGTAATACACGGTTTGCACCTCAAGCTCGTGAAGAGCCTGTGCATGTACTGAGTACACGGGTTGCTGCCTCAAGTTTCAGGAACTGCTAGGCTGCACGCGGACGAGAGGCTTCTAGCCTCTTGCCAACCTCCGGGTGTTGCGCAGTTGAGGGCAGGGCCGGCCTAGTGCAGGGATGGTTGCACAGGGAATGCCGGCCCTGCCTTCTTGTTGCCAGCCTCAAGCAGATAGGCTGCCCGCAAGGAATTGGCACGTCCCGGTACCCGTGCTAGGTTGTGTGGCAAGAACTGCAATCGCTCTTGCACGACCTCCAGGAGGAGCGTTACACCGAGCGAGGCTGGCCACGTAGGAGGAGAGTTGGTATCGGGTGCTGGCCTCGCTTCCTCCTTTCCACATGCCCTCCCCGTGAGAGAGTGCCGCGCCTCGGTCTGCCGGGAGTTGACGGGCAGCTGATTCCGTGATACGCTTGATCGACGATGTCGCATAAACGTCATCATGAGCTTCTGTGGCAGAGAGTACTCCCCGGTACCGGGTCTGCGTGGTGCGGTACCGATGGGGGTACCGACAAGGAGGCATCAGTGAGCCGGCCAGTGAAAGTTGCCGCCAGCCTGTACGCATCGCTCCGCGCCGAGGCGGAGCAGCGAGACATCTCGATTCAAGACGCGTTGGCGCAACGGATTACGGATGCCGACGCATCAGTTGAGGAGCTTTCCACGCGTTGCCGCGAGCTTGCTGAGGCATTGCGCGCCAAGGAGTCGGAACTGCAATCCGCCCGCAACAGGGAGAATGTCGAGGCATCCCGCGTGTTGACCCTGGAAACGGAGATCCGAGCAGCTCGGGAAGCGCTTGCGCGAGCCGACGCGGAGAGGCAGGACTTGGCCGAAGCTTCCTCCGAGCTACTGGAGGATACGCTCGGGCTCGAGCAGACACTGGCGCGCGAGCGAGCAAGCAGCTTCGAGAAGTCGCGCAAGCAGAAGCGCATCCTCCAGGTTGCAGCAGCAGCGCTATTGGTTGCTGCGGCTTTCGCGATCTGGAGACAGTGGAAGCAATCACCGGCGCAACTACCTACGGCTAGGCGAGATCCGCCAGAGCCTGCCGTACCAGAGATCTGGGCGAGGTGACGCATGGCGAAGATTGAAGCTTGGGAAGCACGGATCCGTGACTCGATGGAAACATTCGTCTTCCATCTGAATAACGCGGGGAATGCTGCGCTTGGCATGCACGACATGGCTCAGCAGGCAGATCCAGACAACGTCCACGATGTCGACCCCGCAAAGCCGAAGTGGACAGATCAACTCGCCCCACTGGCCAAGACGCACCTAGAGGTAGCTTCTGGCATCAAACAGGCGATTGCCGTTCTAGAAGAAGAGGGGCGCGGCGAGAAGTTTCACGCGGCGATGCGGCCTGTCCTTCGCTTCACATTTGGACTGGAGGTCGCTCTCGAGTGGAACATCCTCCACTACCAGTACCGCCTGCAACGGATTCTCAAGGAAGGACGCGAGAAGACGCACCCAATCGAGACAGCAGGACTGGTGTTCGCCCTAGACGAGTACATCAATCGCTACTTCGATCTTGTGCACCTGGGAATCTGCCGTCACTGCGGCATTGCATACCTCAAGCCAAAGCATGGCCGCAAGCAGCGGTATTGTTCGAGATCGTGCCAGCAGAAAGCATATCTTGTGCGCAAGGCGGAGAAGGAGGGACGGAGCAGCTAGTTTTTTTGCTCTGGCCAATGACGATGTTAGAGAAACATGCAAGAGACAGAGAACAGACGAACGCCCCGAGCCCAGAGTGGTTTCGCTGCGCATCTGACTTGCGCGTGATGATCAGGCGAGTCGAGAAGGCCGATTCGAGTGGTTCTGGTGGTAATTCCGGCCTCCAAGCTCTTGCACGGATGATCGCGAGACAGATACTGATTGACGACACGAAACGGAGTGGGTGATCGAACGTGCGCGGATACGTCTACGCCCGAGTATCGACCAAGCAACAAGCGGAGAAGGAACTCTCCATCAGCGCGCAGCTACGTGCGATGAGGGGATATCTCCGCGAACAGGGACACGAGGTTGTTGGCGAGTATGTCGATCAGGCCAAGAGTGGGCGGACCGCCAATCGCCCTGCATTCCGCCAGATGCTTGACGATCTTCCGCACAGCGATGTCGACTTCATCTGTGTCTGGAAGCTCGATCGGTTGGCTCGGAACGTCGAGATCTCAGCTGGGCTGGATACGTTCTGCCGCGAACACGGTGTCCGAATCATCTCCCTGCAAGAACCGCTCGACGACACGGCACAGGGGAAGTTGATGGCGCGGATCTTCGAAAGCTTTGCCGAGTTCTACTCCAACAACCTGTCCCAAGACATCCGGCGAGGGAAGCGAGAGTCGGCACGTCAGGGGTTCTACCCACATGGCAGAGCACCGTTCGGCTACGTCAAGAAGACCGAGGAGCACACTGGGAGGAAGGCGCTAGTACCCAATCTCCTTCAGACCCCAACCGTAGTCCAGATCTTCACCGAGTACGCTAATGGCAAATCGGGGACACAGATCGCAAAGGGGCTGAACGCCGAAGGGATCACAACCGCAAGCGGCAACCGATGGCTTCCACAACGGATCTACGAACTCCTTCGCAATCCCATCTACTGCGGGGACATCGTCGTTGGAGCGCTTGAGCTGGGAGCAGATGGCAAACACCGTCCGGGCAAGGATCCTATCACGATCCAAGACGTTCATGCCCCCCTTGTCAGTCGCGACCTGTTCATTCAGGCGAACGAGCTCCTCGAATCGAGATCTGGGAGTCACGCCAAGCGACGATGGGACACAAGCCCCTACATCTTGTCTGGCCTTGTTCGATGCGGTCTGTGCGGCCATCCGATGGCGGGGGAGGCTGCGAAGAGCGGTCAGTACAACTACTACACCTGCATCCATCACCTGCGCGAAGGAACGGAAGCATGTCCCGGAGTCCGTGTCCCAAAACGGAAGCTGGAACGGTTTGTCATCTCTCGGGTTCGTGACGTGATTCTCGAAGAGGAGCATCTTGCCGAACTCGTCCAGATGGTGAATGAGGAACTTGCCGCATCGCTCAGAGGCACCGACGAAGAGCTGAAGAGCGCGAAGGCGCAAGTCACTCAGACTCGCACCCGACTTCAAAACCACTACGACGCCTTGGAGACGAAATCGCTTGACCTCCACGACCTCGCGCCACGGATTCGCGAACTCCGCGAGACGCTCGACGCCGGGAAGAAGCGACTTCGCGAATTAGAGGCGAAGTCCGAAACCGCACGACCGATCACACTGCCAAAGCGAGTGATCCAGGATCACGTCACGAAGCTTCACGAAACGCTTCGAAGAGGAACAATCACCGAGAGGAAGCGAGTTCTGGCCGGGATCCTTGAGTCTGTCACTGTGGATGCTGAGCGGGTCGTGCTGGAGTATCGACTCCCGCACCCCAAAGACGAAACTGAGGGCCTAGGGCCCCCAGTTCTGTCTACTGTCCGATCTATTGGAGCCTGGGGGACTGAATGTAGAACGCGTTCGTGTGTAGCTGCGTGGTGACTGGTGTCCTCTCTCAGGAGAAGTCGATGGGCGCAAATCCTATTGAGGCCCGGCAAAGGCCTGTGCCGGCTGGTTCTGGGACAGGTTCAAGAGCCGAGGGTTCTTACACCCCGGTTGGACCGGACTCTGGGGTGAAGGTCAGAAGGCAATCGCTGCGCTTCTCGAGTGAGGTAATCCGCGCCCCAAGGCTCCTGCTTCAGTCCGTACCTAGCCTCC
>Ga0272441_10006105_pt1 | contig 20463 bp, 15 predicted proteins | sample SSMProp6N_FD_193582 | JGI IMG/M metagenome (GOLD analysis project Ga0272441, IMG submission 193582) | Marine sediment archaeal communities from Little Sippewissett salt marsh, Falmouth, MA, United States - SSM-Prop-6N | ecosystem: Environmental > Aquatic > Marine > Wetlands > Sediment ...
GCCATAGGTATACTTCCAGACAAGGCTGCCATCGGCATCCAGCTTCAAGGCCCAGAAATCATTTAAGCCAGCACCGAATGAATCTGTCCGGGCGCCCACGACATAACCGCCGCCATCAGCACATACAACGGAATAGGGAAACTCATCACCAGCTCCGCCAAAGGTCCTTTGCCACTCCACATTCCAGGCGCTGTCAAGTTTGACGACCCAGACATCCCGGCCGCCGGCGCCGAACGACTGGGTGTCGCCCACCACAATTAAGCCGCCATCCGGCGTGAGTGAAACCGCCCGGCCTAAATCATCACCACTGCCACCGAGCGCAATCTCTTTATCAACTCCACCCGAGGGATTGAGCTTGATGAGCCAGACATCGCGCCCGCCAGCTCCAAAGGAATTCGTATATCCACACAGCAGGAAACCGGTGGAATCACCCTGGTCATCGAATGTTTCTTCAAGGTCATAGACAAGATCATAACCGGTGTCGCCATAGCTTTTCTGCCACTCGATACCACCGGAACTCGAAAGCTTTATGACCCATATATCACAGTAGTGATCGCCGGTACGGAAGGAATAGGAGTCTCCGGCCACGATAAAGCCGCCATCCGAAGTCTGGCGCACCACCTTGGGATGATCGATAGTGTCTCCGCCGAACCCTTTCTCCCAGTCAATATTGCCCGCCGAATCAAGCCGGACCACCCAGAAGTCATCATTTAAACCATCGGGATACCAGTTGTTGGCAGCAAAGATATATCCGCCATCGTTGGTAACATCCAGCCCATAAGTTTCGCTTTCATCATGCCAGTCAGCAAGGCCGTAAGTCCTGGACCAGGCCGTCTCTTCCACCAGGACCTTGAAGGTCACATAAATCGTGTGGGCGCTCGTGACATTCGTGAAGGTGTAGGTAGTGCCCGTCACCGTCGTAGGCTCACCGTCTATCGTGACCTTGTCCACCTCGTAGCCCGTATCCGGCGTGAAGGTAAAGACCCGGTCGCTGCCGTAGTTTACGGTGGTACTGCCGCTCGGATCAATCGCACCGTCTTCTCCCGCCGTGGCAGTAATGGTGAAGGTCTTCAGGGTAAAGGTAGCCGTGACGCTCTTGTCAGCATCCATAGTGACGGTGCTGCCGCTCGGATCGATATCGCCGCTCCAGCCGGTAAAGGTTGAATTAGCCGACGGGCTGGCAACCAGATCCACCACGGTACCGTAATTGTACTGATGGAATCCGGCAGACGGGGTAGTGGTACCGAGTCCGGTGCCGGCATTTATGACCGTCAGGCTATGGGTATCGAGAACGAAAAATGCCTGAATGGTGTGCGGAGAATCCACTGAACTGAAGGTGTAGCTCGCAGGCGTACCCACCGAGTCACCATCTACCAGCACATTCGCGATGTGGTAGTGCTCATTCGGGGTGATGGTAAAGGTACGTCCGCCGCCGCAGGAAACCGGGACCAAGCCCGAAGGCGAGATGCTGCCGCCTGATCCGGCGCTGGCCGTGATGGCATAGGAAAGCAGGCCGAAACTCGCACTGATGGTGTGATTGGCCGTGACGTTCTCGAAGGTGTAGCTCGTCTGTGGATCAACGGAAACCCCATCCACCAGCACACCAGAGATATAGCGGCAGGTATCCGGTGTAATGGTAAAGATCTTATCGGTGCCATCGAGAACTGAGACCTCTCCCAGGGGTGAAATGCTGCCGCCTGAACCGGCAGAGGCCGTGATGGTGTGTGTCACCGCTTCGATCGCGACGCCTGAGAGCGGAATCTGGACGGTCGGAGCATCCGGGTCGTTGCTGGTAACGGTAATTGTGCCCGAATAGGTGCCCGCTGTCTCCGGCATGAAATAGAGCCCGAGATACGTGGATTCATTGGTCCCCAGTTCAACCGGAGTTGCGGGAATAAGGTTGTATTCGGGATTGTCAAAAATCGCATCGCCGCTGAAGGTGATGTCGCTGATAACCAGGTTGTCGAACAGCCCTTCCCCCTCATTTTTCAGCTGCACATTCACCTGGCTGCCGCTGCCGGTGACGACCGTGCCGAAATTCACGCTGGCAGGCTTTACCACAAAATTCGGGGCACGATCTATATCAATTGGTTGAATGACAAGATTGTTGGTCTCATTCATCTCATGGATCAACTCCTGCCCATCGATCCAGATGATAAGATTGTAGGTGCCCGGGGACACATCTGAAGGGATCAGTATGTCTTGGGTAATATGATCCTCTCCGGATGCCTCTATACCGGCCGTGCTGCCATACCACAATAATGTATCCGAGCCATCTATTGTCTCATTGGCAGAGAGGTAGACCTGGGTAAAGAACTCTTCAACAGGTACCATTCCATTGTTTGCAATTGTGAGCATCATTTCAAATTGATGGTCTATATAGGCACATTCAGGGACAGAATACCCTGAAGCACTCAAGTCCACGAAAAGCTCTGCAGCCCTGTATACGGAAGCATATGCATCCACCAGGCCATAGCCGGTTTCCTCATCGAATTCGGGATCTTCCAAATCGCGGGCCGTTGTCTCGAGGATCTCCTGTATCTCATCCGGGGTCAGATCAGGATTGACGGTCAGCATGAGGGCCGCGATCCCGGCCACGTGCGGAGTTGCCGATGATGTTCCGTTGAAGGACTTGAAGTAGTTTCCCGAGTGGCCGTAGGCATCGTCGGCGGAATATCCATCAGGACCGGTGATGTCCGTGGTGCAGATCTTCACGCCCGGAGCCGCCACATTCACTTCAGGCCCCCAGCAGCTCCCCCAGCCTTCCAGATCACAGCTCAGAACCAGGTCCCGGCCGTACCGGTCGCATTTTTTACGCTCCCCGCAGGGGCTCATGGCACCCACGGCAATGGTCTCTTCATACTTGGCCGGGTAGCGCACCCCCTTGTTTATGCCATAATTCCCCGCAGCAAAGACAGCCACGCACCCCATGTCCTTTGCATCACGGATGGCATTGTGTATTATGTCCGCATCAGGTCCACCACCCCAACTGTTACTGAGCACCTTGGCACCATTGTTGGCAGCCCACAGGATACCCTTTGCCAAATCGCTGTCATTGCCCAGTATGTTTTTCCCTCCTGGCTGGAGCCGATCCTGACCGGCATGATCTTCACACCCGGGGCTATCCCCACGATGCCGACATCGTTTCGCTTCGCGCCGATGATCCCGGCGCAGGCCGTGCCGTGCCCGTCCCAGGGGTTCGGCCCGCCGTGGCTGTCCACGGCCTCCGGATCATCGGGGTCGTAGGTGGCGTCATAGCCTGCCACCAGGTTGAGGTCTTCATGATTCAGGTCAACACCCTCGTCGATCACCGCCACGATCACACTGTCCTCTTCGTCAAAGGACAGGCCGTCGAGAAGTTCATCCAGGTAGACCCAGGCGGGCTCGATATTGATGTCCCACCCGGCCTCGCCGCCGGACTGCCCGGTGTTACGGAGCCCCCACTGGAGGGCCGAAAGCGGATCTTCCGTGATGGGATCCGACGGTGCCAGGTTCGAGACCTGAACCCTGATATCATCGATGAACATGCCGGCCTCGCAATTAATGTGCTCTTCTACTTCACCGTCTTTGATAAACCGCAAGGCGATCCAGACCGTTTCCTGCCCGGTCAGGTCGCCGAGATTCGGGATCCTGTCAAGCGGGCATCGCATGCCGTAGTAGAACGGAAGAATCCCTCTCTCGTATGCAAGCCAGTCCTGCCCGTTCGTGGAGACGAGCAGTTCCAGGCTCCCGCCATGCCCGAACATAACCGCGAATCTCGCCCAATAGTCGATATTGGCCCAGTAGGCCTGCGACAGGTCCATTGGGCCCACGACGAGCCATGAATCCATGTTGGGCGCATAGGTTTCGGGGCAGTTCTCCCCCGGGTCCCTGTCCGGCAGGCCTGCTGCATGGCCGGCGGAGCACCAGCCGATATAGTCCCCTGAGCTCTCATCCAGATCATACTGTGCAAATTCAGGAGAAGAGGTAAGTTCTAAAGGAAAGTCGGTTTTTAGCAGCTTCCCCCAGTAGTACTCGCCGTCGGCCGGATTCTGGTCATACGCGCTCCAGCCTGCCTGGGGGAATTCGCCTTCGAAATCCTCTTCGGCGATCGTGTTCCATAACGGTTCGGTCACTGTGATGAAGTCCGGATGGGCGAAAACCACCATACCCGATTTATAGAATGTTCTGGCCACCTCCAGCACGTTGGCACCGCCGGCCGAGGTAAAAGCAAGCCGGTAGCACTTGGGCCAGAGAAAATCGCGCTCGACGATGGTGACGTTCTGTGATGTAATATAGGCTTCGATCTCACTCACGGAATAGGTGTCGATGAAACGCACGATAAATTCATTGGTGATAAGGGTCATCTCTTCTTCGGTGCCGAAGACCGGGGTGGCATACTCCACCAGGCCGCTGGCGTTCAGCCTCTCGATCAGCTCGATGATCTGTTCCTCGGTGGTACCTTCAATGAGGCTCACGAGGACCAGGTTCTTCCGCCCGAGTTCCTCGATCTCGGGCGGCTGGAGGATTAGAGGATCGCTCTGGAGCCATACTGTCAGCTGATCCAGTTTTCCATCCGTTACGCTCAAAGCAATCCGCTCAGTATAGATCTCGAGATTCTGTTCCTGCCCACCCGAGTAATAGTTAAAACTGCCAGGTGTAAAACTCATCAGGGTCTGACTCGTCTGTTCTCCCGAGCCTGATGCCGAGGAGGAGCCTGACGATGAAGAAGAACACCCACACACTGATAAAACACACAACATCAGCATTGAACAAATATATATCAACGAGATAATCCTGGAATTTCTGTTTTCCGTGTACATAAGTTATTCTCCTCCCAGCTTTTTCTTTGATAAATCTATTATGTACTCTCAGTAAGCAATATATACGCCACACCATTTATTTTATTCATTCATATATACAGTATGTTAGCAGCACATTGCTTTTTCGCTACTGAAAAAGTGTAATTTATTTCATATTTATTGAAAATACTTTTCATAGATGCCCCCTTGTTTTTCTTCCCGATAGAATATCTCTCATGTCCCTTCCTAAAGCGTTTGATTATATACCCTCAAAGGTCACAGATTGGTCACAGATTGTATGAAAATCATCAATTATCGAATAATTATGGCATGCTAAAAGACTCTTAAAATAGACATCCTAATCTTTTTGACACAAAAAACTCTTTTACAAACTTGACAATATTTATCTAACCACCTATTTTTTAAATAATTCCGGAGAAAGTATGAGCAACAGGCAGCCTGCAATTAATAAAATCACATTCCCGGTACTCGGGCAGACTTTTCCCAGAAAAAGGCTGTTTCGCACCCTGGACCAACGCCGGCACTACAAAATTACCTGGATTTCCGGCATGGCCGGGTCCGGCAAGACCACCCTGGCCGCAAGTTATCTCAAAAACAATGACCTGCCTAGCATCTGGTATCAGTGCGATGAAGGCGACAGCGACCCGGCTGGCTTTTTTTACTACCTGGGTAAGGCTGCCAATAAATCCACAAAAAAAAAGGGCAAGCCCCTGCCTCTTTTCACGGGTGAATATAGTCTGGGGGCTGCGGCGTTTGCCAGGCGCTATTTTGAAAATCTGAGTTCGTACCTGAGTCCCGATTGTTTCCTCGTATTCGACGACTACCATACGATCCCGTCTGAAGCGGCCATCCATGATATATTTTGTGAAGGTCTGTTGCGGCTCTCCGACGACATTCATGTCATAATTATCAGCCGAAAAGAGCCACCCCCAGCCTTTGCCAGGATGCTGGTCAAAAACACCCTGCGCATCATCGACGGGCACAAACTTCTCATGACCAGGTCCGAATCAGGCAAAATCCTGCGGGCGCAGTCTCACGCACCTGTCCCGCCCGAAGAACTTGACTACATTCACTTTAGAACAAAGGGCTGGGCCGCACTTCTCGTCCTGATGGCACAAAGCATTGCCAAAGGCCGACCAATGCCGAAAACAGCAGAGATACCCACTTCGGAAGATATCTTTGCCTATTTTGCCGGCGAATTTTTTGACGGACTTGACCAGGATTCACAAAACTTTATGATCATAACCGCTTTTCTGCCTAAAATCACCCCTGTAATGGCCCAGGCCCTGACCGGCAGTCTCGATGCCGAAAAACAACTGGCCTCAATGGAAAACGACCGGCTTTTGATCGACAAATTCTCCACATCATCCGATGTCTATCAATATCACCCGCTGTTTCGCGAATTCCTGATTTCACGCGCCCAGAGTATCCTCGGTCCCGAGGAAATCAATGCAACCATGGAAACAGCCGGCCATCTGCTGGTAGAGGCCGGCTATATCGAGGATGCAGTCGATCTGTATACCAGGTCCGGACAGATGGCTTCACTTGCAGAGCTCATTCATCGATACGCAGTCGAATTGCTGCAACAAGGCCGCTTCAGAACCATCGAGCACTGGATTGAAAGGATTCCCACCGATGCCCTGAATGATTTGCCCTGGATGTCCTTCTGGCTGGGAATGAGCCGCCTGCATGCATTCCCGGCCAAAGCCAGAACTGTATTTGAAGCTGCCTTTACGGCATTCAATGCACAAGGTGACGTACACGGGGTCTATCTGTCATGGTCAGGCATCATCGAGAGCTTCCTGTACGAGTGGAATGATTTCACGCAGATCGACCCCTGGATAGAATGGTTTGAAGAGCATCACCAAGATGACCAGATATATCCTTTGCCTGCAATCGAGGCACGCATCACAGTCAGCATGATGTGCGCCCTGATGTTCAGGCAACCGGATCGAACGGATATTAACCAGTGGGTGGAACGATCTCTTACACTTTCGAGCAAACACGGTGACATCAGGCTCAGGATCGAGGCCTGGGACTGGGCTGTCACCTACTATTGCTGGCTGGGCAACTTTGCCAGGGCGGATATTATCAAGCAGGAAACCAGCCATGCCATGCAGGCCTATCAGCAGGACCCGGCTGTCATGCTCCACATGAAATGGCTGGACATTGCAATGAACATTTTCACCAGCGTACCTGACGATTCTGTTCTTGAACAGATACACGAAGCGCTTAGTACCGGGGAAAAGACCGGCATCCATATCTGGGACCAGATGTTTCTCACCAACGGGATATATGCCGCTTTGATGCTTGGAAACCTGCCCGAGGCAAAAAAATTCATCGAGGAACTCGATTCAAGACTTGACCCTGCCCGGTATCATGCAAATTCTTTGTATCATATGGGCCTTGTAATTTATCATATGCTTTCAGACGATTTACCCCGGGCCCTTGAACACGCCCGCAGGGCATACTCGATCACCAAAGATACCGGCTATATATTTCCCCATATCATCTGCAAATTCGCGCTGGCCCAAGTACTTGTCGAGATTGAAGAAATCCTTGAAGCTCAAAGAGAGCTTGAAGATGTCATTGAAATGGCTCTTCGTACTCATTCGTTTATCCTGGAATTCATGTGTCAGGCTGCCAGATCGCACCTGGCTTTAAAACAGGGGATGAGAGATAAAGCATATGAATTCCTGCAGCAAGCCATGACCATCGGCCGAAAACACAATTTCCGCACTATGATCTGGTGGTGGCAGCCCTCCATGATGGCAGACCTCCTAAGGAAGGCCTTGCAGGCAGGCATCGAAATAGACTATGTCCGGGGAATGATCCGGGCCCATAAGGTCGTACCGGATTCAAATGCATACACGACTAAAGACTGGCCCTGGGTATTTGCCATCAAGACATTGGGCGGATTCGAGATCCGCAAAAATGATCAAGTGCTGAGCTTCAACGGCAAGGCACACAAGAAACCCTTTGAACTCTTGAAGATACTCATTGCATTCGGCAGCCGCGGGGTTCCTGTCGATAAGATTACGGATGAACTCTGGCCGGAAGCAGACGGGGATATGGCACACAGTGCGTTGACCACCACGTTGAACCGGCTGCGCACTATTCTGGAGTGCAAAGAAATTATCGAGCACAGAGATGGCAGGCTGTCATTGAATATGCAGATCTGCCACGTAGACTCAAAGGCCTTTACCGGATTGCTCGAAAAAGCCCGAAGTGTGCTGGAAAAGGGTGATCAGGCAGAGGCGTCAGTCTTTATGGAGACGGCGCTGAAATTATACCACGGCCACTTTCTGGAAGAAGACAATCACAGCAAGTGGACAATATCGTCCCGCGAGCAATTGAAGGACCGTTTTATTGATACTGCAATCGAGTTGGGGCGATATCTTGAAAAACAGAAAGAGTATGAAAGAGCGATTTCCTGGTACAGGAGAGGCACCGAGATTGACCCCACGAACGAGTGCTTCTATCAAAACAGGATGGTCTGCTACCATAATCTGGGTCAGTATCCCGAGGTGGAAAAAACATACCTGCTATGCAGGAATATGCTGGAAAATTTACTGGGGGTTTACCCTTCACAAAAAACAATGCAGGTCTATGAGAACATCAGAAAATCTCAATCAACCCCACATAATCCCAATACGTAATTACCAATATTGAAAAATCGTGAAACTACATCTGTGTTGACATTCATACTACAGTGAATTATTTCTTTATTGAATAAAGCAAATCAGAAATTAACAGGATCTTACGTCTATTCAAGGAAGGTTTGAAATGGCTGACATGCTGAAAAGTCTTTTGCAGGAACCGTTTGTGTGGGGTCTTATCATCGGAATTGCCGTTGCAATATTCCTCTGGATCAGAGGGATTATCAAGCAGGCAGGCCAGAAAAAAGAGATCAAGAAACTCAAGGGAAGTCTGTATACCAAGATGGAAATAGATGCAAAGGGCCACAAAACCAGAGAAGACGAACTGGAAAAACTGCGCAAGCAAAACGAAAACCTGCGCATCACGGTCAAATCGCTCCAGCAAAAACCTAACCGGGCCGAAATCAGGCAGTTGCATGTCTTCGACAAGGCCATTCATGCTATGCTGGCCAGGGCGCCGGGCTTTGCCGCCACCTGGGAGATGGTGCTCAAGGAGTCCGAAGATGAGATTGAAAAATCCGAGACTGGGATTACCGCCTTTATGAGAAAAGTTTTCGTGCCCCAGAGAAAACTTCCATCAGAAGAAGATGAGACAAAACTCATCGATTACGAAGTAGAAGACAAAGACACATAGGAGAAGTGTTTCATATTTCATAACTGATTGTTCATGCGAAGTGTTTTTCAAAAAGACTCAGGGAATGGAGAATATTTCAAACCCGGACCCAACCGTAAACTTCTGACATCGAAACCATAACCATATGACAAGATTACTTTTTGCTTGCAAAAAGCACACTATCAACAATTTGCATTGAAAATCCGGGGACTGATCACTATATTAATGCAAATCAAAACCGAAAAACGGCCTCCTGTTACAAGATATCCTCTGACGGCAGGACTTTTATGAAAATTATAGATTTACTTGTAAAAATTTTTATAGATCCGGCAACAAAAAAAACGATGAGCCGTGAAGGCAAACGTATAACCGGATTCAGCGGGATTAAAAACGCTTTCCTGGGGCACTTCACCACATTCAGATTGTACAACCCAATCGGCCTGGCGGCTGCAGTTGTATTCATCACAACAATCTTCAAGCCCTGGTGGTTCTCCAGTGTTTATGAAGATGCCTACCGCATATACGCCTATCCGTTCATTCTCAGGCATAACCTGCCTCCGGAAGGATTCAATTATGTAATCGAAACTCCGGTAATCGGGGTAATTGCATTACTGATTTTGCTTTTCGGCTATCTGTTTCTGGCTTTCTGGGGCAGCACCATGGCCGGAAAAAAAGGTCGTAATTTTCTCCTGGCTACCGGAATATTCATGCTGCTTTACTGCCTGGGATTCTATGGATCGCTTTGGTTTGCGACGCATCTCGTAGATATGCCGGTCGTCGGCCATGGGGTCGTACAGTACACGGTAGCTGTTGATGTATATATGTTGTTTTTAAAACCATACTATGTTGCCATCGGCGCCGGCATCGCATGCCTGGCATCACCTTTGATCCACGGCCTGATTACAATACCCCTGTACTGGAGGAAAACGTTTGCCGACCAAGCATGAATATCGGGATCTTTTTGAACGAAATTACGGCATCTTTTCCGAAAAAGAGCAGGAGCTCATCCGCAAATCCAGTGTGATGATAATCGGCTGTGGCGGAGTCGGCGGGACAGTAGCCATTATCCTGGCCAGATCCGGGGTAAGCAGGTTTGTCCTGGTCGAATTCGACGACTACAGCCTCACAAACATGAACAGGCAGATTGCCTGTTTCAGGCATACGCTCGGCCGCAACAAGGCCGAGGTTATTGCCGAACAGATCAAGGGCATCAACCCCGAAGCCGAAATACAACTTTACACCCGCAAACTCAACCATGCAGAGATTGCCGAATTGATTCAATCGGCGGATATAATATTCCCGGCTGCTGATGACCTGGCATTCAGTATTATTGTATTTCGAGATGCACAGAGGCTGGGCAAGCCAGCTCTTATGGTGGTGCCGTCAGGAACCTGGGCCAATGTCGGGATTATCCTGCCTGAGAGCCCACCGGTTGAAGATATCGAGGGTGTACCAAAACTTGATTCGTATGAACAACTCAGGGACATGCTCAAGATCCGTAAATATAAGTTAGGCACGTATTTTTATGTACCCTTTGCCCACTGGAGAATCGATTACTACAAACGTTTCATCGATGATGATGTTTCTCCGGCACAGATCTGCCCCTCGATTTGGACAGCTTCGACACTAGGGGCTCTCGAAATACTGAAGGTCTTAAGCGGCAAGTGGAAGCCGGTGGCTTCTCCACGCTACTGGTCGATCTACCATGACAGGATTCACATCAACCGGATCAACGGATTATCATTGCAAAGCCTGCTGGTCTGGCAGCGCAAAATCATGTGGCGACTCTTCCAGACCCCCCTTGGGCCGCTGCTCGAATTCGGTCAAGTCGTGTGGTGGAAGTTGTTCTATTCGTGGGAAAAACATCGTGAAAATCAAAGATCAAAACAATACAAAAACTGATCTCTGAATATTGATAAACTCATATGAATCTCGACTACACAAGCATTTTTGAACGTAACTACGGTATTTTCTCTCCCGAGGAACAGGAAAGGATCCGCACGACGAGGGTGCTGCTGGCGGGAGACAGCGGCAGCGGTGAAACCATCGCAATCATCCTGGCCCGCTCTGGCTTCGAGCAGTTCACGATCTGCGGACAGGCGCAATATCAGGCATCGGACATAAACCGCCAGATCGGTTGTTTTGACAGTACAATCGGAAAATCCAAAATTAAACAGATCACTGAGTCCATTCTTGCCATCAATCCTGCCGCTCAGATCGAGACATTCGATCATTTTGTGCAAGAGGACAAAATCGATGACCTGGTCAACCGGTCCGATATTGTCATCCCCGCGGTTGAAGATCTTTCCTACAGTATCCTTATTTTCAGGTCCGCCAGGAAACTAGGTAACCCGGCGATTTTGTGCATGCCCTCGGGTTCAATGGCCTGGGTGAGCACATTTGATAAAAACACACCAAGCATCGAGGATGTATTCGGCATCCCCAAGCTCAGCTACAAAGGCCTGCGCACGGTTATGCATACCCGGGAATACCGCTGTGCACAGTATAATTTCATCACCTCGGGAGACTGGCGGGCAAGCTGGTTCTGGAATTATTTTCTGGACAAACGGCCCCTGGCTCTGATCTGTTCGGTGGAATGGTTGGCCTCAAGTCTGGCAGCCCTGGAAGCGCTCAAAATAGCTTCGAAAAAATGGCAACCGATTGAGGCCCCCAAGTGCTGGTATATCCGCAAAGGTAAGGTTTCACGCTCGCACTTCAGTTTGTTTATTCAGTACCACCGAAAACTTGGCTGGGCAATCTTCGGAAACGGCATCGGCCAAAAACTGCATAAGATTACCCACCTCTTCTGGCGCAATGTCTTCAAATTCCTGCGCTTCCGGCAGAACCATAAAAATTAAAAAGTGTTTCGACCCTAAACAGATTGTCTGATAACTTTACCGCCGGAGAGTATATTCCAGGCACAATCCTCAATATAACGCATTGATAACAGACAGGCTTCTGGTATATTATGAAATCATGAAAAAAGTATCCCCTTTGGTGCTGTTATCACTATTGATTGTGCTGATGATTTCCGGCTGCGGAGGTGGCGGGGGAAGCGGAAGTGGAGATAGTTCCAGCAATGATTCGACAGCCCCTGCAAATGTGAGCGACCTGACAGCGCAACCGGATGACGAAAAAGTGGTTCTCAACTGGACCCCACCACCCGACATTCCCGGCGATCTGTCAGGCTATAATGTATACTACAGTGACGATGGCGGCGAAACCTATGCCCCTGCATCATCATCTCTGAGTAAAAGCATCGAGCAGCATGAGGTAACTTCCCTGACCAACGGCCAACTCTATACATTCAAGGTAAGCACTTATGACGACAGCGGCAATGAAAGCACAGGTGTCACAACGCAGTGCTATGCCAATGCCGTGCTCGATCCATCATCCGTTGATCTACAGCACCGCCTGGAAAACATGATCATTGTCAAAACATTGAATGGAAGCGTTCCTAATCCATCGGGCTCGGAATCAACGTATGCCGGACATGCTCGTCTGATGGTAAACGAGACATCTTTTGCTCTTGAACCATCCTGGAGTGGTGAAGCCTGGGAAATTCAGTTCAGTTTCGATTTACCAAGCGGCAGCAACACGGCCTGGATCGAGGTGTATGATAATCAGGACATACCCTATGCAAAGAGTTCGACCCTGAATATCTCCCTGGATGTATCGCTCGTATCTCCGCCCGATTTGAGCGCTTTCCCCGAGGTGCGACTGAGTATTAGTGTCACTGATCCCACACAGGGTAATGTCCATGTACAAGACCTGAGTCCAGACAATTTCCTGGTACGCAATGCCGGCTTTCTGATGGAAGGCTTCACTGTCACTGAAAACAGTGATTCCTATACCCTGAGCTACAGCGACGATACCTGCGGCATGCGCGAACTGGCAGTCTCGGTCTTTTTCGCGGACAACCCGCTGTACGACGGCCAGAGCGAGCTGACCACCTACGGCCGCAGCTACGCGCTCCTGGTCGGCATCGAAGATTATCCCGGAATAGTTAACGATCTCGATTACTGTGTTGATGACGTAATCGATATGCGGGCTGCACTTTTAGCTCACCCGCTGTGGGCAGAGGAAAACATAACCATGCTGACCAATGGTGCGGCAACGAAAAGCGCTGTGCTGGACGAGATCGCAAGAATCGCAGGCATCATGAATCTCTGGGACTGTTTTCTGTTTCATTATTCCGGGCACGGCAGCAACTCTGTTTTTACCGAATATCTCTGCACGGTCGATCTATATTATGTCTGGATCTCGGTAGAAGACCTTACAACCGCTCTGGAAACTGTGCCCGTCCCCGGCAATGGACTGGCCAATGTATACGTATTTCTCGATTCATGTTACAGCGGCGGGTTCATCAAGGCGAAGACAGCATTTGACGCCACGCCCAAATACATGCCCTTTGATCCTCGAACCGATAGCCCGGCAAGTATCGGGACAGCCAGTAGAGCCACTTTCCTGGCGCGCCAACTGACCGGTGACAACATGTGCGTGATCACGGCCTGCGATGAAAACCAATCTTCATGGGACGATGTTATACTTGAAAACGGTGTTTTCACCTACTTCCTGGTGGAAGGAATCAACGGGCCCAGTATCCAATGGACGCCCGCCAACAGCGACAATGACGAATGGGTGACCATCGAGGAGGCCTTCGACTATCTGGCGCCCTTGGTATCCGCCTGGGTTGACGGCTACAATAACGAAGGTGAAACTGTTTACGAGGACGACCCCCAATTTCAAGACAACAACCTCGATACCCTGGGCCGGGTGCTCTCTTCGTGGTAAAAAAGCAACCGGCAGCACTAACCCTGCAGCTCGACTCCGGGACATTCGGCACAGGTGGACGGCAAAACCGGAGGGGCTTCTTCGATTACACGCATTGCCTTCCATTTTCCACCGCGAAACCTGAGGAAAAACGATAATCCCAGCACGACCACATAGGTTGATGCAATACTCCAACCGGCCATTATCCCGTAGTCAAAAACAACGATTGCAATATAGGTGGGTATCACGAGCACAACGCTTGAGATCAAAATAATCATGAGCATAACAAAACGCGTATCACCGGCGCCCTTGATTGCAGAGGCAAAAACAATGTTCATGGTATCGAAGATCGAGTATACAGCTACGAATCTAAGCAGAATCACGGTGAGTGCGTATATTTCGTCAAACGATTCCGGATCGGCCTGTGAAGCAAACGGGGCCACGAATATTTGAGGCACGGCCACATATGTCACGGCAATACACAGCATGTAGGCAAAGGTCATATGAAAACCGGAGAATACACTTTTCTGCGCCAGGTCAGGCTTGTTCCCTCCCAGATACTGACCCACAAGTACCGAGACGGCGATGCCGAAACCGATCATTGGCATAAAAGCCAGCGTGCTGATATTAAAGGCAATATTCGTAGCTGCCAGGCTGACGGTTCCCAGGCGGCCGATAATAAGCACAAACAATGTGAAACCCGCCATATCGAGAAAAAATTGCACACCGGAAGGAAAACCGTAACGCAGCAGACGGCCAAAGGCATCCTTGTCAAAGCGCCACCCTCTAAGGGTATGATACTTTTTGTTCTGGTCCTTGTCGGACATCAGAAACATATAGAGTGCAAATGAAATAAACCCTGCCATCACCGTGGCGATTGCCGCCCCTTTGATGCCCATCTCGGGCAGTCCCCATTTGCCGAAAATAAGGGCGTAGTCCAGCACCAGATTTACAGCTGTTCCAAAGGTGTTTACCCACATGATCGGCCAGGGCCTGCCACGACCGGAAAAGAACCCGGCAATGGCCGACGATGCAATTACCGGCCCTGCCCCAAGGCACAGAACCTGAAAATACTCCACCTCATATTTCTGAACAAGGGCATCGTGTCCGAAATAACCAAATATCGATGGTGCCGCAGGAATCATAAAAATAAGGACCAGTGCTCCGAAAAGGGACATATAGATACCCTGCCACAGCGCTGTTCCGATTCTGTTATATTGCCCGGCTCCGTAATACTGGGCAACAAAGGTCCCCACATAACTGGCAGTACCGATGAACAGGCTCATAACGGCGAAATTGAGGATGCCGGCAGGCATGGCAGCAGCAATCGCTTCGGGTGAATACCAGGTCAGGAACATCCGGTCTACAAAGTGCTGAACCGACCAGGCACTCGTGCTTAAAACCAGGGGAATGGCCATTTGAAGCACTTCACGATAGCCGCCCTGACCTAACCATCGGTTATTCGGATACTGCATTGGATATCACTCACACAGCCTTTTATTTAAAGACGTTGCCGATTGTGTCTCCTTCAAACACTCTGTGAAAGATTCACTCCCTACCGGAAGAACCGATGTTTGTCAAAGATCTTTATTAAGGCGCGAATATCAATAAAACCGCAAGATAAAATCAGTTATGTATTCCCCAGTCAGATCAGAATACATCCTCGGCTATTTACAGCCGGTAGCCAGTAATTATATAACATCAACAGTTTAAAAAGACAGATTTGCAAGGAGAGACCCATGCCACCGGAATATATAAATAAACAGGGGATTATAAGCAAGGTCGTGGGAGAATTGTGCACTCCGCAGTCGTATATGGTGGTATCACACCGCAGCAATCATGACATTCCCATGCCCTCGACCCAGATGCTCGCCAACATCGTGGAACGCCTGCGTTCCATTCTTTTCCCCGGATATTTCGGCATATCCGAGTTAAGGCCCGAGACCATGTCGTACTATGTCGGCGCCACCCTTGATGAAGTATTCCGGGAACTATCCGAACAGGTAAAACGGGGATTATGCTTTGACTGCAGCGATGAACCTGAGAAGGAATGCGGACCTGTCTGCATTGAGCTGGCCCAGGAGATAACAAACAACTTTATTCTTTCGCTGCCCCGGATCCGTTTCCTTCTTTCCACCGACGTACAAGCAGCCTATGACGGTGATCCGGCCGCCAAGAATCAAGGTGAGGCCATTTTCTGTTACCCCAGCATACGCGCTCTGACCAACTACCGTATTGCACACGAGCTTTACAAACTCGCTGTGCCGCTTATTCCACGCATCATTACTGAGATGGCACACTCCGAGACCGGGATCGATATACATCCGGGTGCACAGATCAAAGATCATTTCTTCATGGACCACGGCACCGGTATAGTTATTGGAGAAACCTGCATAATCGGCCACCATGTACGTATTTACCAGGGCGTTACTCTTGGTGCCAAAAGTTTTCCGCTCGATGAGAACGGACACCCAATTAAAGGCATTGTCCGGCATCCGATTGTCGAGGATGAAACCATAATTTACTCCGGAGCAACCATACTGGGACGCGTCACGATCGGCAGTGGTTCGGAAATCGGTGGCAATGTCTGGCTGACCCACAGCGTTCCTGCCGGAAGCCGGATCATGCAGGGAGGCCTGGAGGAAATATTTCTGGAAAACGGTGCCGGCATTTGAGATGCATTGGTGATAAGCTCCAACTTGACTACCAGCACATAGCACCTATATAAGTATAACCCGCTTTTAAAGGTGACAAAGACACTCAGAACATGGAGGAACACATGAACATAGAACGTGATAGTGTTGAAAAGGCACTGGATAAGACCAGAGCAATCCTGCGTAATGACGGCGGTGATGTTGAGCTCGTCGATATCACTGAGGACGGAGTGGTAAAGGTAAAATTACAGGGGGCCTGCAATGGTTGCCCGATGGCCACCATGACCCTGAAGTCAGTCATCGAGAAAGTCCTCAAACAAGAGGTCCCTGAAGTTTCGGCTGTCGAGTCGGTCTAAAGAATTTAGGCAACTCATAATACATCTATATGGGGAAAGGGACTAAAGCCTTTCCTCATATATTTTATCCAAAGCGTTATCAACATTCTTTAAATCTGCGCCCTGATTCTTTGTCTATCACTCAGCTTTCAATCACCCGAATCGTTCGGCTTCTTCTTTCTGGCACGTATCCTGACTACAACCCAGACAACCAGGGCTGCACTCCAGAAAATAAGTGAGCCTATCGGGGCATCGTCGCGAAACGCCAGCATCATACCTCCAGCATCATGTTGTCAATCAGTCTGGCTTTGCCGAGCTTAACCGCAAGTGCCATGACAGCCCGATCCTCGATTGTATCAATGGGTTCAATTTTTTCGGGATCGACAATTTCCACATAGTCGACCTGGCACCCCGGGCATGCATCTATCATAGATTTGACTTCCGCTTTGAGCCTTGCAGTATCAGACTGTCCCTGCTTGCAGAGTTTTCCGGCATGTTTAAGGGCATTATACAGGACCACAGCGTTCTTACGCTCTGCGGGAGTCAAATATTCATTGCGCGAACTCATTGCCAGTCCGTCGGCTTCTCTGAAAGTCGGGTGCCCTATTATTTTTACATTCATGTTGAGATCTTGCACCATACGTTTGATCACAACAAGCTGCTGATAATCCTTCTGGCCGAAGACAGCGACGTCCGGTTCGATAATATTGAACAGTTTTGCCACAACCGTAGCAACCCCCCGGAAATGAATCGGCCGTGACACACCACACAATTTAGATGAGATTCCCTCAACACTAATATAGGTGGCATATCCTTCCCGGTACATCTGGGATGCATCGGGATAAAAGATACATTCCACTCCAACATCGCGGGCCTGGTGGCTGTCTCGCTCGAAATCCCTGGGATAGCTGGATAGATCTTCATTCTCCCCAAACTGAGTCGGATTAACAAACAGGCTGATTATCGGGTGATCCGCCAGATCTTTTGCCATGCGCATCAGGGACAGGTGTCCCTCATGGAAATAGCCCATAGTCGGCACCAGCGAAATGGTCTCGCCTTTTGCCTTGATGGCACGAACATAGTCTTTCATGGCAGCTATATCTCTGATGATGTCCATAATTCCACCTCACCTACTGCATGTGTGAATGCTCATCATCCGGGAATGTCCGCTGCCTGACCTCCCCGGCATACGTATCAAGCGCACCCTTGATGGTGTCGAACAAATCCGCATATCTTTTAACAAATTTCGGTTTAAATTCCTTGAACATGCCAAGCATGTCCTGGATTACCAAAACCTGTCCGTCACAGTGAATCCCGGCGCCGATTCCGATGGTAGGAATATCAAGGGCCTGGGTGATCTCACCGGCCACAGGCGCCGGCACACATTCCAGCACAATCGAGAAGGCCCCAGCATCCTGTAATATCAGGGCATCATCAAGAAGTTTCCTGGCCGCTTCATTGCCCCTGCCCTGTATTTTATGCCCGCCGAAGGCATGCACGGATTGTGGTGTAAGGCCCAAATGGCCCATCAGCGGAATATCGGCTTTCACGATTGCTTCTACTTGGGCACGCACCCTGGCTCCTCCCTCAAGCTTCACTGCTTTTGCCCCTGCTTCCTGAAGTAACCGGCCTGCATTGCGAACCGCCTGTTCTACACTTGCCTGGTAGGACATAAAAGGCATGTCTCCCACAATGAGTGCACGGGGTTTGGCATTGGTTACGCACTTAGTGTGATAAATCATCTGATCCATGCTCACGCCAATGGTGTCTTCTCCTCCGGCCATCACTACCCCGGCAGAATCTCCCACCAGGATAATATCAATATCAGACGAGTCGATAATTCGAGTCATGGTGAAATCATATGACGTGACCATGACGATTGGTTCTTTGCCTTTTTTGCTCAGAATGTCCGGAACCGTGATGGATTTTTTCATACCAACCCCCTTTCAGAAGATCATATACTCTGGAAACCCTCTCCCTTCAAGGAATAATTGTCCGGTTCAAGATAAATTACCGGCATATATCCTCGAATATACCTGGTTATAAGAAAAATCTACTCGATCAGTCCCTCACATATTTCTCAACTGGAATTCTTGGTCTCGTTGGTCTTCAATTAAAACTCGCAGGTTATAATACAGGCCTTAAACGAAAAAATGGTCATGAATGAATTTTTGGGATCAAGGAAAAGCGTTAATGAATTATTTCCGGGATGTCGATAAGAATCACAAACATTTCAGCCATGAGGTTAATTTTATATGTATTATGTAGAATCAATGGAACAATCCAGTGAATATCTCCGTTTAGCCCTTGATCACATGGGTCGCTTCAATATTCCGGTTGATCCCATGAATTACACGGTCTGGTATGAATATGTATCCGGAAAAAACGAGGGCCTGCAAAATGCCATTAACAACTTGCTGAATCATGAAGAAACCATCACCCCACAGATGAGCAAGGAGCTCTATAAACGCTACATATCCGATGAAAATAAGTCTACGGCCGAAAATGTCCGCATGGAGACCCGTCGGATTCTGGCTGAAATTCTGAAGCAAATCATGGAGAACGGTGGCGATTTAACCCGTTATGAAGGGGTTCTGGGAAACTATTTGGAACAGCTCTCTGATAACATTGGCATTCAAGATATACGCAGAATCGTAGATAATATCATTGCAGAAACAAAAACCATGGAAGAATCAGGATCATTGCTCAAGAAACGCCTTTCTCGAAATACCAGGGAGATAGAAGCCCTTCGCAAAAGCCTGGAGAAGGTCAAACAACAGGCAACAACCGACGTCCTGACAGGTCTTTACAACAGGAGAGCTTTCGATACTACTCTGGACATACAAGCGAAACATGCCACCCAGACCGGACAGAGACTTTGTCTGCTCATGGCGGATATCGATCATTTCAAAAGAATCAATGACAATTACGGGCACCTGGTTGGTGATAATATCCTCAGGATCACAGCTGAAATGCTCAAAGTCTGTGTGAAAGGCAAAGACATTGTGGCCCGCTACGGCGGAGATGAATTTATGATCCTGCTGCCGGATACCCCACTTAATGGAGCTCTAACCCTGGCGGAAAATATCCGTTCCTATTTCGAGACAACCCAGATAAAGCGTAAGGATACAGGCAAAATAATCGGCACCCTGACATTATCATTTGGTGTTGCTCTCTATGATCCCGAAGAAACCATTGACACCTTCATCCAGCGCCTTGATAAAGCCATGTATCATTCAAAAGAAAACGGAAGAAACCGGGTAACCAACGCCTAAAATTTTTCGATGAAGAGTGTTCGTCCTTAAATACAATTTACATAAGCAAGTGTTTTTCGAACACGGCGTGTTGCATATTGTATCAAAAAACCTCACACTACGTTTAATTTAAACAAATTACCTTTGTTTTCCGATAATATCCCAAAGGAGAAAAAACACAACCCGACACTACTTATAAGCGGCTAATAGACATGCAGGAAATAATAAACGCAACTCATATTTTTCCATCAATATTACCTCCGATCACCGCCCTGATGTGCGCGATATCTCTATCTGTTTTCTCAATCAGAAAACTGCGTGAAAACTTGATTAGCCGGCATTTATCAATCATCAGTATATTACTGGTTATTAC
>Ga0272441_10006106_pt1 | contig 20462 bp, 15 predicted proteins | sample SSMProp6N_FD_193582 | JGI IMG/M metagenome (GOLD analysis project Ga0272441, IMG submission 193582) | Marine sediment archaeal communities from Little Sippewissett salt marsh, Falmouth, MA, United States - SSM-Prop-6N | ecosystem: Environmental > Aquatic > Marine > Wetlands > Sediment ...
CGTGTGCTTCAAAGAACTCGATGTATCGAGCTCGTAGTTCCGAAACCTTCATCGATTTCTCCTTTGTCTCGTCAATGATTGGATTATCGATCCCGTTCCGTGAGGGCGCAAACTGTCCGTTGCTGCAATCGCCGCCCCTCACTATACTGAGGACTGAACTCAAAGGGAGAGGTGCTTGGATGTTCATTGAAGCCATAGAAGCGAGACAGATTCTGGATTCCCGAGGCAACCCGACGATTGAAGCGGACGTCTACCTGGAGGACGGTGGCTTCGGCCGCGCGGCGGTCCCGTCCGGCGCGTCCAAGGGAAAATTCGAGGCGCACGAGTTGCGCGATGAAGACCCTCACTGCTTCCACGGTCGTGGCGTGGGCAAGGCCATCGACAACATCCGTGAGGAAATCGAGCCGCTTCTGCTCGGGAGGAATGCTCTCGACCAGTCGGAGATCGACCGCCTGCTGATCGAGCTCGACGGGTCGGAGAACAAGGCGCGTCTCGGCGCGAACGCCCTGTTGGCCGTCTCCCTCGCCATGGCACACGCCGCCGCCGACAGTCTCGGGATCCCGTTGTTCCGCTACTTCTCCGGCGCCCGAGCCGTCCGCATGCCGATTCCGATGATGAACGTCCTCAACGGCGGCGAGCACGCGGACAACAACGTGGACGTGCAGGAGTTCATGCTGTTGCCCGTCGGCATGACGTCGTTCCGGCAAGCGGTGCGCGCGTGCTCGGAGGTCTTCCACACGCTCAAGGGCATCCTGAAGGACAAGGGCTTGGCAACGTCGGTCGGGGACGAGGGCGGATTCGCACCCAACCTCGAGGACAACCGAACCGCCCTCGCCCTACTGGTCGAAGCGATCGATCGTGCAGGGTATCGGCCGGGAGAGGATGTCGCCCTCGCGCTCGATGTCGCCGCAACCTCGTTCCTCAAGAACGGCGCTTATCACTTCACCGTAGACGGCAAGATCAACCAGATCGATTCCGACGAACTGGTCAAGACGTATCAAGCGTGGGTCAACGAGTACCCGATCTTCTCGATCGAAGATGGCGTCGGCGAGGAAGATAAAGAGGGATGGAAGCTGCTCACGCAACGGCTCGGCGACCGGATCCAGATCGTGGGTGACGACGTGTTCGTTACCAACCCGACCTTGCTGCAGCAGGGGATCGAGATGGGATTTGCGAACTCCATTCTTATCAAGCTGAATCAAATCGGGACCGTGTCCGAGACCCTGCACACGATGGACATCGCGCACTTCGCGGGCTATACCAGCGTCGTGTCTCATCGATCCGGGGAAACCGAGGACACGTCCATCGCCGATCTCGCGGTGGGAACCGGGTGTGGACAGATCAAGAGCGGATCGATGTCTCGCTCCGAGCGCGTGGCCAAGTACAACCAGTTGTTGCGAATCGAGGACGAGTACGAGCTGCCGATGGCCGAGTGGCCGGCGCAGTTCAAACGATAGGCGGAACCGGGGGGAAACGAGATGGTAGGGGGACGACGGCACACCCGCGTCGGGGTCGGATCCGTACGTCAACGTCAAGCGGCGTCGCGACGTGTCGTATGGCTGATGATCGGCGCGCTGGTCGTCGCCGCTGCTCTCGGGACGGTGTTCACCGTGCGAGGCGTTCGCATTCTGCACCTGCGTCATCGTCTGGAAGCTTCCCGTCTCGCTCGTGAAGAAGCTCTTGCCGAACGCAACGCGCTCGAACGTCAGCTGTCGCTGAGGGACGATCTGGCTGCCATCGAGGATGTCGCGCGATCCGAACTAGGCTGGATCCTGCCGGGCGAAGTGCGCGTCGTCTTCATCGATCCCGAGACGTCCACCGAGGGGGATTAGCATGGCAAGCGAGTTCGTCCATCTCCACGTGCACTCCGAGTTCAGCATCCTGGACTCGTCATGCAAGATTCCGGAGTTGCTCGATCGCGCCGAGGAACTCGGGATGAACTCGATCGCGTTGACCGATCACGGCGTCATGACCGGTGTGATCAAGTTCTATCGCCAGGCCGTCCGGCGCGGCATCAAGCCGATCCTCGGATGCGAGATCTACGTGGCTCCCGGGGATCGTACGGACCGCAGCGGTGCGGCCGGCCAGCGATACTACCACCTCGTCCTACTGGCGGAGAACGAAATCGGGTACCGTAATCTCCTTCACATCGTCAGCTGTGCGCACACGGAGGGCTTCTACTACCGCCCACGGGCGGACAAGTCCCTGCTTCAAGCGCATGCCAAAGGACTGATTGCACTGTCCGCGTGCGAATCGGGCGAGATTCCGCGCCTCCTCCAGGCAGGGCGGAGGGACCAGGCGTTGCGCGTCGCCCGGGAGTTCGAATCCACCTTTGGGAAGGGCAGTTTCTTCATCGAGATCCAGCATCATGGGACCGAACGCGATGCGGCGCTTCGCAAGCAGTTGGTCGACTTGGCACGTGAGGCCGACATCCCGCTGGTTGCCACCAGCGATGTGCACTATCTGACGACCGAGGACCGGCTCGCTCACGAGGTTCTTCTCAACATCCGCGCCAACAAGACGTTGAACGATCCGGACCATCGTACGTTCGACGGCGAGGGGTACCACTTCCGTTCCGGCGAGGAGATGGAGTCGCTGTTCGTGGAGTATCCCGAAGCCATCGCCAATACCAAACGGATTGCCGACCGATGCAATCTGCAGTTGGAGTTCAATCGTGCGATGATTCCCCCGTTCGACTTGCCGGACACGGAAAGCTCGCCGAACGACTACTTGCGGAAGCTGACCTACGACGGTGCCTCCAAGCGGTTCAGCGAAATCAATGACATCGTTCGCGAGCGTCTCGAGTACGAACTGTCGGTCATCGAACGCATGGACTACGCGACCTACTTCCTCATCGTGTGGGACTTCGTCCGCTACTCCAAGGAGAACGGAATCTCCGTCGGCCCGGGGCGCGGATCCGCCGCCGGCAGTCTCGTGTCGTACTGCCTCGGGATCACGACCGTCGACCCCTTGAAGTACAACCTCATCTTCGAGCGGTTTCTCAACCCCGACCGCGTCAGCATGCCGGACTTCGACATCGATTTCTGCATCCGGGGACGCGATCGCGTCATCGACTACGTGCGCAGGAAGTACGGCGGAGAAGAGTGGTGGACGCGTATCGCGCAGATCGCCACCTACGACACGATGGCAGCTCGCTCGGTCGTTCGCGATGTCGGCCGTGTGCTTGGGATGGCGTACGCTGAGACCGATCGCGTCGCGAAACTCATCCCGTTTGGCTGGGGACTCGGGGAAGCCGCGGACAAGGTTGCGGAGCTGCGGTCGCTGAGAGACTCCGATCCTGAGATCCAGCAGCTGATCGAGATCGGCCTCCGCCTCGAAGGCTTGACTCGAAATGCATCCACCCACGCGGCCGGCGTCGTGATCGCACCCGATGCCCTCTCCACACATGTCCCGCTGCTTCGCCTCGGTGAAGGAGAGTACGTCACCCAGTTCGACATGAAAGACGTCGAGGCCGTCGGCTTGTTGAAGTTCGATTTCCTCGGATTGCGCAACCTCACCCTCATTGACGAAGCGAGAGCCGCACTCAGCAAATACGCGGGCGTGGATATCTGCGTTGACGAGATCCCCCTCGATGACGCTGCGACGTTCGACATGCTGTGCCAGGGAAAGACATCGGGCATCTTCCAATTGGAGAGCTCGGGGATGACCAACCTCATCCGCCGTGTTCAGCCGAACCGATTCGAAGACCTTATTGCCCTGCTGGCGCTGTATCGTCCCGGGCCGCTCGGAAGCGGGATGACCGACGACTACGTCGAGCGAAGAAATGGGACGCGGAAAGTCACCTATCCTCATCCGTCGCTCAAGGACGTCCTCGAAGACACGTACGGTCTTCCGATCTATCAGGATCAGATTATGCTGATGGCGCGGGCATTGGCGGGCTTCACACTCGCGGAAGCGGACATCCTCCGCAAGGCGATGGGAAAGAAGGATAAGGCACTGATGGCCAGCCTGCGCGAGAAGTTCATCGCGGGTTGTCAGCAGCAGGGAGTCGAGAAACGCGTCGCCGAACGAACGTTTGAGGAGATGGAGAACTTCTCTCGGTACGGGTTCAACAAGTCCCACACCACCGCCTACGCCTTCGTCTCCTACTGGACCGCGTACCTTAAGGCGAACTACCCCACGCATTTCATGGCCAGCTTGCTGACCAGCGTGCAGGGCGACTTCGACAAGATCGCCGGCTACGTCGACGAGTGCCGCGAGATGGGGATCGACATTCTGCCGCCAAACATCAACGAGTCGCAGTCGGAGTTCACGCCGATCGAGGAAGGCAACATCCGATTCGGTCTGACCGCCATCAAGCACGTCGGCACGGGCGCTGTCGATTCGCTCCTCAAGGCACGCGCGAAGCCGTTTACCTCGTTCTTCGACCTCTGCCGCCGCGTCAAGGAAGAAGGCCTGGATCGAGAGGCGCTCGAAGCGCTCATTAAGGCGGGAGCGTTCGACGGCCTCGGCGCGTCGCGCCGCGGCTTGCTGCGACATCTGGGACAGGGTGTCGAACTCATGCAGAGCTCCCGCCGCGAGTTCCTGACCGGTCAGACATCCTTCTTCGGTGAAGAGCGGGCGGTGCTTCCCGACCCCGTCGTCTCCGAGGACGAATTCGATCTTCCGGATCTGTTGGCGTTCGAGAAGGAGTTGCTCGGCCTCTACCTCACCGGACATCCCCTCGACGCATACCGCGACAACCTACGTCTGTACTGTCTTCCATTGAGGAAGATCGACGGACTCGTCACCGATCAAAAAGCGATGGTCGGCGGACGGATCAAGTCGATTCGCCGTATCGACACCAAGCGAGGGAACCAGATGGCATTCGTCCTCCTCGAGGATGGCAACGGCGAGGCGGAGATCACGTTCTTCCCGAAGGTGTTGGACCTCGCCGGAGACTTGTTGCTTGACGATGCCTTGGTCGGGCTCACCGTAACCGCGGGCAAGCGCAATGGAGATCTCAATCTGATCGCGGAAGAGATCTTCTCCCTGAACGAGATCGCAGAACGCGCTCAAATGGCGGTGACCCTCACCGTCGACGGTAAGCACGTATCCGAGCCTCAGGCCACGCAGCTCGCCGACACGCTCCTGCAGTTCCACGGCGACGCGCCCGTCCGTATCCAAGTGACCGACGCGCTTGGATGCGTGGTGGTGTTGACGGACGCTCGGTTCTTCGTGCACCCGAGCGAGCAACTGCGTACAACGCTCGGTTCGTTGGAGGGTGTGCTCGAGATTTCGATGAAGAACGGATGTTCCTCATGAGACCGTCGCCGTCCCGCATCGTCCGATGGTTGATGCCGGGATTGCGCATCAAGCGTTGGATTGCGCTGGCCTTCTGTTCCATGGGTCTTGTCGTGATTGCAGCGCTGTACGCCTTCGGCGTGGACGTCGCGACCGCCTTGATCCGTGTTCTTCCGCTGACACCGGTCGGACGAATCGTCGTAACCATCGCCATGATCCTCATCGGCCTGGTCGGATTCTCGTTGGCACTTCTTCACCTCGTACGCTCAGTCACCCGCGCGATTGCGCCCCAGGAATCGGAAAAGGCGTCAGCCCTCATCTATCGACGCCGCGTCCTCGAACGCGGCCCCAAGATTGTCGCCGTCGGCGGCGGCACGGGATTGTCCACGCTGTTGCGAGGGCTCAAGCACGTGACGTCCAATCTGACAGCCGTGGTCACGGTGATGGACGATGGCGGGAGTTCCGGTCGGCTCCGTGAGCAAGTGGACGTCCTGCCTCCGGGTGACGTCCGCAACTGCCTGCTCGCGTTGGCGGAAGACGAGGAACGCTTCGCCACGTATTTCCAGCATCGGATGACGTCCCCGGATGAGCTGGCCGGCCATGCGCTCGGAAACCTCCTGCTCGTCGGCCTCGAGCAGGCAACCGGCGGATTCGATCGCGCCGTCGAAGCCATGAGTTACTTCCTCAACGTACGGGGCCGCGTCCTTCCCGCCACGCTGGACAAGGCTCAGCTGGCCGCGACAATGGAGGACGGCCAACTCGTCGTCGGAGAGTCGCGCATCACCGCGGATCCGCGCCGTATTCGGCGCATGTCTCTGCAGCCCGATCACGTTCGTCCCTACGGCTTGGTGCTGGATGCGATTGCGGACGCGGACCTCATCTTGCTCGGTCCCGGCAGTCTGTTCACCAGTCTCATCCCCAATCTGTTGATCGATGAGGTCGCGCGCGCGATCGAGGAGGCGCGTGCCGAGAAGCTCCTGGTCGCCAATCTGATGACGCAGCATGGGGAGACGGACTGGCTGACCCTGTGCGATCATCTTCGCATCCTCGACGGGTACGTCCGCCTGTCCCGGTTCGACGGTCTGCTGATCAACTCCTCGACCCCGAGCCCCGGCTTCCTTGCCAAGTACCGGAGCGAGGCGGCAGAACCGGTGATCGACGACCTTCCGGACACCAACGAGTACGGCCTCGTCGCCATTCGCAAGGATCTTCTCGGAACCGCGCGATGGGCGGGAAAGGACACCGTCAAGCACGATCCCGTCAAGTTGGCACGCGCAATCGCCCGCCATTCCGAAGCGTTCTCCCAATCTCGGCTGGGCGCCGACAACAACCGATCGATCACCCTTTGATTACGGCAAGCGGGCGCAGCCGTGCCACCGGACGGCTGATTCCCGCTGCGGTCGCGGCGCGCACGACCCGCTCGATATCCTTGTACGCACCCGGGGCTTCCTCCGCGACGCCTCGCGGCGAGTGTGCCCAGATCCGGATCCCTCGTGCAGCGAGGTCGGAGATGACCGTCTCCCCCCAGTATTTCTTCGCCGCCTTCTTGCGCGAGAGTGCCCGTCCCGCACCGTGCACGCCGCTGCCGAATGTCTTCGCCATCCCTTCGGTCGTTCCCCGCAGCACGTACGATGACGTCCCCATCGTCCCCCCGACGAGGATGGGATGTCCGAATCGCTGATAGGCCTCGGGGGATTCCGGGCGCCCGGGACCGAATGCACGGGTCGATCCCTTCCGGTGGATCAGCAAGCGACGCTCGACGCCGTCCACACGATGCATCTCGAACTTGACGTTGTTGTGCCCGATGTCGTACACCGTCCGAATCTCGGATGGCTTCACGCCGAGCACCGACGTCAGAACCTGGCGCGTTCGATGTCCGATCGCTTGCCGGTTGGCGAACGCGCAGTTGGCACCGCATGCAACGGCGGCAAGGTAGCGCCGCCCCTCCTCCGATTCGATCGGTGCACATGCCAGCTCCCGCTCCACGGTTTCGAATCCGAATCGGTGCGCCGCGCGTGACATGACGGCCAGGTAATCCTGACCGATCTGATGCCCCAACGCCCTCGACCCCGTGTGAATCGACACCGCCACTTGATCGGTGTGCAGTCCGTACGCCGCAGCCGCCGCCGAATCGAGCACGTCCTCAACGATCTGCAGTTCGAGGTAGTGGTTTCCCGAGCCGAGCGTGCCGACCTGCCGGAGTTGGCGCTGCTTGGCGCGATCGCTCACCGCGTCCGGATCCGCGCCATCCATGCGCCCGTTCTCCTCGCAGTGCTCGAGGTCGTCGTCGAGGCCGTACCCTCTGGACACCAGGCCGCGAGCGCCTTCCCGCAGCAGCTCGTCGAGTTCCTCCATCGACAGTCGCAGCTCTCCTTCGGTGCCCAAACCGGCGGGAACCTTCCGGTACAATTCCCGGCCGACCGCCTCGACCGCCGGTTCAATGTCCGCGCGCGACAGCGGCGTGGACATCAGCCGCACGCCGCAGTTGATATCGAAGCCAACGCCACCGACCACGACCACGCCTTGCTCCGCATCGAACGCGCCGACCCCACCGATGGGGAAACCATATCCCGGGTGAATATCCGGCAGGGCAAGCGAGGCCGTGACGATTCCGGGCAGGGTCGCGACGTTTCTCACCTGTTGGAGCGCCGACCATTGCGTTTCCCCCGCGTCGTCCGCGAGCAATCCGTCCATGGACTCGCGGTCGGCGAACACGATCCCAGGAACGCGCATCCGGCCGCGCATCGGTACCCGCCACGTCGCCGCTGCGATCGACTGAACTCGATCATCTGACGTTCCCTCTCTAGACATCGACAATCACCTGCGCCCTCCAACGATCGCCCCGCAGCTCGACCTTCAGCCCGAGGTAGCTGATTCCTTTCACCTCGTTGCGAGGGTGATGACGCCGTGCCTCGATCGGCTCCCCCCAGGCATCGCCCACGACGCGGAATCGCTTCGCCGTCTCCTCTTCGACGTGTGCGCGGAACCGCCCAAACACCAGGCCGGTGAGTTCCTTCTGCGCAACCAGGTCCGACAGCCAGTTCACCATCAGATCCTCCAACGATGCCGCAGACAGCTCCGTTCGATGGGCGGTCATCGGCTGAACTGCGTCGACGTCGACCATTGTGGCAAACAGTCCACGCGCCGCTTGCTCGAAGACATCGTCAACGGACGAACCCACGACACGGAAACCGATGTCCGCCACGTGGTCGAGCCATTCAATCGGCGCCATCCCGCCCTTCCTTCCTCAGTGCGCACGTAAACAGCGGTGTGTAGACGGCTCCCTGCGGCGACAGCACGCTTTCCATCAGAACCAGACGCTCGACGAGAAGATGCATCGGCGGCAACGGGTTCATGGCCTCAATCACGGTCGCGAGCGCGGGATCGGGACGATCCTTGATGCGCGCGAGCGTCACGTGCGCCACCGTCTCGCGGCGTCCGCGCGGGAACCCGAGAGGAATGAGATCGCGGTTGAGCGCATCCGACATCTCACGGAACCCGTCTGGCGCGTCGCCACCTACCCATACGACGCGCGCGCGTTCGGGCTGCGGAAACGCTCCAACCCGGTTCAGCGTGCACTGAAACGGGGGGATGGTGTTGGCGATCGTCGTCGCCAGATCGCGAAGATCGACGGTCAGCATCGGGTCGATCTCGCCGAGGAATCGAAGCGTGATGTGGTAGTTGCTCGGCCGCACCCATGACGCTCGCATCTGCGTACGGCGGCGGAGCTGCTCGGAGACGTCGTGCAACGTCTCGTGCGCTGCGTCAGGCAGTGGAATGCAGAAGAACGTTCTCATGTGCTCACCGCGGGCATGATAGCACAGTCCTCGCCGGCGCGCCCCGGGGCAGGTCGCCGCCGGCGCCCGTTGTGGGACGACATGACGGCCCCTACAATGGCCGCATGAGACGATGCCATCGGGTGATCATGCTCGTTGTCCTGCTTAGTGCCCTGTCGTGGGGCGCGTGGGGCGGCGAGATTGTGGTATCCACAGATGGAACGGGAGCGTATCGTTCGATTCAGCGCGCGGTCGACGTCGCCGCCTACGGCGACGTCATTGTCGTAAACCCGGGAATCTACGAGGAATACGTCGTCCTGAAGTCGGGCATCACGCTACGCGGCGCGGGTGCTTCACACACGATCGTTCGAAGCAGCTACGGCTACGAGCCCGTGTTGCGCGCATCCCACGTCGGCTCGGTCGTCGTTGAATCGTTGTCGATCGAGCGGGCGACGTCGATCCTCGATGCAGCCGTGGTCGGGGTAGAGGCCTCGAATCTTGTCTTCCGTGACTGCCGTATTGCAGGCGGCCAGCTCGGCGGTGTGTCCTCGGATGGGGCCTCACGGCTGTCATTCGTACGCTGTACGATTGAGAAAAATCTAGGATACGGAGTCCAGATATCCGCTGGGGAGGACATCCGGTTTCAGGACTGTCTGGTGTCCGACAACGGATCGGCCGGAATCCTCGCATCCGACTCGATGCTGACCGTCGAACGGTCCGAGGTCTCATGGAACGAAACCGACGGCGTGCGGCTCAGTGGGGCCTCCCGACTCACCTGTCGAGCGTCGGACATCACACACAACGGAGGATGGGGCATCGAACTGACGCATTCGTCGAGCGCCACGTTCGATGACTGCACGTTCGAAACACAGGCGCTCGGGAACCTCCGCGCAAGCGATACTTCCAGCGCCGTCCTCACGACGTGCACCGTGCGCGGAGGACGGGAGAGTGCCGTCGTCGTTCGAGACACCGCCACTGTGAAGGCAATCGATACACGGATCACCCGCGCCTCGGGCGATGGCGTTCGCGTCACCGATGCCGCCAGGCTCACGCTGGAGCACGCCACCGTGGCGTTGTGCAGTGAGGACGGCGTGTCGGTGTACGGTATCGCCAGTTGCCAACTTGCATACGTCACCCTGGCGTACAACGGCGGGAACGGTTTCTTCTCTCAGGGGCGGGCTGCTGACGTCTCCGGCTCGATTATCGCCGTGAACGGCGCGTTCGGGATCCGTGTGAATTCGTCCGCAGGAACCCCCTCCGACGCTCGATTCGCGTTCAACAATGTGTGGGGAAACGAATCGGGCGACTACGAAGGGATCCGCCGTCCGTCGTCGGATATCTCGGAACCTCCCGAGTTCGCCGATCCGAACGCGGGCGATTTCTCGTTGTCCCTGACGTCGGCGAACATCGACGCCGGCCCCCTCGGAACGACACTCGGCGCCTGGGGGAATCCGCGTTGGTCAAGCGGCGGCCGCTTCGGCATCACCCTTCAGCAGGCTGTCGACGGCTTCGGTTCGCTCAGCCTGAGCGCTGGATGGGAAGATGTCGCGAAACGGTTCGCGACGCTCGACGCACGTTGGATGTCGGGGGACGGTGTGATCGAGGCCGATGCATCCTTGTCGTGGAAGCGGCTGTCCCGCCTCTGCAGTCGCGCAACGATTGCGTACGCGCCGGAATCACCGATTGAGCTGAGCGACTGGCTCCTTCAACCGCGCGTCGCTGCAGGCGGCGTCGCGGACGGCGCCGCGTCGTACTGGCAGGTATCCGGAAGCATCGACATCCAGAACGGCGGGAGCCACCTCTCCATGTCCTCGGTATACGAATGCCCAACCGGGGTGTCTCACCAGGCCGTCGACGCAACGTGGGGTTGCCTGACACTGTCTTCTCGTGCGATCGATTTCGCGCTTGCCGACCTCTCCGTGAGTTGGACGCCGATCCTCTATCCTGAAACCCAGCCGACGGATCTGTCCCTCCGGCTTGACCTGCTGCCCGAGCAGCGGCTGAGTGCAGGCGTCGGCATCCACTCAGGAGACAGCGTGCTCCACGTGGAGGGAAGTGCGTTTCTTGAACAGATAGGAACGTCGTCAGCCACAATCGCCTGGGCGGACGCGTCGACGCGTGCGTCGGTAACCGTCCGACTGCGCGAGGGCGCTTTCGAAGACGTTGAAGCCACAGCGGGTTACGTTGCATCGATCATTTCACTGTCAGGATCGCTCGGCGCCAACGCCGTCGAAGGCCCCCGTATCCGTCTCGATGTGGCTCTGGATACCGGACATTGGTTGAGTCCCGAGCCAAACGAGCCTCCCGTGCCCGGCTTTTCGGTCAATCCCCCCGAGCCCGAGGCCGGCGAGCTGCTTGTGTTCGATGCATCGCACACCTCGGATCCTGATGGGACGATCGATCAAATCTGGTGGGACTTCGGCGACGGGAGTTCGGCCATCGGATCCGTTGTCGAACATGCGTATCCCTCCCCCGGAACGTACACCGTCGTGCTGACCGTCTCGGACGACGACGGCGCGGTCACAACGCTCGTCGACGCCCTGACCGTGCGCGAGCCGGCATCGACGCCCGTCGCAGCCTTCACGTGGTCCCCTGTTTCGAGCGCGGGAACCCGTCTCCCCAGGGACGTCAGGGCCGGCGATCGGGTCCTGTTGGATGCGGCGGACGCCCACGACCCCAACGGCTCGATCGAGGAGTACAGCTGGGATCTGCAATCCGACGGTACGTTCGACCTGAGGACGTCGGAGCCGAGAACCGTCATCGATCCACTGCCGGCGGGCGCGTGGCCGGTGACCCTACGTGTCGTCGATGCCGACGGCAATACGGACGCGGTCATGCACGTGCTGACGGTCGCAGACCTCAGGCCGCCTGAGGCCGGCTTCGAGATGTCTCCGCCGGCGCCCGCGGTCGGCGATCCGATACGGTTTATCGACAACTCCGCCTCGATCGACGGAACCCTCATCAGCTGGGAGTGGGACTTCGGCGATGGCGTATCGTCCCGTGAGCAAGAACCGATGCATCGCTACGAGTCCGCCGGCACGTACGAGATTTATCTGACGGTGCGTGACTCGGAGGGGTTGTCGGATGCCGTCTCCGTGACCGTGACCGTGCTCGCCAATCCGGAACTCGTGCCCGTTCAGCAGGTATGGGCCGTGCTCATCGGGATCGCGGACTACGACGAGGTCCCCGACCTCTCGTACGCCAGCCGCGACGCGACCGCGCTTGCCGATTGGCTGTCCGAGCAGGGCGTCATCGCGGATCACATTCGCCTACTCACGGATACCGACGGTACGCATGTTCTTCCTACCGGTGAGAGCCTGGCCGTTCAGCCGGCGACGTTGCTCAACGTTCGCGCGGCGCTCGGCTGGCTGCGCGATACGGCTGAGCGCGACGACTTGGTGCTCATTCACTTCTCGGGTCACGGCTATCAAGGCGCGGACGACAACCTCGACGAGGCCGACGGGGTCGACGAGTTCTTCGTGCTCAAGGACACCCGGGCGTCCGCCAAGGACGACACGGCGTTGCGTGACGACGAGTTCGGACGGTTCCTGGATCGAATCGCGTCGGACCACGTGCTCGTGTTCTTCGACAGTTGCTACTCGGGAGGGTTGTCTCGCAGCCTCGTTCCCGGCGCCCGTGCAACCGGCGAGATCTCCGATGTGTTCGGCGACTTCCAGCTGCAAGGCCGGCTGATCCTATCGGCGTCGCAGGAAAGCCAAGACGCGTTCGAGTCGCCTCAACTCGAACACGGCGTGTTGACACACTTTCTTCTCGAGGGCCTGGCGGGGTCCGCCGATCTCAACGAAGACGGTCATGTCACCGCGTGGGAGCTGTTTGGCTACGTTCGCGACGCAGTGCCACCGTTCGTAGCGTCGGAACGGGGAGAGACGCAGATTCCCCAGTTGATTGGCGAAGGTGAGTCGCGCATCGTCCTGGCACAGTCGCCCGCCACGATGCCGCTGACCTTCTTCTACCAGCCCGCCGTGCCGTTCGCCGGCGCGCCGGTACGCTTCCGCAGCGAGTCCGTCGTGGAGGTCGACGACGACGCGTTGAACTGGGATTTCGGGGATGGCGTCACTGCGTCCGGCCGCGACGTCGCACACGCGTACGCTGCCCCGGGTACGTATCGGGTGCAGCACACACGAATCGCGGACGCGAATGCCGTCGCGAAGACCCTCGATCTTGTGGTTGCGCCGAGGGCGTCCGTTGCGTCCGTCGACGATTCGGGGCGCGTCGTCATCACCGTCGGAGCACAGCACGGCGTCGTGCTCGGGGATTGCTTCCGGCCTGCCGCCACGTCGGAGGGTGCAGACGACGACATCGTCCCGATTCTGGAAGTCGTCGAGATCCTCGACGCAACGTCATCCGCCTGCGCCGCGGAAGATTCCCCGCATCTACCGAAAGTCGGGGACGCGTTGCTCCCCGTGCTCGACGGAGCTGACGCTCCGCGCAGCGAGGGTCGCTGAGCTACTCCTCCAGCTCGACCGTCACCAGGAACACTCGTTCCGGTCGGTGAACCTTGAGTACGAGGCGATCGCCCGGTCGTTTAGACTCGAGCAACGTCTGCATGTCCGCGCATGAGTTGATTGGCACCGCGTTGGCATAGGTAATCACGTCGCCGGCGCGAAGGCCCGCCTGTTCGGCGGCCGTTCCTTGGACCACCGCGGCCACGCGAATGCCCGCACCGTCCGTCTCCTCGCATTGGATGCCGAGCACGACGCGATCTCTCGAGTAGTCGAAACTCAACGTCTCCACTGGATGCGTTGTCGCGGAGGCAAACGGAATCACGACCGTGGGTTGATCGATCATCTCACCGGCTTGCGTACCTTTGCGATCGTCGCTCGCGAACGGATCGGCCAAGTACACGGCCAGATCGATCGTCCCTCGCAGCGATTCCAGCGCCGAGTGTGATTGCGACGGCGTGGCAAACTCAAACTGAAGCGCTTCGTCCGCACTCACTTGCCAACCGGAGATCGAAACCGATTGAAACGGTCGCAGGATCCACTTCCGGTCGCTCGACGTTCCCTCAACCGGTAGGTTTCCGTTCGTGTTCAATCCGTCGACCGACAGCACAACGCCGACGTAGCTCGACGTCAGATTGCGGAGATTCACGCGATACGCGCGCCCGAGGAGCGGGTCGATATCGTACTCGCTTCGCTTCACGAAGTACGCCCGCCTGAGTGCGAGGCAGGCGCCAAGGTCGCTGCCGGTGAGGTCCGTCGTTCCGCCACACACAGACAACACATCCGCAATCGCGGCCGCGTCCTCGTCGGCAAGCGGAGAGAGGTGGGTGGCAAGCAGTTGCTCGTCCATCGCCGCCCAGGTTCCCCAGTGCAGGATTCCCCAAGACTCGAACGCCTCGATTTCGACCGCCACGAACTGCCCGGTCGCCGCCGCGACACCGACCCCGTACGCCAGACAGCCTACGAGCAATGCCATCAAGATTCTTCGCATGGAACACTCCCCCTTGATCCAATCCGGTTCTCCACCATTATGGCGAAGGTCGGGGGGGGAAGACCAGTCTACCGAGGGAGCGTCACACCGCGTTGATTCTGGTACCCACCGCCCGACTCTTTCTCCGAGTACGTACGATTCGGACGGCGGCCACGGAAGAAGACGACTTGGGCGATGCCTTGGCCCACGTGAAGGCGGATCGGGAGCGGCGACACGTTGGCCAATTCAATCGTGAGGATTCCCTTCCAGCCCGGTTCGAGCGGCGTCACGTTCACCAACAGACCGCAACGCGCGTACGAACTCTTGCCCCAGCACACGGCGCAGACATCGTCGGGTATATTGAACCATTCCACCGATTCCGACAGGACCTGCGAATGAGGCAGCAGCTCGAACGTGGCGTCCGCCTCATGCTCCCGGAAATGGCTCTGGGGAAAGTCGATCGGATCGAGAACCTCGTTGACCCCGCCGAGAGGGACGAGAAACCGCTTCCCCAGCCGAAGGTCGTAGCCGAAGCTCCCCAGTCCATACGAGGGCTTGCCCTCTTGCCGGGGAACGAATGGATCGAGCATCGGGTCCGCCCCGACACACAATGCCGTGATCTCTTGATCGGACAACACGCCATACGTCGTCATGCACAACTCCCCTCATCCAACCACTCCGGATGCTTCACCTGACGCAACACGGCATCGATGAAGCTTCGCCACTCCGCCAGTCGGTGCGACGATCGCTGGCGAATCATCCGCTGGAGAGCCATGTAGTTCAAACAGACGACCCTCCGCTGCAGAAACGACTCCGGCAGATCGTGTTTGACCGCCTCCCAGTCCTTCTCCTCGATCAGCCGATTCAGATGCGCCAAGTGCGCCGCCGGAATCGGCGATGCGAAATCCTCCTGACGCAGTGTTCGCGATGTCATCGTGTGCATCGTCGATTGGGACTGCTTGGAGACCCCGGCGCGATACGTATCGAACTGCTGCCAGAAGTACCTCGGGGCGTCGACGTCCAGCCACACGACGATCGATTCGAGGAACTTGTTGTGACCGTCTCCTTTGAAGCACAGCCTGCCGGCAACCGAGTCCATTCGTTCCGGGTCCTGGTTGTACGACATCGACAGCCCGAGCAATGCCGAATCGTGGCCGTGTTCTTCCAGCAATCGAACATTCACCGTGGATCTCCTTCCGTGGCACGGCTTCCCGGCTTCTCCGGAACGCTTCCGCGCCGGCATGCGGGGCACGTCGCCGGAGCGTACGTGGGGATCGTCATGCGAACGAGCGCGTCGATCGCGATTCCTGCTACATCGTGCGCCTCGGAACGATCGACAATCGCGCCCACGCCGAGGATCTCCGCGCCGCAGTCCCGGATCGCCGTAAGCGCTTCACTCGTCGTTCGTCCCGTCGTGATGACGTCTTCCACGACGTAGATCCGTTCCCCTTGCCCGATCTCGAATCCCCGCCGGAACGCGTAGCCGCCATCGCGCTCGCGCTCCGGAAACGCAAACGGCACGCCGAGGCACCGCGCCACCTCGTAACCGATGATCAGGGCGCCCAATGGCGGAGACACGATCCGATCAACCCGACGTCGAATCGCGTTCGCCATTGCTTCTCCGATGCGGGCGGCGCGCTCCGGCAACTCCAGCGCTCGCGCGCATTGCACGTAGCGTTCGGAGTGTCGGCCCGAGGAAAGGAGGAAGTGCCCCTCCAATACCGCACCGGAAGCTTTCAATAACGCCAGCCAGTCTCGGGAATCAGCCACCTCTCGCCTCCTCGATGTCGCGCCTGAGCCTCGCCGCCGCGTCCCGTGGATTGGCGGAAAAAAGAATCGAACGCGAGGCGTTGATCAAACAGATCCGATCCCGCCGTGTAGCAGCGAAGAACGCCGCCGCGTCTCCGCCTTGGGCGCCGATGCCCGGAACCAGCCACGGCAACGCCGCGGACGCGTCATCCATTCGGCAAACCACGTCCGATCGCGTCGCCCCGACCACGAGGCCCACCTGTCCCGGATGCGTTCCGTTCAGCTGTACGGCCATGGCTCCGATCCGTTCGTACAGCGGCGGTTCTCCATAATCCACGACCGCGCGCGCCGATGGATTGGACGGGAGTGCCAGCAAGAACGCGAACCCGCCGGCCTCGAGGAACGGGACGACGGCGTCCTCCCCCATGTACGGGACCAGCGTGATCGCGTCGGCCTCCAGTTCTCGGAACGCGGCGTGCGCGTACGCGGCCGCGGTCGACGAGATATCGCCGCGCTTCGCATCCAGAATCACGGGGCGCCCTTCGCGGTGGACGCGGGCGATCGTGCGTCGAAGCAACGTCCAGCCGTCCGCACCCAACGCTTCATAAAACGCGCTGTTCGGCTTGTAGGCGCACGCATGCTCGGCTGTCTCCGCAATGATGCGTTCCAGGAACCCGCCGACTCCATCGGCGGTCCGAGAGATCCCATGCGGCAACCGGTCCAGGTGCGGATCCAGTCCCACGCACACGGCGCTGCCCGTCTCGGCCATTGCGCACCGAACGGCATCACTGAACATCGAACCCTCCTCTTTGGGCCGCTCCGACAAGATCGTTCACGGCCGCCACTCCACGCTCGTCCATCCATCGTTCCAGTTCCTCGACCAGCCGTTGCGGCAACGCCGGATCGACCATCAGCCCGAATCCGATGCCGACGAGATCGGCGCCCGCCATCAGCATTTCGAGCAGGCCGCCGAGCGTATTCACGCCCCCGGTCCCGACGATCACCGCATCGGGAAACGCGCTGCGGACCTCGAATACGCGCGCCAGTGCGATCGGGAGGATCGCCGATCCGCTCAGCCCTCCGTACATGTGGTCCAGGAACGGCCGACCGGTCGCCCAATCGACGCGCAGCCCACGGACGGAGTTGATCAGCGTCAGGCCCCGCGCCCCTTGCGCGAGTGCACGCTCGCACGACTGAACGAGGTTTCCACTGTCTCCCGGAAGCTTGACCAACAACGGGCGGTCCGTCTCGGACGCAGCCGCACGGGTGTACGCCGCCACCTCATCGGAGTCCGCGCCTGGAACCGCTCCACCCAGGTTCGGACACGACAGGTTGAGCTCGATCGCATCGATCGCGTCCAAGGTGGCCACCTTTCGCAGAAGTTTGTGCAACTCGGATACCGATGCCGCGGCGATGCTGAGAATACGGCGCACCGGAAGCTCCGCCACGCGCGGCTGGATGCTATCGGCAAACGCATCGAATCCCGGGTTCTCCAGACCGATCGAATTCAGCGCGCCCGCAGGACAGTCGACGAGCCGCGGTTGTGCGTTCCCCCGCCGCGGATGGAGCGTGATCGTTTTCGTCGTCACGGCTCCCAGTCGAGCAAGCGCAATCTCGGATGCGAGCTCGATCCCGAAACCCGCCGGTCCTGAGGCGAGCACCACCGGAGACGCGAATCCGATCCCGAGCCGGGACACCTTCACATCAGCCACGGCAACTCCCGCAGAGCGAACAACGGTCCTTCCTTGCAGATGCGTTGCATCCCCGAGGACGTCTCGATACTGCATCCCAGGCACGTTCCGATCCCGCATCCGATCCGCGCTTCCAACGAGACGTACACGTCGTCGACGTCGCGGTACCGCGCCGCGATCAATCGCAGCATCGGCTCCGGCCCGCAGGCGATGATGCCCTGTCCGGGACGCCACACCGATGCCAATTGCTCGTGTGCGCGCCGTCCGTCCTCCCGCTCCGCGGTCAACGACACTTCGTGAAGAAGGCCGGCCGCATCCCGCGTTCGGAAGCCGTACACCTCACCGGCAACCAATTCGGGGCGTCGCTTTCGGAAGTACAGCAGCGGTGCGGCGCCGCTTCCCCCACCGACGAGAACGTACTTCCGTGCGTGCGAGATCTTGTCGAGATACGGCGTCCCGTAGGGACCACGAATCTCAAAGACGGTTCCCCTCGGGGCGGTGGCGAACTTCTCTCGTACGCGGCCCTCCGTCTTGACGAACAGCTCGAGGCCCAGGTCACTCGCCGACATCACCGAGAACGCCCGGGGAAGACACGCATCGTCCGAGTAGCGCACCAACACGAACTGCCCGACGGCAACGTCGCTTGCCACCCCCGGTCCGCGAAGCAAGACGCGCGCGTATCGCTGCGATGCGCGGCGGTCGATCAACTGCGCACGTTGCCAGAAGAAACGCGACCCCGTCAGGGTCGCGTCGTCATGTTCTATGGTCTTGTCGTCCACCCGGTCCCCCGTGCTGCTGTTCAGGTTCTCGGGAATACAGAATACACCAGGGCGTCCGACGGAATCAACCCGAGGTCACGGTTGGCACATTACAAGCCCTTCCGTTGCGCTTTCTTCCACGCATCCCGTAGCGTCGCCGTCCGGTTGAAGACCGGGCGATCCGGCGCCGAGTCGGGATCGAGGCAGAAATACCCCATTCGCTCGAACTGGAAACGGGTTCCGATGGCCGCGTCGAGCACGCTTGGCTCGATCGGGCAATCGGACAACACGCGAAGCGACTCCGGATTGAGCGTCTCCAGCCAGCTCGCTCCGTTCGACGGAGCCATCGGGTTCTCGACACTGAACAGAGGATCGTAGAGCCGGACCTCCGCGTTCACCGCGTGCTGTGCCGACACCCAATGCAACGTCGACTTCACCTTGCGACCGTCCGGTGCGTCACCTCCACGCGTCGCCGGGTCGTACGTACAACGAAGCTCGACGACGTTTCCGTCGGCGTCCTTGACGACCTCCTCGCAACGGATGAAGTATGCGTACCGCAGGCGGACTTCACGCCCTGGGGCGAGCCGATAGAACTTCTTCGGCGGATCCTCCATGAAATCCTCGCGCTCGATGTACAGCTCGCGCGCGAACGGAACCTGCCGCGTTCCGGCCGCGGCATCCTCGGGATTGTTGACCGCCTCCAGCGTCTCCTCTTGCCCTTCCGTGTAGTTGGTCAGGACGACCTTTAACGGATGGAGCACGCCCATGACGCGCGGCGCCCGCCGATTGAGATCCTGGCGGATGTGATGCTCGAGATACGCCATCTCGATCGTTCCCTCGGCCTTGGTGACGCCGATGCCTCGGACGAACGCCTGGATCGCCTCGGGGGTAATCCCGCGGCGGCGCATTCCGGCGATCGTCGGCATGCGGGGGTCGTCCCAACCGCGGACGTGCCGTTCTTCCACCAGCTGCCGTAGGTAGCGCTTGCTCATTACGTGATGCGTAATGCCAACCGCCGCAAATTCGATCTGGCGCGGCCGATGAGGAACCGGCAAGTTGTCAATGAACCAATCGTAGAGCGGTCGATGGTTTTCGAACTCGAGCGTACAGAGTGAATGCGTGATCCCCTCGATCGCATCGGACTGCCCGTGTGTCCAGTCGTAGGTCGGATAGATGCACCAGTTGTTTCCGGTCCGATGGTGCTCCGCACGGAGGATTCGATACAGGACGGGATCGCGCATGTTGAGGTTCGGGTGCTGCATGTCGATCTTGGCGCGAAGCGTCTTCGATCCGTCCGGGAACTCGCCCTCCCGCATGCGCCGGAACAAATCTAGGTTCTCCTCGACCGACCGGTCCCGGTACGGACTGTCCACCCCCGGCGGAGTGACGACACGGTCGCCGTCTCTAACCGCCGTACCACGGTATTCGGAGATTTGCTCCGCCGTCAAGTCGCAGACGTACGCCTTGCCCGCACGAATCAGAACTTCGGCCCACTCGTACAGCTGGTCGAAGTACTCGGACGCGAAGAACAGGCGATCCTCCCAGTCGGCGCCCAGCCAGGCGACGTCGTGCTGAATTGACTCCACGAACTCTGTGTCCTCGGCGACCGGGTTGGTGTCATCGAATCGCAGATTGAACTTGCCGCCGAACTCCTGCGCGACCGTGTAGTTGAGCAGGATGCTCATCGCGTGCCCGATGTGGATGTAGCCGTTCGGCTCCGGAGGCCAGCGGGTGTGTACGCGACCTTCGTTCTTTCCTTCGGCCACGTCCTCGGCGATGATGCGTCGGATGAAGTCTCGTCCCTCGGTCTC
>Ga0272441_10006107_pt1 | contig 20450 bp, 24 predicted proteins | sample SSMProp6N_FD_193582 | JGI IMG/M metagenome (GOLD analysis project Ga0272441, IMG submission 193582) | Marine sediment archaeal communities from Little Sippewissett salt marsh, Falmouth, MA, United States - SSM-Prop-6N | ecosystem: Environmental > Aquatic > Marine > Wetlands > Sediment ...
TCCCATGCTCTTGCAAAGACCCTCTAACATTTGGGTATAGCGCTATAAGTCGCGGAAATATCTTGACTTGTACTAAATGCGGTAAACAAACTACAAATATCGATGATGTTGTGAATGGTTATGTGTCAAAAGAATTAAAATCCACAATGAGGTAAAAATGCGATTACTCGGAGACAAAATCATACTGGAACGTGTAAAAGAGGAAAAAATAGGACACATCTTCCTCCCGGATGACCCAAACAAAAGAGCCCGGAAGGGGATTGTTAAACATGTGGGAACCGGGAAGAAAGCAAAAAACGGAAAAAGAACCCCACACACTGTAAAACCTGGGGATACTGTTTACTACTGGCGCAACCATGGCCAACCTGTAGATATCGACCCTATCACGGAAAATGTGGTAATTTGTGAAGACCAATTGCTGGGAGTAGAGTGCTGACGAAAGCAGAAATCAGAAAAAAGACCCATGAGGTATATCGTGACGGAATGAACCGAGGGATAACAGGGAGGCATTTAGTAAGATGGGTGGAGAGGAAAATAACCAAATGGATCAACAAACAACCGAAGTAAGGCAGGGTGCCCGGAGCGCTATAAAGATGTTTTTTGACCTCTATTTGGAGGATTTTGGTGTAAAATACGCTGGGTACGAACACATCAAATTTCTCAAAAGACTCAAAGAACTGGGGTATCCTCAAAACATTTATGTTGATTGAGTTATGAAGAATATTGAAAAACCGCCAGATTACCCTTTTGGGTACACATGTGTGGCTGATATGGAGAAGGATAATATCCGGCTTGATTTCATTATTGATGTCGGTATCCAAGAAATGATGAGAGAAAAGAATTTTAAAGTTACAATTGGGAAACAATAATGCCAACAGGTAGACCAATAAAATACAATAAAAGTTGAGTTATGCCTAGACTTTACGGATTCACACCAGCAGAACAACGCCAGGAAATAAGGCCGACTGCTTATGGGTATAAACCAGAGTACCAAGGTGAGCCTGTTTATCAACCGATAGGGGCCGAAGGACTTCCCCCGAATGAAAGACCTCTTGATGGGCTCATAAATTTAATGAGAACCATGGACTGGATGACAGGAGCACCAGCCAGAGCCGGGTTAGCAAAATATATCGAAGCCGTCAAACACAAATCGACCTTTCCAGAACTGCAAGCAATGAAAGCCTTGGCAAAGGCATTCACTAAACCCCCAGAGGAATCACCCACCGGGAAAGACATTGCCTCAAGTCTCGGGATGAGTTCCCTATCCCTGAAAAGAGCAGCAGAAAAAGCAGGTTATGACCCTGGCTACTATCCTGATATCTCACCAGCTGGAATGGCTGGGGCATTGGTGGAAGGTGTCGCTAATTTGCCAACTCCGGGTTTGGCGGCTATGGGGATGATGGGGAAGGCTCCGAGGATGGCAAAGGGAATGGCTGGAACGCTAGGGAAAAAAGTCTACCATGGCTCCCCCCATAGATTCGATAAATTCAGCCTAAGTAAGATCGGAACCGGTGAGGGACGCCAGGTATTTGGGCATGGTTTGTATTTTGCAGATAATCCGAATATCGCTAAAGAATACGCTGAAGCATTGGGCGATCCTACACTTATAAAAGAATGGCGCTTAATGAACCACGAAATGAGTGATATTATTCCTAGAATAGATAAAACAGCCGAAAAGTATAATGTTAGTACCGACGAAATCAATGAATATTTTAGAAATATTGAAAAAATGAACGAAACATCACAGAATCCAAATAAATATATTGAAGATTTAAATATAAATGATGAGATAAAGAAGGAATTAAGAGAGTTTTCGAATATGGATAAAAAAATGGCTGACTTTGAAAGGGATAATTCAAGTAAGCATTTTTACACCGCACGCATCCCAGAGGGTGATTATCTGAAGTGGGATGAGCCTTTGAGTAAAGCGCAGAAGAAAAAAATAAAACCGCTTATTGAGCAAGCTAAAAAATCATTTCCAAACTTAAAAGAAGACGATTTAACTGCATCAGCATTTTATAAACTTTATTCCGATCATCGTGGAGGTAATCCACAAGAGGCATCTAAAGCTTTAAACGCTTTAGGAATTCAAGGCATAGATTACCCCGCCGGTACTTTCTCAGGAGTAGAATCTAAAGCCCGCAACTATGTAGTGTTCTCAGATGAGGGAATAAGCATAGAGGATATCAAAAAATTAATGTTATTGGGTGCAGGGGCAGGAGTTGGGGCAGTAGCATACACGGGGAAACAATAATGCCAGGTGGGAGACCGACAAAATACAATAAAAGGCTAGCGGATAAAATCTGCAATGCCCTTGCCGACGGGAAATCACTAAGAAAGATTTGTAATCCCAAAGATATGCCTAATCGAGGGACTGTTTATCGGTGGCTAGGTGAAAATGAAAAATTTAATAACCAATACGCACGCGCAAAACGGGAAATGGCCGAGGATATGGCTGAAGAAATCCTCGAAATCGCCGATGATACCTCGATGGATATGGGGTTTAAAAAATCAGAAGATAAGGATGGTAAGGGTGCAACCCCTTTTGTCGATAAAGAAAATATCCAACGTTCCCGGGTCCGGATTGATACCAGGAAATGGCTGATGAGTAAATTAATTCCTAAGAAATATGGGGACAAACAGGAGATAGAGCACAGCGGAGAGTTGAAAATAGGATTTGCTGAAACGCTAAAACAGAAATGGGATGAGCGCAAAAGAGGCTGAAATACTCTACAAATATGCTGACAAACCCTTGGCATATGTGGAAGATGTTTTAGGCGCTATCGCTGACACATGGCAGGAAAATGCTCTAAATGACCTCCCAAGCAACCACAGACTAGCAATCGGCACCGGGCATGGAGTAGGAAAAACTGCTTTTGTTGCTTGGGTAATAAAATGGTTTATCGCTACCCGCCCAAATCCACAGATAGTAGTCACTGCAAATACCAAATCACAGCTTGACACAAAAACATGGCGGGAGCTGGGAAAATGGCACTCCCGGGCGCTGGATGCTCCATTATTTGAAAAAATAGCAACCCGGTACTATCTCAAAGAACGCCCGGATACCTGGTTCTGTGCATCAATCCCATGGTCTGAATCACGGACAGAAGCATTTGCCGGTACCCATGAGGAGCATGTACTAATAATATTTGATGAGGCCTCCGCTATTGCCGATCCTATCTGGGAAGTGGTAGAAGGGGCAATGACAACTAAGGGTGCCTACTGGGTAGTGGCAGGCAACCGCACCCGGAACACTGGCAGGTTTAATGAGTGCTGGGGCAGGTTCAAACACCGCTGGAAAACCTACGATATTGACAGTAGAGAATCAAAATTTAGTGATAAAGAGCAAATTCAAAAATGGATAGAAGATTATGGCGAAGATTCAGATTTTGTTAGAGTACGAGTTAAAGGATTACCTCCAAGAGCGGAATCAAATCAGTTTATATCCGAGATTAACCGAATTACTGCGGAAGGTTACGAAGGATCCCCGCTTCTCCTTGGGTTCGATGTTGCAAGATTCGGCGATGACCAAAATGTTATCGTTACTAGGCAAGGGCGGAGGGCTCGTGTCATTCGAAAGTGGCGGGGAGTGGATACTATGCAAAGTGCTGCATTCGGGGCAGAAGAGATCGGTAATCTTAAGCCGGACGCAGTGTTCGTTGACGGAGTCGGTGTCGGAGGCGGGGTCGTAGACCGGCTAAAACAATTGGTGGATCCTTCCCTTATAATTGAAGTTAATTCTGGCCGCCCAGCAAAGGATAAAAAGAAATATTTTAACAAAAGGGCGGAGATGTGGGATAGGGTGAAGGCTTGGTTGAAGGCTGGCGCTGATCTCCCAAACGATAGGGAGCTATTATCTGATTTGGTATCCCCGGAGTATCATTTTTCCCCGAAACAGCAGATAATCATTGAAAAGAAAGAGGACATGAAACGGCGGGGGCTGGCATCTCCTGATTGTGCCGATGCCCTTTGCCTTACCTTTGCTGAGGAAATCCTAAAGGAACACCCGAAAACAGAAGAAAATTACGATCAACCATACCAGGGGACAGGTTCATGGATGCGGTAAACCAAAAAGTGGATAAACTACACACAGAAATGATGGTTGCCCTCTATAAAATCGTCACCAGGGAAGACTTTCAGCTTGATAACCACGTAAAAACTTATATATTAGGAGAAACTAATATAGATAAGATAATAAGCTCAGAGGAAAAATTTATCAAAGTAATCTGGGATGGAAAGGACACTGATTTGTTACTGAAGCTGGTAAATAACCGTTTTACACCAATAGATGATTGTGGAGTGATTAGTCCATTATGTTCAGAGCATGCAGACCCAAACAGGATAGTTGTGAGGGAATTATCTTGAGTGACGCGGTTAAATGCCCGCGGTGTAATGGTGCCATGGTTATCCCTGCCCCTAATGTGGTCATGTGCCCTTTTGATGGGGTAATGATTAATGTTAGGCAAAAACCCACACGGAAAGTTAAAAAACAGGTAGAATGGGGAGTTTAAAATCACATAAAAAAGGAAGTGAATGATGGAAAATCAACATAGAAAAATTAAGGGCTACCGGGAACTTACCCAAGAAGAAATAGATCTCATGAATGAAGTCGAAGAAAAGGCCGCTGAGGTTGGTGACCTTGTTTCCAGATTGTGGGGTGTAGCTCCAAATGGTACAGAGCATGGACGTTGGCTTTCGATTGGGAAAACTCAATTACAACAGGGTTTCATGGCTTTAACCAGGGCTATTGCTAAACCGGAGTTTTTTTAGCATAAATATCACATAAAAAGGAGTGAATAATGGCAGAAGTTTATATCCCAACAACAGAAACGAGTAGTACGACATCGAATAGTGGTATCGTATTCGAGGTAAAAAATACCAAACCTCTCATAAAGAGATTGTGGTATCTTTTATCTAATCCATTTGTGTATGTATTTAAAGGAGAGTGGAGACTGTAATTATGATTTGTGAAGTTTGCCAAGAACAGATATGGCGTGAGAAAAAAGATCAGCAAATCTCAAGGCTTAAAAAATTAGCAAGGATGGAAGTTTATAAAGCGATAAGGTCTAAATTATTAAAAAAGGCTGATAAATGCCAAGTATGTGAAAGCACGAAAAAGGTGCAAGCTCATCATTGGCATGGGTACAACAGTGATAGATGGTTAGATGTCTTGTGGCTCTGTCAACATTGTCATGAGTATCATGAAAGGATTGTAAGGGAGTGTGGTTTAACAACTTACAAAAGATGGAAGTTCTATCCCAGGAATCTTATTAACATTTAAGTTGTTTTATAAATAAATTAATTATATAATAAGTAGTATATGCCCTTAACACCACATGAATTAGCGCTCCGCCGCTTCCAAAAAGGCAAGGATGCTTTAAACGAATTCCATCAATTGGCTATTGAAGATAAGGAATTCAAATGTGGGAAACAGTGGCCAAGTGAGATTAAAGCGGAAAGGGAAGCGACAGGCCGCCCATGCCTCACCCTAAACACGATCCCTGTTTTCACTGACCAAATCTCCAACTCAAACGCAATGAACAAGCCCCGGATTCGGGTAGTGCCGAACGGGAACGGAGCAGATGAGGAGACGGCTAAGGTCTTAAATGGGATAATTAGGCACATCCAAAATAATTCCAACGCAAAAAATGCTTATAACACCGCTTTCAGTGACACTGTAGACACCGGGCTTGGAGGGTTCACCATGGACGTGGACTACATTAAAGAGGATTCGATGAAGCAGGATGTTTTTATTAACAGAATCCGCAATAATCTTGCAATCATACCAGACCCAAGCGCTCAAAAACTGGACTATTCGGATAGGGAATGGCAGTTTGTTGAGTATTCCTATGATAAAGATGCATTTCAAGAAGAGTATCCGGACAGGGAAATAACCTGCCTTGACACTGAGAATTCTTTTCAAACAAGTTGGTATGGTGAGCAGGTGAGAGTGGCCGAGTACTATTACAAGGAGTATACCCCTGACACTTTATACCTACTGGCAGACGGAAACGCAATATATAAATCAGTTTATGACAAGCAAATTGAGGAAATATTAGAGAAAGAGCCTGAGTTTATACCTCCTGAAATAGTAGACCAACGCCCCACAAAACGGAAAAAAGTAAAATGGGCTCTTATGGATGGTGCCGGGTTCATTGAAGAGGCTGATTTGCTTTGGTGTGACATCCCGGTGGTGATAATGCTCGGGGAAGAAGATGACATTGCCGGTAAACAGCATTTACAAGGTAAAGTACGCAGGCTAAAAGACCCGCAGCAGGAGCTAAACTTCTGGTCATCCGCGGAAACTGAGGGTGTTGCTCTCATGCCTAAACCGAAATGGGTGGCAGCAAAGGGAAGTTTCAAATCAAATCAGAGGGAATGGGATGAATCCAACACTAACCTAAAATCCACTCTTGAGTATGATATTGTCGAGGGGCCCGACGGCCAGGTAATGCCTGCCCCGCAGTTTGTGACATTCAATTCTGTCCCTATGGGAGCCGATAGACTGTCAAGCAAATCGGTTGATACAATTAAATTTCTTTCTGGTGTCTCTGATCCTTCCTTGGGACTTCTTTCCCAGGAGCGTTCCGGGGTGGCTGTTAAGGCGTTACAAAGCAAAACGGACGTAGGCACCTATGAATACACCGAGCATCAAATTGTAGCTCTGGAGTATGCAGGACGATTACTGGTTGACATCATCCCCAAGATATGGGACACACCGGACGAAATCGTTCGCATCATGGAAGAAGATGGAACAATCACCAAACAGCAGATAAATAAAACTAATGTCCGCCGGGATGCAAATGGCATGCCTGTAGAGAGCCCATATCAGTTAAACCAGGGAACCTATGACGTTGTAATTGAGGTTGGCGCTGATTTCCACACAAAGAGGGAACAAAACAGGGAATATCTGATAGAATTTGCTAAAGCCTTCCCTGGTTTTGCAGAGACTTTCCCAGATCTGGTTGCAAAGGATATGGATTTCAATTCCGCCCAGGAAATGGTGGAGAGGATACAATACGTTCTTGAGCAGAAATATCCTGGCATGATAAAATCAAAAGACGGGAAAATTAATCCTGCTCAGTTCATGGCGCTTGTGCAGAAATCTCAAAAAATGCAACAGGCAATCCAGGAATTATCCGCACAACTTAATGACCAGGCCGCTGAAAGACAGACAAAAATGGTTATTGCTAACGCTGACAACCAGACGAAATTAGCTGTAGCACAGATAAACGCAGGTAATAAAGTCGAAACCACTGTAATTAAAGCAAACGCCGATTTACAGGAAAAAATCATACAAGAAGAATCAGAAATGAACAAACTTGTATATCACACACAACAAAAAGTACCGGATTTATAGGCCGGGTAGGAGGTAATATGTTTAAAATACTGGAGTTATTCAGGAAATTAATTTTCTTCAACATCTGTTTATATGCAGATGAGGAAGGCGGCGGCATGGCCGAGGGAATGGATGACGGTGTAACGGTAGAGGAAGCACCACAAGAGGTTGACACTTCCACGGAATCAGAAGGATCCCAGGAAGAGAGTGAAGAGTCAGAGGGATCTGAAGACTCAGAAGACTCAGAAGAATCAGAAGAAGGTGAAGAAACTGAAGAATCAGAGACCCAAACCCAGGATAAAACCCCTAAATGGATGAAGCGGGAAATTTTCCTTGAACGGGAGCGCCGGAGGGAGCTTGAGAGGGAACTTGACAGACTCAAGCAAGAGCAGCAGCCTAAAAAACAGGAGCCGGAATATACCGACATAAACGAGCCGGAAGAGCCAGACCCAGATGACTTCGATGACGTAAATGAGTACAAGAAAGCTGAAAAGCAGTACAAAAAGAACCTCCGTGCCTATGACAGGGCGCAAATCAAAAAAGAAATTATACAAGAAACTCAAAGAACACAGAAAGACCAGCAGCTACAAACCTTAGCCAGTGACTGGGCGGCCAAAGAAAGGGATGCCGTCAAAAAAAAACCTGATTATTATGACGTGGTAGACGAACTCAAGGCAAATCTGGGTAATGATCAAAAAGGCCAGTTCATTTTCCAGAGCATTTTGAAATCCCGCGACCCCGACTTGGCATATCATCTGGGAGCAAATCCAGAGACAATACAAAAGATAAAGTCACATAATGATCCGGGTGAAGTCTTAATGGCAATTGGTGAAGTGAAAGCCAGTCTGGGAACACCTAAAAAAACACACGTATCTAAAAAACCTGCACCGATTAAGAAACCTAAGGGCGGCGGAAGCACCAAAGATGACAAACCTAAGGTTGAGGACTCGGATGATGAGTGGATACGGAAAAGAAATTTGCAATTAGCGAAGAAAAAAGGAATTAAAGTAGCTTAAAAATCTTTTAGAGGCTCCCCGGCATCACTGCCGATTTAACTTACTCTATAAGTTAATAAGGTACTTGTACTTATAAACATTAACTTAGGAGTAAATTATGTCACATGGCTTTTTGAATCCTACAGAATACGCAAGAGAGATTCTAAGGATTCTACACAATAAATTGGTATTTACCCGTGTTATACGCAGGCAACACGAAAAAGAGTTTGCGCAGGCTGGTAGGAAGATCGGCTATAGTGTACGAGTTAAGAAACCCAACAGGTTTACTGTTTCTGAGGGCGCTGCTCTTGATCCACAAGACATTGCACAGGAATATGAGACCCTGACGGTTGATAAACAACGGCACATTGATACATCCATGACCAGTGCTGAACACACAATGGAACTGGATGATTGGTCAAAAGATATCGGTGCCCCGGCTATGTCCAAACTGGCTGCGAAGGTAGACTTCGAAACCATGGATATGACTGAAACTATCGGTAACTTTGTTGGTACGCACGGAACCACTCCGGCAACGCACCTTGTTCTTGGGCAAGCTAAGGCTCTGCTTATGGATTATGGATGCCCGGAAGATGAACTCATAATGGTTGCGTCTCCTCTCATGACCGCCACAATCCAGGATGCTCTGAAGGCACTTTTCAATCCTCAAAAGACGATTGGCGGAGACAATATCAAAGGAAGTCTGGGGAAATGGAATGGTTTTGATTGGAACACCACTGCCCAGGTCAAGAATCACACTTGCGGCAGCTATGATGCCAATTTTGACATCAATGTGGCAACTGCTGAGGGTGGATCTACTCTGACGGTGGATACCGGGACGGGTACCGTTCTCAAGGGTGATCTTTTCCAGGTTGCCGGAACGAACGGTGTAAACCCCGACAATGACCAGACACTACAACATCTGTATACTTTCTGCTGCCAGACCAGCCAAGCCGCGAATGCCACAAGCATTCCTGTCCAGCAGCCTCTGCGCACTACTGGAGCCTATAAAACCGTGAATACAATCCCGGCTGACGGCGCGTCTCTAGTGTTTAAGGGTACTGCTTCTGAGTCTTATGCATACAACATCTGCTTTCACCCTGATGCATTCACGGTCGCATTTGCTGACCTTGATATGCCTCGCGGTGTTTGGGGTGCTAGGGCTTCTAAGGACGGTATATCTGTCAGGATGCTCGAAGTATACGACAAAGACGCTGATAAAATGGTCACCAGGATGGATGTATTGTTCGGTTGCGGGACAATGTACCACCAGTTGGCTTGTCTTTTACCTGGCGCAGCCAGAACCTAAGAAAGGAGGTAAAAAATGGCTACTAATTACGATTACATCACTGCATGCCCGGATGGCCTGATTATTTGTGAGTATTCAACAGATAAACTTGCTTTCCACGGACACACACCAACGAGCATGAGCACTGACAGTGGACAGGCGGCAATTACGATTACTGCTGGCGCTACTTCTGGATCTGCTCTTGTGGCATCCTTGCAGAGCCTTGCTACTGCTAACAAAGCGCTGGTTAACCAAATCGCTGGTTATCTGACCGCTAAAGGACTCTGGCACGGTTCATGAGGATAAACCTTGCAGCAGGGGCGGAGAAATCCGCTCCTATCAGTGACGTTCTCAAACGTATTGAGGATGTTACTGATAATGTGAACAAAACTGCTTCTCTGAGGGGGAATCATATCTTTATTGGTTTCCCTTCCAGAGACGAGCGGTGTTATATTGGTCTGGTGGATAGTGTGGCGGTTATGGTTGCCGGGTTTCTTGGGTGTGGTGTGGAAGTAACTATGGACACATTTAGAAATTCTTCATTCCCAGACATACCCCGAAATTACATCCTAAAAAGATTTTACGAAAATGAGGGAACTTCAATAGATAACCCCTATACCCATGTAATGCAAATTGACGATGACATGGCATGGAAACCATATGAGGCACCTATTGAGATGATGAAGGTTGGTAAGGATTTTATTGGAGGCATCGGGCCCCTTAAAAGAGCAGTCAATGACCAGGCTTTTGCAGCTTCCCCGGAACACGGACAGAACCCACATGACAGCATAATTGAAATGATTAATGTGGGTGGGGCATTTATAATGCTTTCCCGGAATTGTGTAGAGACAATGGTCAAAGAGTATGACCATCTTAGGCACCCAGCCATAGATAATTTTCCCATGCTATTTGAGAGATGGCACGATGCAAAACAAGATTATGGTGAAGACATGATGTTTTGCAAGCGGTGGCGGGATATCGGAGGCAAAGTTTGGGGGTATACGGATATTACTTTTGAACATTTAGGACATTACGCAACGGTAGGTAACTACAAACAATATTTAAACCAAGAAATAAATAATCCAGACTCGAAACACGTTAAACCTATTGTTGGGCTGGATAAACCTTTTGAAGAGGAGAAAAAATGTTTAGTACATTAGAAGGCAATGTGTTTATGGCTACCTACCGGAAGGAAGGTAACGCCGCAAACGGAACCATTAACATTACGTTTAAAGTGCCCACAATGGCTAATAACGGCAAAACTGTCCATATGTATGTTATTGGCTCTGTAAGTGGGGCTGACTTTGCAGGCGGAGACCTAGCGGTTATTGAGAACCCTACTATCACAGTTGGCTCGGGGACGGAAAAAGCTATCCAGAACCTCAATAGAGAGGCTTCCAGGGCTAATTATGGGGCTGTAGTGACTGATGAGGACGGGGTAGCAAACGCAGTATCAACAGATGCCGCTATTGCAGACGGAACGGTCATATATGGCGAGGATACCGGCCAGGGTAACACCGCAGGAATGGCTCTTATAAATCTTGGGTGCCCGATCATATTAACCAGGAACCAAGATTATTCTGTGAGAATGACATCCGATACTGCAGACACAACATTAAGTCTGACTATTATTTTTCAGGAAATTGCATTAACATAAGGGGGAAATATGAACTTTCCAAAATGTTTGTATAAAGAAAATTACTATCTAATTGTAACAGATGAGGCCCATTATATTGGAGCAAAAGCCGAAGGGTGGGATGAATCTCATGCCCATATAACCGGGCTGCCTGACAGGTATCTGGGGAAAAAGCCAGAGCCTGCAACCAATTACACAAGGCCAGAACCTGAACAGGATCAAGAAATAAATGACATTCCTCCCCTTGACACACAGATAAGGGATTTTGAGGCTATCTATCAAAAGAAACAAGCTTTGAGGAAGGGTATCCCTACTAAGGCATTTGACCAGTGGCGGGAGAAACATGGCTACAGATAGGAGGTTGTGATGGCTTATGGCGGTTATTTTTCAGGAAATCCATATTTTGCGGGTTCACGTGGTGGTAGAATGATGATGGGTGGTTATTCTCCTGGTATGATGGGCGGTTATGGAGGTTATAGCCCTTATGGCGGATTATATGGAAACCGGATGCGCTCCGCTCAGGGTGGCAGAGACAGAGGCCAAATGATGCAAGGGTTCGCTGATCGTTTCAGGCAACAACAACCTTCTGTACCGGGATTGGGACGGCCTGTGGAAGGTGCTCCAAACGAATTAGCACAAACAAGGACACAAAATCAAAGTCAATATCCTGATTGGGTTGATCCTATTGCTGCACAATCTGATCCGGCAGGATATAATAGGATGATGCAGGGATATCAACAAAGGCAAAATAATCCTTATGGTGGTATGATGGGCGGTTACAGCCCTTGGAATAGAATGGCTTCGATGGGAAGGATGGGTTATGGCTACCGGTGAGGATTACGTCAAAAAAGCCCTAAAAAAGGCCGGCGTATTAGCAGTTGGGGAAACCCCTAATTATGATATGGCAAATGATGCACTGGAAACCTGCAATGATATGCTGGAATTGTGGAATAATGATGGGAAAATAGTCTATGAGATAGTAGATGAGACCCAGACCATAACAGCCAGTACGGGGAGTTACACAATAGGTGACGGCGCAACATGGGACACCGACAGACCGGTAAAAATTGTCCAGTTGAATGTGAGAGACTCCAATAATTATAATTACAAACTTCATCAATGCAGCGCCACGGAATGGGCGGGTATAACCGATAAGACATTGACTAGCACCAGGCCGGATAGATTTTGGTATGATAAAACCTACCCGAATGGTGTGATTAATTTGCATCCCATCCCTACGTCTTCTCTCACAGCAGTGATATATTCATGGAAACAATTTACCGCCATGACACTGGCAGGGACAGTTAATCTGCCAACAGGATACAAACAAGCGGTGGTGATGAATCTGGCAAAAGAATTGTGCATTGAATATGGGCAGGCAATATCGAAGGATTTACAGAGAAGCGCGTGGACAGCACTTAATCTTATCAGTTCTGCTAACAATAAAGGCGGAACCACTCATTTGGATTCAGGGGTAGCAGGAAGACGACACTCTTACAATGTATACACGGATGAATAATGCAGATCCCATTAGTAACGCGGAATTTAAAAACACGGTCAGTAAACCTCACAGCAGAGGAACGGATAAATTTATATCCTGAAGCCACGGGCGTAGACCAATTTGGGAATCCTAGTTATTCGTTAATAGGCACCCCAGGAACATCACTTTTCGCTACTCTCGGTAATACCCCTGTTAGGGGAATGATCCGGGCTGCTAACGGTACGTTTGTTGCCGTGGGAGGGAATACTGTCTATACCATAGACACGGATGGAAACACTACTAGCATTGGAACCATAGGAACCACCAACGGTGTTGTGCGGATGGCCGACAACGGCACTCAGATAGTAATTGCTGACGGAAACACAGTTGTTTATTACACTGATCTATCTTCTGTAGCGGAGCTCACTGAACTAAACACAATCATCTCTGATAATGGTTATGAAGGACCCCAATGGGTAACTAGCCAGGACGGGTACATAATTGTAGCTTTCCCCAATAGTGATGATTTCTTTATCTCTGCTGTTGATAACGCAACATCCTGGTCAAGTTTAGACTACTCCAGTGCCGACGGTAAACCCGGCTATATTGTGGCGGTTATATCACATAGGGACGAATTATGGTTTCTAAAAGATAATTCTTATGAAATTTGGTATAATTCAGGAAACGCCGATTTCCCTTTTGAGAAACACCAGGGAGCGGAAGGGGAGATTGGGTGTGTTGCCGCCGGAAGTGTGGAAAGGCTTGGAAATTCCCTATTTTGGTTAGGTGAAAATGAGGAGGGAGCTGGCCAAGCGTTCATGGCGGATGGGTATAATGTAACACCAATCACAGATCACGGAATGAGTTATGTATTTAATACATTCTCAACATTGACCGATGCGACATCCTGGACATATCAGCAGGAAGGACATTCGTTTTATTTACTTGATTTCCCGATAGCTGATCAGTCATGGGCGTTCGATTTAACTACGGGGATGCGGCATAGGCGTGGATATTTAAATGCTATCACTAATAATTTTGAACGTCAAAGAGGGCATGTGCAATGTCATTTTAATGGTAAAGATTACGTGGGGGATTATCAGACAGGGCAGATATTTGAGCTTGATTTAGACACCTACACTGATAACGGGCAGGAAATCCAGCGCACAGTAATTCTCCCCCACGTTAAAAACGGAACGAAACGGCTGTTTATCAAATCATTTCAATTGGAGATGGAAACTGGGGTAGGGTTGAATACTGGTCAAGGTTCAGATCCTAAAGCCATGCTGCAATTCTCCACAGACAGGGGGCATACTTTTGGTAACGAACATTGGGCGGATATTGGTGCAATGGGAAAACATAACCAGAGGGTTAAATGGTGGATGTTAGGCTCTGTACTTGATACATGGACTCCTAAAATAGTTATCAGTGACCCGGTAAAAGTGGTTATTTCCGCGGCGCATATAGAGGGAAGGTGATTATGCCTCTGGACACCGTACCTCCGCCCATTAAACAGCGAATAACAGACCAAACGGGGATGTGTGACCGCACATGGGCGGTATGGTTTAGGGGATTATATCAAGAGCAAAGGGACACTGGTAGAACATTTTTAAGATTGTCGGATACTCCATCCTCTTATTCTGCCCAGGGATTAGAATTACTCAGAGTAAACACTTCCGAGAGCGCTGTTGAATTTACCACAATCGGCTCAATAGTATCAGGCACCCCTAATGAAATTGAAGTGTCTGGTACCACAACGCTTACTATCGGTCTGCCGGATGATGTGACCATTATCAATGATTTAACGGTTGGGAATGATATAAATATAACAGGAAATATAGATTTTGGTCTTACTCCGGGGAGTGTTGCATTTCAGGGCACAAATGGAATAACAGAGGACAACGTTAATTTTTTCTGGGATGATACAAACGACAGACTTGGAATAGGGACTAACTCACCTTCCCAGGATTTAACAGTTGCCGGAAACCAATTAATAACATCTGACAATAAACTGTATTTCCGCAACACAAATGTATTTATACATTCAAATGATTCAAATGATTTATATCTATCAACATACGACGGTGACGGGGATATATTTCTTTACTCAGGAGTTAGAATATTATTAAGTGCAGGCGAAACGGATATTATAAATATCACTAGTGCCGGTGCTCAAGTCTATAATAATCGAAAACTGTATTTTAATGACACAGATATATATATTAATTCTTCTGTTGATGGACAACTTGATATAGTTGCAGATACAGAGATACAAATAGCAACCCCCACTATTGATATAAATGGCGATGTGGATATAAGTGATACTCTAACCGTAAACGGTAGCGGTCCACACAAAATTAATAGCCTGCTTGGTGTAGGCGGCGACCATACTGATGGGATATTGCATGTAATTGAAGGCTCTGCCGGATCGGTATCCGCTTCAAGTGAGGCTGATGTTGCAGTATTTGAAATGAACGGCTCTGATGGGATTTCGATATTAGCTCCCGATAACGCATATTCCAGGATGTATTTTGGTTCACCGTCGAATAATGCGGCAGCGAAATTATATTGGAGATACACCGATCTCGAATTTTTTATAGGCACAAATGAAGCAAACGCAAAAACTATTTTGATGTCTGGAGCATCTACCGTAGCAATAACGCTTGACCCTACAGACGGTATTTTATGCAAAAACAACGTAATAGCCGATGATCCAAATGTCTACGCTATTGGGGCGGTAGGCTCTGAGTTCTCAGATATATATTTAGGCCAGGGTGCTATAATATATGGCCAAGATGACCAAAGCAACACTATTACAAGTAGTGCAACAGGGTGGACGTTTAACCTAAAAACAACCGCCCCACGTTACGACATAAACGACGCTAACACCTACATAACTGAAGACGGATCCAGTAACATGACGTTTACGGATGCTGTTACCGGGACTAAGACTTTGGCAGAGCTGGCCGAGAAAGTCACAATAAATAATGATGCTGATAATCGGTTAGTTACTGCACTGGGGACTGGGGATTTAAACGCTGAGGCTAATTTAACTTTTGATGGCAGTACAGCGACAATTATTGGTAACGTTGTTATAGGTCCTGCCAACTCCGACACTAATCAAACTTTAAATGTGGTTGGCACTACAGGTAATGAGCAAATACAGGCCGTGGTATACAGTACAAATTCTAATCTGAATGCGGCTTTTGAAGGAATAAAATCTCATAGCGATACAATAGGAACAGACGCGACAACTTTGGATGGGGAAAAATTATTCAGTTTTAGCGCTAAAGGCGTGGATAGCGGCGGTAACAAGGATCTCGGCGCAAAGATACTTTTTCAACAAAACGGCGCTGCTGACGTACGTGTTCCAACAGACATCATTTTCCAAACAGCTACAAGTACAGCGACAGTCGCGGACGCTTTTGTTATATGTAGTGACAAAACTTGCTCCGTGCGCAATGATGACGCTTATTTAACGGTTGGTGAAGCAAATGATTTTGGTTTTAAATATGACGGCACAAATACAATTTTTGAACATCTTGTTGGTAGTGGGTATAGCCGGTTTAACGATACTGTGGTTATTGGTCCCGAAAATTCGCCCTCTGACCAACGTTTGAATGTAGTCGGAACAACTGGCAATGAGCAGATACGAGGGGTTGTTTATAATACTAATGTTAATGTCAACGCTGCTTTTGAGGGGGCAAAGTCACATTCAAATGTTATCGGCACTAATACTACAACCATAGACGGGGAAAAACTTTTTAGCTTCTCAGCAAAAGGTGTGGACAGCGGTGGAAATATAGATTTAGGGGCTAAGATTTTATTCCAGCAAGATGGAAATTCTGGTGTTAGAGTCCCAACAAGAATAGTATTCCAAACAGCTACAAGCACGGCAACAGTTGCAGACGGGTTTGCGATTAATTCTGATAAATCTTGTGAAATGCCAAATGACGACGTTTATTTAAAACAGGGTGATGCGCTTGATGTAGGGATGAAGTTCCTAACCGATTGGATTTTTGACTACGACCTCCTCAACTCCGGCACCACTGACTTCAGAATCCAGGAACATGGAACTGATAGGTTTGTAATACTGACTGGGGGGAATGCTACATTCTCAAATAATCTAACTGTTAGCGGCACTTTAGGTTTAGCATCTGGAACTACCATAAATGAGTTCAGTACGGATGGAACTTTAGCTGGCGATTCAGACGATGCCGTTCCAACAGAACAAGCCGTGAAAACTTATGTTGATACCCAGATAACTGCTCAAGACTTAGATTTCGCTGGGGATGCAGGAACCGGAGCTGTAGACCTTGATTCTCAAACATTTACCATTGCTGGCACTGCTAGTGAAATAGAAACCAGTGCAAGCGGACAAACTTTGACTGTTGGGCTTCCTGATGATGTGACTATAGCAGGCAATCTCACAGTAAGTGGTGAGGGGCCTCATTCTATAGGCCATGTAGCGAGCGGTAAATATAGAATGCAATTTGGTAGCGATTTTACGACTGATGGATCAAATCCTTACTGTTCAATGCTATTTAATAGTGGAACGTTGACAGGTGTGCCAGGCACTACATCTGTATTAAGTGGGGTTTGGTCTACTGCTTCTATAACAACACAAACAGCCGAAGACACAATTGCCGATATTACTCAGTTAAGATTAGATGAGCCAAAAATAACCAACAATCTAACCGGCGGTGGAGTGATAATCAACGCCTCTACCTTACTTATTAGAAATGCACCAACAGAGGGTCAAAACAATTATGCTATACTTGTCGATTCCGGTGCTGTTAAATTTGGAGGCACAACAGAAAGCACCGGACTAATAACAGCCACAGCAGGAATAAGTACAGGTGGGGATATCTACCCTACTTCAGCGGGTGGCGCAAATGTTGGCTCAACGACCAATGAATTCCTGAATGTTCACCTAGCTGACGGTGCAGTAATCTACGGTGGCAACGACCAGGATCAAACAATAACCCATATACACAATATAGGCTGGCAGGTGAGCGGGGAATTGTATATTAATGGGGAAGAGGCTGTAATAAAATCAGAGACAACAGGGGAACTTGATTTATCAGCTGATGATAGGATAAATTCCAATTCAGAACATAAATTTCTTGGTAACATAGTTCTTGGCTCTGATGGTAGGACAGACTTAGGCACAGGGGCTTCCAGTCTTGCTAATGCTAGGTCTTCTCAAGATTCAGTTGAAGGTTATACAAGAGTAATAGTTGATCCAAGTGGAGCAGGCACAGACGATTATTATAGTTTCAGTGATTTGGTCGATGGGCAAGTATTGTTTGTGATTAATGAGGAAAACGATGGTGGTGTAGCTGCTAAGATAGACACTGATCCAGTAGATCAATCGGATGCATCTGTGTGGAGTATCCCAGCAGGCAGAAGCGCATATTTTTGTTATGATTCAACAAACGGAAGGTTAGAAGCTGTTGCAACGCCAACATTAACTACTTGATTATGATAGAAGTAAAATACATAAAGGAGCATAATGTCTAAAAATTATTCAGTTGATTCAGTAGACAGTTTTTTGGTAAGAATTATCCCGTGGGCAAGTGAAGAGGTGGGCGGCAGCATTAATTATTACGCCGGTATTCTAAAAATAACAGCCAGGGGTAAAAATGGAGGGGCGGTTGTTCCATATGCTAATACTACTTATTTGGGACAAGCTAAAGCACAGGAATGGACGCCACAGGAAGTTTATAATTATTTAGATAACTTGTGCGCACCCTTGGCTGTTAAAATGAAAGACGCATGGAAAGAAATAATCGACGTGGATTTGTAATTATATCAATTTGCACAGAACCAAGCAGTTTCCCAGGCCGATTACAGTGCAACGGTGAATAAACTGAGAAACGACATATAAACCAAAAAGGAGTAGTAATGAATCAAATTAATTTACAGGAAGCCACAGAAGAACAATTACAGGCTACGGCTTACAAAATGATGAAACAGTCTGATACATTAGTAAGGCAAGTCCAGATTATTGAGCAGGAGCTTGCTAGACGGCAGCAGCCTGTAAATAATACCCCGGTTGCAGCAAAACAGCAGGAAGTTGCAGAAGCAGTAAAATAACAGGAGGTAAAAATGGGCATTGAATGGCGACCTTGGAGAAAAAATTTTTGGACAGGACAAGAAGGCGGTATAAATCTAGGCGGTTTTGCTGAAGATGTTATTATGGGCGACATATATAGTGGTGAGGGGCTTAGTTCAGGGCTTGGCCGCGGGGTTAATAAAGTGATAGGACCAGTAACGGAGCCTATTATGGATTTAATTGACCCCACAGACGACTTCAAACCACTCCAGGACGCATACGAACAAAGCATTGACCTCCAACGTGACATATGGGGGCAAACTCAGCAAAACCTTGCGCCTTGGATTGAACGCGGTCAAAACATAGCCCGAGAACTCCCGGATATGGCTGATAGGATTTATGATGTTCCTTTACCAGGAAAATCCAGCCCTTACCAAATGATGGATGCTCCTGATATGTCTCAGTACGGGCCCGGGATGGCTCCAGAATACCGGGGATGGAATCCAAGTTTTACCCCGGAACGCTGGGGACCCACTCAGGCACCCACCCAGACCCCTTATAACGTTAATCTAGGCCGGGGAATGGGAATGTACAGCCCAGGCCAGGTAGACCCAGGGGGTGTCTATAATGTTAGAGGCGCGGACACTGGTGGAATGTACCAGAGAGGGGATTTCAACTTTGAGGCTGATCCTGGGTATCAATTCCGAAAAGAAGCTGGTTTGGAGGCTTTACAACGCCAGGCAGCCAGGCAGGGAGGCCGGGACTCCGGAAGAACTTTTAAAGATGAATCCAGATTTCTGCAGGGTTTAGCATCTGAAGAGTACGGGGCAGCCCACCAAAGGCATATGGCAGAAGAAGCAGCCAAGCAAGCAGCTTTTGAAAGTGGTGCTGGGCGCGGCTTACAGGCGTACGGTTTAGAAGAGCCATTACGTCAAGGCGCTTATGAGAGCGGCGCAGGAAGGGGTTTACAGGCTTACGGGTTGAGAGAACCTTTAGCATCCCAGGCTTATGAAAGTGCGGCTCAGAGAGGCATGACAAGAGATCTCCGGGGCGCTGAGCTTGGTTTACAGGCTTATGAGGGTGCCAAAGGCCGGGAGGCCGATATCTGGGGGCAACAGCAAGGGTTTGATTTAGCCGGGTTACAGGCATACCAGGATCCGATGATGCAATTACAAGGCATGCAGCAGGATGAAAGCCAGTTCGGCGGGCAGTACGGGCTTGACAGATATGCCACTGAAGGCCAGTTATTGGGGCAGCAGGGCGACAGACAATTAGACTTATATCAATCCCAGTTACCTTTTGACTACCAATCATGGCAATATATGCAGGATGATCCATGGAGACGATTTGGAGCCGAATATGGCCGGGAAGCTGACTACTACAACCGCATGGCCAACATTTCCGGGCAGGGATTAGGGGCAGCAACCGGAATGGGTGATATTGGGCAACAGGCTGGAGCCGGAATGTCTCAAGCATTACTCGGACTCGGTCAGACAGGGGCAGCAAGAAGCCAGGCACCTTGGAACATGTTTATGGATCTGATTGGTGCTGGCACAAATATAGCTGGCGCTTTTGGAGGGAGGAAACGATGAATGGATTTATGATGCCTCAAAGGCGGTCTTTAACCCAGGCTACAGCCGGGCTGGCCGGGGCT
>Ga0272441_10006108_pt1 | contig 20442 bp, 17 predicted proteins | sample SSMProp6N_FD_193582 | JGI IMG/M metagenome (GOLD analysis project Ga0272441, IMG submission 193582) | Marine sediment archaeal communities from Little Sippewissett salt marsh, Falmouth, MA, United States - SSM-Prop-6N | ecosystem: Environmental > Aquatic > Marine > Wetlands > Sediment ...
GATGTCGGGGGGGGGGCGCCACACCAGGAACTCAAGTGTCGCCGCGATGTAGTGTCACACCTTCCCACTCTCCCAGCTCTGTATCTCTACGATGTTGGATTCAGGGTCGAGCACATAGGCGAAAGTCAGATTGCCTGCTCCAGGTATCTGCCGCGTCACGATTTCGCCAAGCAGCCCACCTCCGTGCCGGACGACGACATCAGCCATGGCCACCACGTCATCAACCTCAAAGGCCAGGTGCCCGTACCCCTGGCGGCTTGCCACCGGGGCACCACCTGCCTCTGCCGAAGAGTACTGGAACACTTCCAGCGTGGGGCCGTCCTCGCCATAGCCGGGGAGTCGCAGATGCACGCCGTCGATATGCGCGCTGTTGAGCGCAGTCGCCCGATCGAGCCACTCGCCACTCAGATGCCTCTCAGGCGGCACAGGAACACAGCCAAAGACATGCACGTAGAACGCCGAAAGGCGCTGCCAGTCCCTGGCCACCAGGTTTGTGTGAACGTAGCGTGCTTGCATGACGAGGAGACCCCCGGCACGAGTGCGCTTACACAGCGCTTCAATGCCCTGATTATGGCCTATCAGGGTTTGCTTTTGCGATGGCCGGAGTCAGGCGTTCTCGGAATCACTCTCTGAGAGACGCAAGTAGCCAAGGAGAAGCAAACCTGCAACCAGATATGGCAGACCCAGAGCCAACCACACGAGCACGTGATGTCGTCCCGCGTACGTCGCGATGTGGACGGCGAACAGGACAGACGTGGCCAGGAAAACGATAGCCGCAGGACGCAGACGTAGCCACGAAAGGACAGCACCTGCTATGGCCACAAGACCTACCGCCACGACCGTACCACCCTCCCACGTGAACGGTCCGGGGTCGCAACTGACCGCCTCGCCGATGAACACAGCAACCCACCACGATGCAGAGACAGACGCGATGATGCGCCCACCCCACTTGAGCACTATCGCCCGTCGATACCATCCGCTGGACATCATTCGTCCACACCCACTCTCAGTATCGCCCCAAACTCGACGATTTGTCGACTGTCTTGAACACAGAAACCGTGAACACGTGAGCACAGAACACAGCGCACGTCAGTTGCTTCCATCCCAGGATCACGTGTGAATCGTTCGCCACAAGCTACTCGCAAGAAGGGAGTGCACGAGAATGTGACAACAAGTAGTTCCGGAAGGCTCAACGAGGAATCAAGGTAGCCAAGAGGAGGGCCGTGGTGAAGACGACGTACCAATACGCGGATTAGTTCAGATTGGCAGGCGACCTGTCTGTGGGGAAACCATCCAGGCTAGTACCGTCTACTACCCCGGATACGGTTGATGAGTACAACCACCAGGGCACCCGAGACAATCCCTACCAGTAGCAACACGACTTTCTCGATGAGGTCGCGTGCATCATCCTCATCCTCTGCCTCTTCAGGCAACGCCTCCGTGCCCTCTTCGTCGGGCTTGTTACCACCGTCGTCTGCTACCACCCCGTCTTCGTCAGGGCTGTCAGCATCGTGTTGGTCAGACGGATGATTGTCAGCATTATCGCCGTGCTCTCCAGGGTCTTTGTCCCCGTCTCCTTGAACAACGGCGAACTCGTCGAAGTCGGCCATCAGTGGCTCGAACACCATCCAGTCGCGTGGAATGCCCTGATTCCCTTTGGCCTTCTCGCGGGCGAAACACTCCTCATCTACAGAGCCCTCTTCAGTCTCGCACGAGAACCAACCCTTAACCTCCCAGAGTCCATCACGGGCATCTATTTCCTTCTTCTCCTGTATGGCCTCCCCCAACTCACCACCAATCTTCACCTTGTTGTTGTTCTCTATGCGGTTGTTGGAGGAGGTTTCGTACGGAATTCCGAACCATTCGCACTTCAGCGGCTGGCACGGCAAATCGTCCAGGAAACCAACCAGTTCGATATCGTCGAGCGCCTCATCAATGCTGTAGAGCGTGTTGTCATGGATGTAGTTGTTGTGCGAAATACCAAGTCCAATGGCGCTAGGTATTTTGAAGGTCAGCACCTTGTTGTCATAGATCTCGGAATCGCGCACGTCAGGGTCAAGCATTATGCCGCCCTGCCGGATAACGTTGCCGAAGACTTCGGCACCCTCGACCCGCATCAAGGCAACACCTATTTCCATCACATCCAATATCGTGTTGTTGTAGATACGAACATCATGAGCCACCGTCGACCAGTCATCCTCCTCGGACGTCATACTGCCGGCATAGATGAATCCCAGAACGGTGATGCCGTCCGTAGATGGCCGTATGATGGTGTTGTCGTGAATGTCCAGGTAGTTGGACTGCTGGGTCCACACACCCAGGACCCTCTTTCCGGGAGCCCAGAACCACTCGGGAACACCATTATCGACTATGGAATTGCCGGCGATCTCGGCATCGTCGCACTTCTCGAGTGCTACCGCTCGCCACCACATGGTGTGCTGCACGTCGTTGCTAAGAATATCTACACGCTGGGTACGATAGACGAGTATCCCTTGCTTGTTATAGTCCAAGCGGTTGTCCTCAATCCTGATATCCTCGCAATCGCCAATGATGATGGCGAAACCCTCATCGTCATTGTCGTAATCGTCCGTATCAATCCCAAAGTCACTTGCATCCCTGTCTATCTGGCAATCATGCAGGTAGTTGTTCCTGATAATGATGTGTTCTGAGTTGTGAATCTCAATGCAGTTGCCGTCGGCACTGGTGATGTCGTAGCCCTCCACGATGTAGGGGGCGTCGGCCGTTGCGTGGATATGCTCCAGGTAGATGGGCTCGTGGGAATCATACTCTGCGGCCACAACGGGGACAGTGGCAACACCCGAAATACTACCGAGAGCACAACAGAACACCAGCAACCATCGTGCTACGCTTCTCATCCGAACACCTGCCTTCGCGTCACCTGGTTCTTTCACTCGTATGATACTGACGAGTACCGACGTGCCTATCTCATTGTCCGCGTCCCGTCTTCAGCGCGAGGACTGCCGCCAACACGGCGTCTGTCGTCAGACACTTCACCACAACGCGTGCCACCACACGATCGACGAGTTCGGAGCTGTAACCGTGTCGACACGTCGGACAGTGGCGAGAATTGCCAGGAACGCCACGGCCCCATCATCATACTCCTTGTCCAGTCCACAAGGCACCACCTCCGACAACGCCTTCGTCATGCCGGGCCATCAGCACTTTCGTCCGGGTTGGCCAGCGATTCGGGCAGCACACCGACAGTCCCCATCACAATCGAGAGGCCAGTAGCAGCACAGGCCACGAGACTCGTGACGGCCCGCAGACTACAGGACGACAAGAGGGCATGACACAGAAGCAGACTCGAAAGACGGAAGAAGCTGCGACAGGGGGGCACGCCCCGTCGAAATACGAATCCGAAGCGGGGAGACACATGGTGGAGCTGAGGGGACTCGAACCCCTGACTTCCTCCGTGCAAGGGAGGCGCTCTCCCAGCTGAGCTACAGCCCCGCGAAACCGACCCGTATTATAGCATGAGGCTTGCTACGAGTGCTCCGCTCCACGGAGAATGGAAGCGTTTACATTTGACCACGCACGTGCAGTCGTTCGGAGTACTTGTGCTATCATTGTTGGCCAACAGGTCAAAGGCAGGGTAGAGGGCGTATCTCATGAGCATATCTACTATCCCCATCGCGTTCGGACTTGGCGTCATATCCTTCGCAACGCCGTGCGTTGTGCCAATGGTACCCGTGTACCTGGCGAACATCGCGGGTCTGTCCGTGCTTACCGACCAGCCACCTTCACGACGCCACATTCTCCTCAACACGCTTATGTTCGTCCTTGGATTCACCGTCATCTTCATATTGATGGGCACCGTTATCACCGCCGCCCTGGGTGGCATTCCGGTGGAGCTGAAACAGCGTATCGCCGGCAGTCTGCTCATCGTGTTCGGCGTCTTCCTGTTCCTTGCAACCAAGATTCCCCAGCTAAATTACGAACACAAGCTCGGCAACGACAAGGTAGTCGGCACGGGCTACGTGCGGTCGTTCATGCTGGGTGCGATATTCTCCATTGGGTGGACTCCATGCATGGGCCCCTTCATCGGCAGCATCGTGGCGATGGCCTCATACGGAGGAAACGTCTCCGAGGCGATACTGCCCCTGACGGCCTATTCCCTTGGTCTGGGCGTGCCGTTTATGGCCATAGGCGCCATTCTAGGCACACCCGCGGCATCCAAACTGATACGATGGATGAGTCGTCACGCCAACGTGGCCACGATTGTTGGCTCCGTTGTGCTGGTGGTGGTTGGCATCCTGATGTTTTTCGGCGTCATTTAGACGCCCGACTTGAAAGGAAGAAACGAGCGATGAGACGATTTCGACGCACCGCTTTTCTTGTAGCGCTTCTGGCGCTGAGCATGACACTCTCCCTTGGAGGCCTCACAGGGTGCTCCAATCCCGGTTCCTCATCGATGTCGGCGGAAGATCTTGGCTTCCAGGAAATCGAAGTAGCTGCCCCCGACTTCAACCTCGAGACGCTCGATGGCGGACAGGTCTCCATGGCCGAGTTGAAGGGAACTCCGGTTCTCATCAATTTCTGGGCGCTGAAGTGTCCCCCATGCCGTGAGGAGATGCCGTTCCTGGACGCCGCCGCTGCCCAATACGACGGGCAGATTGTCATCATGGCAATCGACATTGGTGACAGCCAGCAGAGCGTCGCCGACTATTTCGGTGACGCCACCCTGAGCATGATGATTCCTCTGGACATGCAGGGCATTGCGGCCGCAAACTATTCCGTCGGGTACACCCCCACGACGTTCCTGGTCGATGCCGACGGGATCGTCAGATACGTCAAAGTGGGCCCCTTCGCCAACGTAGAGCAAGTCAGCGCTGCTATAGAGCTGGTCTTGCAGGGTGCATAGCGTGACAGTACGCGTTGTTACCGATAGCACGTCAGACATCCCACCCGAGATTGCCGAGGAACTCGGCATCGTTGTAGTGCCACTACACATACACTTCGGGGAGGAGACATACGAGGACGGAGTCACAATCTCCAAGGACGAGTTCTACCGCCGTCTCACAACCGAAGACACCCTCCCCAAGACATCCGCCCCTTCATCGGGCGCATTCAGCGACGCGTATGAAACCCTTGCCACGGAGACAGGAGAGATCATCTCGATTCACATCTCCAACAAGCTGAGCGCAACATACCAGTCCGCATTGCTCGGCAAAGATGATGTGAAAGCGGATTGCCGCATCGAGGTCATCGACACATGGCAGGCTTCCATCGGTCTGGGCGTTCTCGTCATACGAGCCGCGGAGATGGCAAAGCAGGGAAGCTCGCTCGATGAGATTGCCCAGGACATCCGTGCTGCGGCGGAGCGCACGCAGTTCTTCGGCGTGTTGGACACACTCGAATACCTGCACAAGGGTGGCCGCATCGGTATGGCGGCAACACTTCTTGGCTCCATACTTAGCGTCAAGCCGATAGTCGGGCTTCGCAACGGCCTTGCCCATCCAATTGAGAGAGTTCGGGGGAGAGCCAAGGCGCTCGACCGGTTCTGCGAGATGGTGGCCGGCTACGGTGCTGTCTCGAGCGTGTCGCTTGCCTACACGACGAACAAGGAAGAGATGGAAACGCTCGTCACTCGCCTGTCGCAGTTCTTTCCGGGGAACCGCATCATGTGTTCACAGTGCGGAGCGACACTTGGCACGTATCTGGGTCCGAACACGGTTTGCGTTGGCCTCATCCAGGAACCGGAATAGTCCTCGACCTCGCTAGGAGACTGACCCGACCTCTGGCGGCCGCCAGCCGCCATGTCCGGTTGCCGCGTTGTTGAAGACGCGTAGCGTGTGTGACAATTCTCTGGTATGGAGACTCCAGACCCGGCTCCCATGCTCAGCGCACTCTTGCGGCTGGGAGTCATTGAAGACACGAGACAGGCACACCTCAGCCCCCTTACCGGAGGTATCGCGTCCGATATCTGGAAGGTTGAGCTCCCAGACCGCACGTTGTGTATCAAGCGCGCCCTACACCAGTTGAAGGTTTCGGTCGAGTGGCTCGTACCAGTCGAGCGAAACCTGTACGAGGCGAAGTACTACGAGGTTTCAAACCTGGCATGGCCGGGCATAGCGCCCCGATTGATAGCGCAGGATACCGAGCAATACCTCCTTGTTATGGAGTACCTGGAACCCAACGAGCATCCCCTGTGGAAGAACCTGTTGCGCGATGAAATCATCGACGCGAGCTTCGCCGCCGAGATTGGTTGTCGCCTCGCGGCAGTCCACTCATACACGGCCTCTCACAATGAGTTAAGGGAGCATTTCCCAAGCGACCAGATCTTCTATGCGGCGAGGATGGAGTCATACCTCGAGGCAACGGGCCGAGCTCATCCTGACCTCGCTGCGAGGCTCGATGAACTCATCCAGGTGACGATGCGCACAAAGCATGTGCTGGTTCACGGTGACGTGAGCCCCAAGAACATTCTTTGCGGCCCAGGCGGCCCGGTGATACTTGATGCGGAGTGCGCCTTCTTTGGGGACCCGGCCTTCGATCTAGCGTTCTGCCTGAATCATCTTCTCCTCAAGTGCCTATGGAACAGAGCCTCGACGCCACAATACCTTGGGGCCTTCGAGGCACTAGCCCGAGCCTACTTGCGAGGCGTTGGGTGGGAGGAACCAGCCGAGGTGGAGAAACGAACCGCTGAACTTTTGCCAGGTCTGTTCCTTGCCCGCATCGATGGGAAGTCTCCCGTAGAATACGTGACCCGACACGAAGACAGGGAGCTCGTACGTAAGACAGCCCGCCCACTTCTGCTTCATCCACGAAGCGACTTGTGGCATATCGCCGACACCTGGGCGGGCTTGGTATCGGGCTGAATGGTGGGCAGAGCAAAGGAAACAAGAAGGGATGCCCGTTGGGGCATCCCTTCGTCATACACCGACTATTGACTGGCTAGCCGCGGAACTTCGAGAAGACGACAACGGCATTCGACCCGCCGAAGCCGAACGACTCGGACGTAGCGATATCCACGTTCATAGCTCTGGCAACGTTGGGCACGTAGTCGAGGTCGCAATCGGGATCCGGATTCTCATAGTTGACAGTGGGCGGCACCATGGAGTCGCGGATAGTCAGCATCGTGAATACTGCCTCTACCGCACCCGCTCCAGCCAGCAAGTGGCCAATCATGGACTTGTTCGAACTGATGGCCAGCTTCTTCGCGTGATCGCCAAAAACCATCTTCAGAGCAGCCGTCTCCGACCTGTCATTGCTCGGCGTCGACGTTCCGTGGGCATTGACGTAGTCAACCTGCTCAGGCTCGATACCTGCGTCGGAAAGAGCCGTCCTGATGCAGTGGGCCTGGTTCTCAGTATCCGCTTCGGTGATATGGTAGCCATCCACATTGGTCGCGTATCCCAGGACCTCGCCATAGATCTTCGCGCCGCGCTTGAGAGCACCCTCGAGTTCTTCAAGCACCAGCACTCCGGCCCCTTCGCCAATCACGAAACCATCGCGGTCACGCTCAAACGGACGTGACGCCCTTGTCGGGTCGTCGTTGCGCGAGGATAGTGCTCCCATCCGGCTCAACCCTGCGATGCCAACGGGCAGAATGTACGCATCGCTGCCGCCGGCCAGCATCACGTCTGCTTCGCCGTACTGAATCTTGCGAAGACAGTCCCCGATTGCGTTACCGCCCGTCGCGCAGGCCGTCACCACGCACTGGCTTGGGCCCTTCACGCCGTGGGCAATCGCAATCTCAGCCAGGGCCATATTGGGAATGAACCCCGTGATGAAGAAAGGAGAGATCTTGTCAGCGCCACCGTCGGCAAGAAGTGCGCAATTATGCTCGTATGTACTCATGCCGCCAACGCAGGTGCCAATAACAACACCCACACGATTGGCATTGTGCTCGTTGATAACAAGACCTGCGTCCTCGATTGCCATCGAGGTGGCCGCCAACGAGTAGTGAATGAAGGGATCAGTACGCCTGACCCTCTTCTTCTCCATGAAGTCTTCGGGAACGAAGTCCTTCAGTTCGGCGGCAATCCTGGTCTTGAAGCCCGTAGTATCGAACTTCGTGATAGGGCCAGCTCCGGATTCTCCGTTGAGGAGCCTCTTCCAAGCACGCTCGGCTCCTGTCCCGAGAGGAGTGACGGCCCCCACGCCTGTAACAACAACACGTCGAGGCCCGCTACTCATGCTGCCTTCGCCGCAATGTACTCTACTGCGTTCTGGACTGTCTGGAGCTTACCGGCATCCTCGTCCGGAATCTCGATCTTGAACGTCTCTTCAACAGCCGTGAGCAGCTCGATTATGTCGAGACTGTCGGCACCGAAATCGTCCATGAAGGATGCCTCCATTTTGACCTCTGCTTCATCAATCTCGAGCAGTTCAATGATGAGTTCCTTGAGACGGGCGAAAATGTCGTCCTTGTTCATTGCTACCTTCCTCTCTCGCTTGTGACTAGAATGGACTGCCCGCAGAACTGCGGGACAGATGTTCGACAACGGTCTAGCCAGAAATGATACACAGTGAGCGTGTCACGTGGCAATCTCGAACGTAGCGACACAGTAGTCCGTGTCCAAACCAGGACTGAGTGAGGGCGGACGACACGAGCCATCCGCCCTCTTTCGACTGTCAGGCAACCTTGGGAAGATCGGCCAGGGAGGCCTGAATCTTCTCTTTGGGATATTCGTAGTCCTCAAGCTCTCCGCCGAGGTAGGCAGCGTAGGCAGCCATGTCGACGTGGCCGTGACCACTGTGATTGAAGAGGATGGTCTTGGCTTCGCCGGACTCCTTGCAGGCCAGTGCTTCGTCGATGACTGCACGGATGGCGTGCATTGTCTCAGGTGCGCTGAGTATGCCTTCGGTCCGTGCGAACGTAATGCCTGCCTGGAAGGTCTCGAGCTGGTGCACGGCCCTGGCCTCAGTGTAGCCAAGGTTCTGCAGATGGCAGATGATGGGCGCCATGCCGTGATAGCGCAGGCCGCCGGCGTGGATAGGAGGCGGCATGAAGCCATGGCCCAGCGAGTACATCTTCACCACAGGAGCCATCTTCGCGTTGTCGCCGTAATCATAGACGAACGGGCCTTTCGTCAGAGTTGGGCAGCTATAGGGTTCGACGTTGATGACCCTGAGGTTGGGCTGCGAGCCGTCCAGCTTGTCCTTGATGAAGGGCAGGAACAGGCCGGCGGCATTCGAACCGCCTCCCGCACAACCGATAATGATGTCCGGATACTCTCCCGCCATCTCCATCAGCTTCTTTGCCTCAAGGCCGTTGACGGTCTGATGCAGCAACACGTGGTTCAGCACACTGCCAAGGGAGTAGTGAGTGTCGTCGCGAGACATCGTGTCTTCGACCGCCTCACTGATGGCAAGACCAAGGCTACCGGGACAATCGGGGTCATCTTCAAGCATCTTGCGGCCGATGTTCGTCTCGGTGCTGGGACTCGGCACGCAGTTGGCTCCCCATGCCTCCATCATGATGCGGCGATATGGCTTCTGGTTGTAGCTCACCTTGACCATGTAGACCTTGATCTCCAGGCCAAACATGGCCCCCGCAAAGGAGAGTGCGCTGCCCCACTGACCGGCACCAGTCTCGGTGGCAATGCGCGGAATACCCTCCATCTTGTTGTAGTAGGCCTGCGCAATGGCAGTGTTCGGCTTGTGGCTGCCCGCAGGGCTCACTCCCTCGTACTTGTAGAAGATCTTGGCAGGAGTGTCGAGGTACTTCTCAAGTCGGCGCGCACGAAACAGGGTAGTCGGTCTCCACATCCTCAGGATGTCTCGGACCTCGTCAGGAATCTCGATCCACCGCTCGGTGCTGACCTCCTGCTTGATGAGCTCCATCGGAAACAGCGGAGCAAGGTCTTCAGGCCCCAGTGGCTTGAGAGTCACCGGGTGAAGGCCCGGGGCCATCGGCACCGGAAAGTCTGCCTGTACGTTATACCAATACTCGGGCAGTTCAGTTTCAGGAAGTGTGTACTTCACAATCTTGTCTGGCATGTCATCCCTCCATACGAATCGTATTCTTGTGCATCTATCCCACAAATGGCGCCGGGCGGCGCCAGCGCAGCGTCAGTAGACTCATCATCTCGCCTCCTCAACAAAAAAAGAGCCTCTCGCCGAGGGGCGAGAGGCTCGTGCTTCGCGGTGCCACCCTCTTTGGTCTTGCGACCATCTCTGTAGATACCGCCAGTATGGCTATATCCTGGGCCTTGATAACGCAGCCCTTGCGCCGGAGCCTAAGTAGCTATAATGCTATTCGGGCCGGAGCTCCCGGGCCCATTCCAACCCTGCGCAGGTATCGGTTCACACCTAACCCGACTCTCTGAACCTCGCCTTGGGTTGTACTCTTCCCGTTCAGCGCCTTTGCCTTATTCAGTTGGCGGACATCGTAGACGCTCGCTGTCAGGTTGTCAAGCCGGAGTCACAAACCGTCAGGACAGACTGCCAGAATCCGTCCCCTCTCCAAGCATTGCCAACAGGTCCCACAACGTGTGTAGCGATGTCCCGTCAGTTCCTTCTCTATCCAGGTAATAGGAAACCATTCCAGCGTTGCCCGCACTCAAATGGTCCTTCTTCCAGCTATCTCCAACGTGGACGACTTCAGAAGCATCCACCTTGAGTTCTCTGCTCATCCACCGAAAGAACTCCGGGTCCTTCACCGAGCCAAACTCCGACGTTGCGGAGAACATACGGCTGAAGAAGGGACTCACATCCCGCAGAAGAGGCTCAAGAAACTCGTACGGCGTCGAGGACGCTACAACCAGCCTGTAACTACTCTGCAATCTCTCAAGCACGGGAACCGCGTCCGCATAGAACTCAATCAAGTGCCGATGAGTCTCGATGACCGGAGCCGAGGGGCCCAATCCAAACTTCTCGAACCAGTAGTCGATGTCAAACCACTCTCGCCGGTCCATCCCGATCCGCATATACTCAGCGAAGACCGTCTTCTTGGCTTCCTGAACATCAATGCCACGGCTCTCCGCATACAGGGAAGGCACGACTTGCTGCCACACGGCAATGGAGAAATCATGAGTTGCGAGAGTTCCCTCGGCATCGAAGGAGATGACCTGTGGTCTTCCTGTGGGCGTGCTCATGTGAAGAGCAATGCTAGCACAGGGCTCGGGTGCCCCCCAATTTGCCCCTGACGTGTACGCATAGCTACAATGCAACGATGCGCACAGAAGAAGGCTCGAGCGGACTGACCAACGATTTCGAACTCGGTCCGATCCGGCCCCCCAGCGAGGCATACTCGCTTCTCTTGAGGGCTACCCGCAACTGTCCGTGGAACAAGTGCCTTTTCTGCCACTGCTACAAGGACACCAAGTTCTCTCTGCGCACGGTTGATGAAATCAAGCGCGACATCGATACAGCGCGGGAGATGCGTGACTACATCGAGGAAGCGTCGTGGCGCCTGGGCTACTCCGGCAACGTTCAGATGGCGGCTGCCGCAATCCTGAACCAGCCCTATGGAGATGCATCACTGCGTAACGTCGCTTTGTTCCTCTACGCCGGTGGCGAAACGGCCTTCTTGCAGGACTCGAACACTCTCATCATGCGGACCCCCGAACTCATCGAAGTCCTCAACTACCTGTACGAGGCGTTTCCCTCCTTGAACAGGGTCACCTCGTACAGCAGAGCGCATACTGCGGCCCACAAGACGCTCGACGAGTTGAAGGCCATTCGAGAAGCCGGACTGGTGCGCATCCACATGGGACTTGAGACGGGCCATGAACCGCTTCTTGAGTACATCCAGAAGGGAACCACCTCCGAGCAACAGATATCCTCAGGGCAGAAACTGGTCGAGGCCGGCTACTCACTTTGCGAGTACGTCATGCCCGGACTGGGTGGAGAGGCGATGTCCGCAGGTCACGTGAAGGACACCGCCCGGGTTCTGAATGCGGTCAATCCCGAATACATCAGGCTACGCAGCCTGCACGTGTCCCCAACCATGCCCCTATGGGAGAGAGTCCAAAGCGGGGAGTTCAAGCTGCTCAGCGAAGACGCCGTGGTTGGAGAGATTCGAGACCTGCTGGAGCTTCTGGAGGTCGAGAGCTTCTTCAAGAGCGACCACATCGTGAACCTGCTGATGGAGGTTGAGGGCATGCTGCCCCAGGACAAGGCAGAGATGCTGGCCATCATCGACGCGTATCAATCGATGCCTGAGGAAGAACGTCTCAACTTCCAGCTCGGCAGAAGGCTTCCTTTATACGAGAAGCTGACAGACATGGAAGACCCGAACAGGCACGATAGAGTCACCGAGCAGATGTCGAGGATGCGGGAGCGGGGCGACGACATCAGCGAGGTGGTCCGCCGCCTGAAGGACCGCTTTATCTAGACCGCCGCCGGGAAAAGGTCCCTCACCATGTAGGGTCCATCACGGTGGTATCCCAATTCCGCGTAGTAGCCTCGCACACCGACACCACTGAGGACTCGTAGTGACGTGGCTCCGTATTCCTCGGCCGCGATGCGCTCAGCCTCAGCCAGCAGACGTGCTCCCAGCCCGCGGTGCTGGACCGCACCATCCTGGTTCTCGCCGAAGTCAACCTCAGGGCCAAATACGTGCAATTCGCGCACTGTAGCCACCGGGGCCGCATCATGAAAGGATTCCCCCGCCTGACAGAAAGAGAGCCGCAGCAGCGCAAAAAGCGTTGAATCCTTGTCTTCGAACGACAGGAAACACTCATGGCACGGCTCGGCCTCGTAGTCGCGCCGCACGAGTCCCGGCAAGTCAGGCTTCCGACCGTCTCTCACCCGATGCCCGTATTCACGGCAGCGGACACACTGACAGACAACCCCCAGTTCGTCCATACGCTTGCGTATCGTTCCTCGCAATGCAAGGTCATCACAACCGGCAAGGATGAATCTGCGCGGTATGTCGCGCATCAGACGAGCGATCCGCACGTACGGAGGAACAAGCTTCTTGATTTCGATGAGCAGGTCCCGCATCTCAGCAGCGGTCCCCGGCACATAACGTCCCTCGTTGTACCAGGTTTCGAGTCGCGAACCTTCCACAACAACCGTCGGATAGAGTTTCAACCCGTCGGGACGATAGCGGCTGTCGTCGAACAACTGCCGTGTCATCTCGATGTCGTGTGTGGGGGAAGAACCGGGGAGTCCGGGCATCCAGTGGTAGTACACCTTAAAGCCTTGCTCTCGCAAAAGGCGCGTCGCTGCCTCCACCTCAGCCACCCCATGTCCTCTTTGTGTCAACTCGTGAATGCCGTCATCAATGGTCTGGACACCCAGCTCGACGCGGGTCACGCCGAACTCGAGCATGCGATCGACCTCAGCCGGCCGGCACCAGTCCGGCCGTGTCTCAATACACATACCGACACAGCGGTGTGCAGCAGTCTCATTCAAATCCTGGGCCGCCGCAAGGTCAGGTGACGTCTCCCCATTCAGGGCATCAAGGCATGCCTTGATGAACGAGTACTGGTAGTCAACCGGATAGGCAAGGAAGGTCCCGCCCATTACTATCAATTCGACCTTGTTGACGGGGTGTCCCATGTCTTTGAGCGTCCTGAGCCGCACGGATACCTGCCGCGCCGGGTCGAATTCGCACCGGATGGCGCGCAGAACGGCTGGAGATTCCACCGTGTAGCTCTTGGGTGCACCCTCAGACGTAGGGCAGTAGACACAGTCTCCCGGACAGGGGAAGGGCTTGGCCATGACGGCCACCGGCGTAACGCCGGAGATGGTTCGTGTCGCCTTCCTCATGCTAGGCTTGAGTCTAGCAGGCGCCCACGATGACAACAAACAGGGAAGTGTTCGACAGCATCGCGACAAGCTGGTACGGGTTTCGACACTGGCCACTACTGCGCGACGAACTCGACGAAATGGCCGAACGTTGGGGCAGCGGCCGTCTCATCAATCTTGGATGCGCCCATGGCGCCGACTTCCTGCCATTCTCAGGGCGGTTCGAGCTCACAGGGCTGGACTTCTCAAGTGAGATGCTCCGCAACAGTCGCACGTACATGGGCAAGCACGGATTTGCTGCCGTTCTCGTCCAGGGTGACCTGCAGGCACTGCCGATCAAGACATCCAGCTTCGATTACGCGGTAGCAGTCGCGAGCTACCACCACATCGCAGGAGAGAGGCAACGCCATCAGGCTTTCCATGAGTTGCAGCGGATACTGCGACCGGGAGGCGAAGCTTTTCTGACGGTATGGAATCACGGACAGCTCCGCTTCAGAGACGGGCCACAAGACCTGCACGTTCCATGGAGGTCAGGGACAAGCACGCTCGAGAGGTTCTATCACCTCTATAGATACGACGAGCTACGCGAAATGCTGCAAGGTGCCGCGCTCGACGTCCTGAGAATGGAGCCTGAGCGACACCACCAAGAGGGCAACATCGAGGCTTCGCGTAACATCTGTGCGCTGGTGAAGAAGCGGGACAAGTGACATTTACCTAGGTCTGTATCGGTGGCACCCTGCTGACCTTGTCTTTGCTGGGCAGGCCCGACTCAACCTCTTCGACAAACAGGTCGACCAACTCGGCATCGAACTGCGTACCTGCGCCTTCCCTCAAACGATGCAACGCCACCTCATCAGCCAGTGCATCCCTGTAGGGCCGCGCCGAAGCCATAGCCGCAAAAGCATCAGCAATGGAGAGGATGCGTGCGCCGAGAGGAATCGACTTGCCACGCAATCCTTCGGGATACCCAGACCCATCCCAACGCTCGTGGTGATACAGGATATGTCCTACACACGGAGCCAGGTCAGGCACGTTGCCCACGATATTGGCTCCAAGTCTCGGGTGTGACTTGATGGACTCCCACTCTTCTTCGTCGAGATCACCCTTCTTGTTGAGGATTCGGTCAGGGACGCCAATCTTGCCGATGTCATGCAGGAGAGCCGCCGTGCTGATTCGCGACACTTCGTCAGAAGGTAGGCCGACAGCCTCAGCCAAGACTACGGCGTACGTATTCACCTTGCGAGAATGGCCGTACGTGTAGTGGTCCTTCGCATCCACCGCAGCCGCCAGGGCATACACAGCACTCAAACCGCTGCCACGGTGACTGTCTCTGACCTCCGCACCCTCATCCACATCCGCGAATATCTTTGCCGAGATATACGTACGATTGCCGCCAGTGTTCTTCGCATAGTACAGCGCGGTATCAGCGGTGGTCACTAACTCACCAGGCATCACACCGTCCGCCGGATAGCTGGCCAGTCCTATGCTGGATAGCACCCCGCTCTGGCGCTGTTCCATTTCCTGTGCGATACGCATGCGAACACGCTCTGCGACCATGAATGCGTCCTCAGGATTCGTCCGTGGCAAGATGACGGCGAACTCGTCGCCTCCGTATCGGAACGCCTGATCCGCATCGCGTATCGACCCGTCGACGACCGACGCGATGAAGCGCAGCAGTTTGTCGCCCGAGGGATGTCCATACATGTCGTTGTACGCCTTGAACGAGTCAAGATCCACCATGAGAAGTGAGAAGGCACCATCGTGCCTTGAGTGCCTGGACACTTCCTCCTTAAGCCGCTCCTCAAAGTGCCGCCGGTTGAAGAGGCCGGTCAGCTCGTCGATTCGGCTTCGTTGTTCCGCTCTCGCGTACAGGGATGCGTTCTCAAGCGGAGTGGCAATTTGCCGGCTGACCTGTTCGAGCAGCCGGATATCTTCATCTCGATACCCATTGGGCTCACGAGTCGCCACCATCAAACTGCCAATAACCTGGTCACGCACGATGAGCGGCAAGTGCACCAGTGCGCGGATACCCTCCCGTGCGTAGTGGGTATCAGGCCAGTAGGTCATGGCGGTCTGCAAGTCGGACTGGTACGTGGACCGGCGGTACTTGACAACCCATTCGGTCGCAGTACCCTGAAGCGGATGAACCATCTCCGCCATCTCTGTCGCCGCAACCTGACCGAACACAGCGTGCAGTCGGATCCTGTCTCCATCCACCATCGCAACAGCCGAGTAGTCGATAGGGATGACCTTCTTCAACTCCCTTGAGAAACCCTGGAAGATGTCATTCAGGTCGAGGCTCGACGTGACTATCGAGGCGAGCCGATTGAGCAGAGTGAGTTCTCTCTCCTGTTTCTGAAGTTGTTCGTACAGGTACTGCTTCTCCATGCTCGCTGCAACGCGGCTGGCGACAGAACCCATCAGGTCTAGGTCCTCGACTGAGTACGGCCGTCCATCTCTCTTGCTGCCAACCGCAAGAACGCCTACAGTCTCGCCACGATTGGACACGGGCAGAAACAACTCGATTCCCGAAGTGCGCACATCGTCGCGCTCCTGCTTCCACAGTGCCTGGAACTCAGGCAATATGCTGAGATACCTCACTGGCAGCAGCTGCCCCTCGCGACGAAGCCAGGAGAGAATCGGGCTCTCGTGCTTGATGGTCAGAGAGCGTCCCAATTCACTTGCAGGAATCGGTGGGTGCGCATACCTCGTAACGTAATCTCCTTCCAGCGAATCGGGAAGGAGGAGGCATGCCACCCTGGCGTCGACTGACCGTGCGGTAAGGGTAACCATCTGACGTCCAAACTGCTCAAGTGTCTGCACGTCAAAGATGCGCTGCATGAACTCCGACAACTGCTGGCGCGCCTCATACCGGTTGCCAACAAACGCTTCCTCGACCTTGCGTTCAAGGGGTTGTCGAAGCGCGTGATTGAGCGCAAACACCGTAGGGACTCCAACCAGAATAACCGTCCCGATCGTAGTCGTGTCGAGGTCGATGCCAAATAACCGGTAGAGAGCATACAGTACAGCTGCCACGAATATGACGCCTGTGCCGTAGAGAGTCCCATAGACGATGCCACGCCTCAGGAAGACGCCAATATCAAGCAGACGATGGGCGATAACTGCGTAGGTAAGAACACCAGCCGTCAGCAGATTGCCGATATGCGCGAAAGGGAAGCTGCCGCCAGTTGGCGTGAAGGTGGCAGTGAGAAAGACAAGGAACACGCCAACAGTGACTATCAGATAGGCGAGATGATTCCTTTCAATCGCATCGGACGAACGCCGATAGGCGAGTACTAGCTTGAGCAGATTCCCTATGCCCAGCAGACATGCCATCATGCCGGCGATTATCAGCATCGGCAGCCCGTAGCTGACCGTCAAACCCTCCTCGGTCATCACGGTAGTTCGAGGAACGATGCCGAAAACGGAAAGGGCGCAAATCGCGACAAGGAAGCCATACGCCAGGGGGACACGAGGCGGTTCCTTTCGGGTGTAGGCCGAAACGTAGTAGTGATATTGCACAATGGCCCAGATAGCCACGCAGATGACTATCTGGCTCCACAGGGTCTTGTAGTCGAGATAGTAGTTGCTCCTGGCAAAGAAGTCCGTAACGCTCCAGAAGAAAGCAGGGACGATGAATGCAACAAACAGTCTCTGGCGGCGTTCCCATGGTCTATTCGCGAGCAGCAGCGCCATGAGCGGCAGGTACGCGATGGACGCAAAGACAGGAATCACCACGTGGGTGTTCATGCGGCAATTATGGCATACGCAGGTGCTTCGTCAAGACGTAACCATGGTCCTGTAGATGCAGCCTTGCGTACGAGTGAGAAGACGGAGTTTCTCGTCAGAGGCGGCCGAAGGGTCATAGGACGTATGTAACTGTTGTCGGATAGTGGGGCTCTGCTCCAGGGCGAAAGAAAGAGGGTGGTCATACGACCACCCTCATGAAGAACCGGGTAAAGGGTGCGTTCAAGCAGCAACGCTTTCGGTTCTTGACACAGGCGTAACGCGCTCCACTTCGATAGCGGACTGCATCAGTGCCTCGATCACAGTTTCAGAGGCATTGATGTGGGCCGGCTTCAGGTGGCCCAGGTCTGCGCCTTCGTTCTGGCGCCGCGCGATAAAGCGGGCAAAGGCACCAGAGGGCAGGTAGGTTACACTCAGCGGCAATACCTCGGGAACCTCCTCCTCGCCGAAGATGGAGTAGATGTTGAAGTTGTATCGCTTGTCCAGTTCGCGGAAGGCCTGGTAGAGCATAGACTCGAACGCGGTCTCAGAAGGTGCCGGAGACTGAGAGGTCTCCACATAGAGATGCATCACAGCGTGGTCTTCGCTCACTTCCTTGCGGGCCGTCCAGTCAATATAAGGAACTCCGGTAGCCTCCACGGCTTCCCAGATGACCCTCTCAGTCAGGCGACCGAAGCCGGCGATATCGATGAGGTCGTCCGCACGCCGCTCGAAGACCATCTGTGGCAGCTCTATGCCTGCGTCCTCGTTGCGCAGTGACGTTATGCGCACCATATCGCCAATCCTGTATCGAGTCAGCGCTCCACCATGAAGGTTGGTAATAACCACCTCATAGACCTCACCTTCCTGGACTTCGTCCAGAAGCACGGTCTTCGGTGTGTAGCTGTGATCTATCTGTTCCTTCATCTGCTCGCGCTCCGGTATAAACTCGTAGAAGTTGAGGTTGGGAGTGAAGGTCATCGTGCCGTAGTCCCAAGCCTGCATCGCATAGATGCCACCCTCAGAGCCGGCGTACAACTCGAGAGGAGCACGGCCCCAGAGTTCGACCACCCTCTTCCTGAAGACAGCAGCGTCTGTGCCGCCGCCAAGGATTGCTGACACTTTCCACATGTCCTTCGGGAGCATTGGGCGGCCTGCAAGCTTGCTCTTCGCGAATCCTTTCACCACACGAAGCAGGGCGCCTCTCTTGTGAATCAGCTTGCGCACGTCCACGTGATTCGATTGGCTTCGTAGTTGTTCGCCTACCGTCACAAGCACCGAAGGCAATCCGCCGAATCCATCCAGTCCCTGGTCGAGAGCCTGCTCAAAACCTGTCTTGATCTTGTCCGTGAACGAAAGCCCCTCGACATTCTCCGGCAGGAAGTCGCAGTTGATGGCCTTCCTGAGCTGCTCGGCCAGAACGCCGGAATAGTAGGGAGGCGTCGCGAATGTCGATAGCACCTTGAGATGCTGTCTCATCTTGGACATGTCGCCCTTGTGGTTGGCGAGACCCATGATTGCGATCGCGCCGCAGAGCTTCTCAAGCTCGTCGATAGAGGCCTCGGAAAGTGGAATCCACTTGGTCTCGTACTTCCCGGTGTACCCGGACGTCCTGACCCACTGAAGAGGTTTGGCAGGTAGCGTGTCCTCCTGCTTCTCAGTCAGTTCAGGGATGTAGTCGCCATAAGTGGTAAGGGGAACAACGCTACGAAACTCGTCGAGCGAATCGGGCATAGCGCCGCGCATTATCTTCCGGCCCAGGTGGCTGGCCTTAAGCAACTCCACCTGCTCAGACATCAGCCTTCTCTGGATGGTCATGAACTGATCGATGGAAAGGTCCATGAAGCCGCAGCACATCTGCCACATCTCGTTCTTCTTGTTCTCTTTCAGAAGGTCAACCGGTCTTGTCATCGCTAGCACCTCCGTGCGTGACTCGCTGGTCACACTTCAACTGGTACCGGACGGTCTCTGCAGCGGCCAGCACACCGCTGCATGGATGACATCATGACAATGGTCACAGGACTATGGAAGGGATTATTTTCTAGAACTAAGTTCTAGTACCACGAACGAAATAAAGCCAGCAGGAAGGATTGAAAAAAAGACAAAAGAAAGACCGCCCCGGTGTGGGGCGGTCGCAATAGACGACGGAGGAACCAGGGGCCTAGTCGCGATGCGACTTCGCCAGTGTCCTCAATTTTCTGCTGAGTTGCTCAAACTCTTCGTCCTTGGGTTCGCGACCCAGCTCGAGGCCGTAGTTGATGAAAAAGTCCAGGAAGCTGCGCATCAACTCCTTCGCGCCCTCCTGAAACTGAACGAACTCCTCTCGTGTAGGGGCATCATCCTCAGCGACAGCCGCCCGGGATCTAATGCCGTCCTCTTTGTCCAGGAGTTGCCCTTCAATAAGCAGGTCAATGAACTCCGACCTGCTCAGTTCGCCCCTGTTCTCGTCGATCTTCTTCACAAGGTCGGCGTCAACGACCAGCATTCTCTTTTCGGACATTACAGTAAGTTCCTCCTTGTCTCGCTTCCGTGCTGGCGGAATCGGGGCAGACTGTCCGGTATTGGCCTACAGTTCCACATCAAGAATATCCAGAACGCTCTCAATACTCCGAAGAAGCTCCGTACCCTTCTGTGTCACGTGATAGCGAACACAGGGGTTGCCGACCTCTACCTTCGTAACGAGATCATTGCTCAACAAGAACTTGAGATACTTCTGCAACTGGGCGTAGCTCATATTGACGCTGTACATGATTTCGGTCTTGCCAGCGCCGTTCTCACCGACCCGCAGCATCTCGGCAATAATCTCGATATTGGAACGCCGTCTACTCATTAAATGGGGGCCCTACCTAAGTACGGGTACCATACTACCAAAAGATTTCGCCCTGTCAATAGAACTAAGTTCTATTTGGCAAGAAAAGTGAACTTAGGTACGCAAAAACGGGGAGTGCGGTTAGTCGCCCGAGCGGCGTGCCCCGGCCCTGCCTAGCATCACTGCGAGGACAATGAGCACGTTCAGTAGCACGAGGGAACCGATAACCAGCCATATCCATG
>Ga0272441_10006109_pt1 | contig 20439 bp, 19 predicted proteins | sample SSMProp6N_FD_193582 | JGI IMG/M metagenome (GOLD analysis project Ga0272441, IMG submission 193582) | Marine sediment archaeal communities from Little Sippewissett salt marsh, Falmouth, MA, United States - SSM-Prop-6N | ecosystem: Environmental > Aquatic > Marine > Wetlands > Sediment ...
GTGGGTGGACCAATGGGTATCTCCTGTGGTGCAAGCACAACGCTGAATGGATATGCCATCTGCATGGGAAGAAAGGCGATCATAGCCGCCGCTGTTGCGAACGGATAACGCACGAGATTCCACTGTCCGATACCTCCCGACTGCGCCGCAACGATATCTCCTATATTCAACGTTCCTAATCCCACGGCCAAAACGAGAACGACCATGGAAAATGACAATTCGTAGGTGGACATCTGGGCAAGTCCGCGAGACACGGCCATCACGGCATGGGGATGACCGGAATCTCCCGCACCGAGAGCCATGCCCAGACAACCGAAAAACATGAAATATACTACAAGAAGAAGATCTCCCGCGAATGAAATATTAACCACCGAGAATCTGCCGACAACAATGGGCACCAGGAAGAGTACTCCCAACCCCCCAGTCAAGCGGAACATAGGGGCCAGCCAGAACATGCCACCATGTTCAATTGCCGTTCGTTTAAAGAACAATTTCACCAGATCAGAAAAATTCTGGGTTACCGGGGGACCGATTCGACCATGAATTCGGGCCATAACTTTACGGGATATCCCGCCGAGAAGTAACCCGTAACACAGACCGAGGACCGCGGTTGCGAACGCCACAAGAATCGTTACAGCCATCCTACAACCCCGCCTTTAAGAACGCGAACAAAACGGCCGCAAAAGCGAGAATATGTAACAGATATGTCCTGCCGTCGCCCGTGATCCAGATTCGACATATATCTCCGATCCCGTGGATACCGGATACGGCGGCACGGAAAATTCGTTCCGCAGGGGATGTGGGGATAAAGGATATCGCCCTTCCATAGTGTCGGAAAAAATTATGGGAGTACTGAATTTCTTCAGGAGGCGGTGGTACTTCGCCGGCAAATCCGATATCGAGCTGACGGACATGTTTTGGTTTCGGACCGCTCAACCAGAAAAATAAAAATACGAGACCGAATACCGACATGACCATAGCTCCCACTGCAGTGGCATTCCAGCCTCCGAACGGACCGATAACGGTGGCTCCATCAATGACGAATGACCGGCCGGCTTCAGGCCATGGAAACAGAGTGCCGATTTCGGGAATGATTCGCTCAAGAAGCAGGGTCGGACGAAAACTCAGGACCATAATTCCAATCACGAGCAGTGCCTGGGGAACAAGAAGCGTCAATGGCGCTTCTCGAACCGACGAAAACCTGCGGGGGGGCTGTCCGAGAAAGACTGAATGAAGAAGCCTGAAACTATAGAGGAACGATACCACGGATGCGAACATTGCCACGGTGGCGACCCACACGTTACCGGAATCAATAAGCCCCTGGTAGAGAAGCCATTTTGCTCCGAATCCCGAAAGCGGCGGCACTCCGGCGTAGGCTATAACGGAAACAAGGGTAAAAACAAATGTGAACGGCATACGTTTGATCAATCCGCCCAAATCGTTAAAATGGCGAACGCCCGTCCGATACAATACGCCTGCCACACCGAGAAACAATACCGTTTTGAACAGAAAATGATTTACCGTGTGATACAGCGCCGCGGTCCAACCCAGAGGATTAAACAAACCAAGTCCTATCAGAACATACCCGAGTTGTGAAACGCTCGAAAACGCGAGTAGCTTCTTGGGCGTACCGGAGAAAGACGCACAGACAGCTCCCCCCAACGCCGTTATTGCACCAGTCCATAAAAGAATTGAACCGAGTGTTACCGCGGTGCCATGCGTATGAATAAATCCGAGTAAGCCCAGTATCAGCACATAAACCGCCGCTTTCGTTGACACGCCGCCCATGAATGCCGTCACGGTTCCCGGTGCGGATCTGTAGGCTCGAATCAACCATAGATGTAAACCAAATTGACCGAGTTTTATCATTACGCCGACTATCAATGGAATAAAAGCCGTCAACGTACCGAATCCGGATAATTTCCCATTTCCGAAAATAACTCCGGCGAGAATGAGGTATCCGGAAATCATGGCAAATACCGAATACCACAAAACTGATGATACCGTTCGGAAGGAACTGCGCCCCACAGCCAATACAAGAGCAAACGCTGAAATTTCCCAGCTCAGATAAAGTGAAAGCGGGGTTGCCGCGCACACTATTCCCACTGTCGCCGCCCCGGCGAAGAGCAACCAGAATCCATGCCCTTTTCCAAAAGGCCAGACATGTATCAGACCGGGGAGCACGAGTACGCCGCCAATAGCGCCCATGAGGAAGAATATCCAGGACATAGAATGTGGAAGGACATTCGGGAATGAGAATAGAATCTCCTGTGCAGTAAATCGAAAACCCAGGTATCCGGCCGCAACGATGAAGAGAGTCAGTCCACGATTCCCCCACAATCCGGTTCCCTCTTCCTCATCATGAATACCCTTGGACCACATGCGCAGAAGGTATACGGCTTCAAAAAACAAACCGGCAATAACAAGTGGTACAAGGTGTGGCCCGAGTTTAACGAGCGTTTTCAGGAGTTCGTATTTACCCCAGAAAACGGGAAACGGCGGTAAACCGATGAGAGCAAATGTAAACACCCACCGCCATCTGCTTCCGATCCTCCGCCAGGTACTCCTCGAAAGCGTGTCGTCTAGGAGCAGAAAAAGGCCTGCCTTTGCCAGTGCCTGACCACCGAAAATAAGCACGACTAAGATGAGGATGGTATTTTCGTCGAATACAGTCGATCCCACTATGAGGAGCAGAGAGCCGAATACCGTTGAAGAGTACCCGAGTAACCGCGAGAAATCCGCCTGCCTCAATCCTGGAAATTGACCTGCGACGAGACCCGCAGTTCCAATGATAAGTGGCACCGAGAAGTCATCCCAGGTCAGGACCGTGGGCATAATGCGCGCGGCCCAGACGAGTATCGCCAAACTCCAGGTACCACTGTACAGCGCGGCAAATGAACTCCCGATCCCCTGATAAAAATCGACTCCCCATCCCGAAAGGGGAAAGGCTTTTGCTTCAGTCATGATGATGGTCAGGAAGAGAACCGTTACCGCAATGGCCGGCACACCGCTGAGCATTGCCGCGGCCTGGAATGTCAACTCTCCTGTAACACGGTACACTACGGCGATCGCCACGAGAAACAGAATCGTAACGAGCCCGGAAACAAGCGCGAGTTTAACGGCCGCTTCCCAGGGATGTTTACCTCTGCTCGAGGCGGCGAGACCGATGCATACTATACTTCCTATTTCGAGGAATACAAAAGAATTGAACAGATCTGTCGCATATATCAATCCCAGGGACGCGGTAATCAGGGAGAGAATGAGAGGCAACCGCTTCCCGGAACCGTCGCCGAGGACGCGGTGCAGAGTCAGGAGTGCTATCACATATATGATTATTCCTATGATTCCGGATCCCGAACTGACCAGCAAATCGATACTGAGCGGCGGCAACCCGACACCGGTGTGTATGGTCAATGAGCGCGAAAGTTCCGCGATTCGAAAACCCCCGAGATTCAGAACGACCACCGTGGTGCATGTCAATCCGATAAACAGGAATATCCGCGAAGTCCAGAGACTGAGTCGTCGTGAATATCGAAGCATTCCCGTAACAATAAATGCCCCCACAAGTGGGACGAGAACCGAAAGCGTTGCGACTGTTACCATTTGAGTTTACGAAGTTCACGTACGTCAGCTGTCCCCAGAACACGACTCGTGAGTACGCCGACAACTATAAAGAGCGCTGAAACGGCTACACCTATTACAATGGCCGTTAAAACCAGTGCCTGAGGAAGGGGATCAACAATCTGGTCCACGGCAAGCCCGTCTAATTCGGCATTGATGATTGGTGCATTCCTCCCCTCGAGATACCCCGTCCAAACCAGAAGAATATTCAAACCTGTTGATGCAAGGGTGAATGCAAGTGCGATACGGATAAGATGACGACGCGTAAGTATACCCACGAGACCGATACCGATCAGAGTCATTGCCGCGATCAGGACAATGCGTGAGATGGTCATTCTTCCCACCCCTTTGCTCGAAACGCGGCGAGGATAGCGGAAAGTTCGCTTGCTACCTTGACGCCGATGGCAGTGGAAATCAACGGAATGATTCCTGCGGAAATGAGATTACCGGGAACACCCAACGGTATAACGGAATTGTTCAGATACTGTGTCATGCGGAGCAATCCCCAGAATCCCAGAAGAGCAAAAGAGAGCCCTGCAAAGGATTCGGCCAGCGGTAGCCAATGCGCAAAAGCCACTCCGCCTGCGCACCCGAGAAGAACGAGAAGCGCCGCGGATGCAATGACCGCTCCCCCGGGGAAACCTCCGCCCGGACTGAGATGACCATGGGCGATTATATACAATCCGAAGAGCAGTATCGGCGCCGGTAGAACCCTGGCCGTGAGCGATACAATGTCACTGGCGGGAGATGCCCTCCGGGCTATTGCATGGAGTGATAGCAGAAGAATGATGGCGGTTGAAGCCGTGAACAGGACCGTAACTTCACCGAGGGTATCGAGACCCCGATAGGTGACGATTACCGCGGTCACCAGATTCGCTGATCCAACATCATTAATACCGTTTTGCGCATATGTTCGCGCTACCGGTCCCAGGTCGGAAATATCGGCGTCCGTGAACAGCGCCGTAATGAAGAGTGAAACGTACAACGCGGCTGCAAAGGCGAGGACTGTTCTCATGACTCGTGTATCCGTGCTCTTCCCCAGAGAAATATGAGAGTGGAGAGACCGGCGCCTATGCTTGCTTCCGTAATCGCCACATCAGGAGCGTTCATGAGAAGGAAAAGAACCGATGCGGTAAGACTCACAAAACCAACCAGAATAATCGCCGCAAGTAGATCCCGCACTATGAGCGCCCAGATCGCGGCAACAATCATGGTCAGACTTCCCACGGATGCTATACCAAGGAGGATATGTTCATGTATCATGACCATCCTCCATATCATCACATATCAGATTGTCGGGCATTTCTTCAGGTACGTTTCGTACCGCACGTGCTAATGCATGACTTGAAACCGGATTCGTGAGAATAATGAAAAGTCCTATGATGATGAGTTTGGGAAACCAGGGGGGACGGAGACAACCCAGACCGATAAGGAGAGTCAGTGAACCAAGCGTTGTTGCCTTGGTACCGGCATGCATTCGATTCCACACATCGGGCATACGCAGAATCCCGAGACCGCTGATGAAAAGAAATACGCCGCCAATGAGTACCAGTGCGTGACCGGTAACAGAGAGTATACTCACAATCCACCTTCGAGGTATCGCGCGATCGCCAGCACTCCCAGAAACGACAGCAGTGCATAGACCAGCGCTACATCCAGTAACATGCTGCGTCCCATGAGAAATGCCATAAGAACCATGATATTCGCTGAGATCAACGTTGCGCCGTCAAGGGCTACGGCACGATCAGCGACCGTGCGTGCAATCAACAAACGGATAAATGCCAGGATAAATCCGAGGCCGATGAGACCGAAAACAACGAATGAGATCGTACTATGCAAAGATAGGCTCCAAACGGCGCGCGAATCCGTCGACCATACGCTGAGTCGCCTGATGAGTATCGCCATCCGGGACGCCGATCCAATGGATATACAGGGTATCGTCACGGAGATCCACTGACAGTGTTCCCGGCGTCAGGGTTATGGAATTCGCGATGATGACACGTGCTCTGTCATCCTCGAGGGGGATACGTGCACGAACTATACCCGGTTGAATATCGGGATATGCTCCCAAAACACGTCGAGCAACGTCGAGATTCGCTTTGATCATCTGATACAAAAAGTATGCTGCATAATTCCAGAACGCGGCAAAGCGCCGAGGATGTAAAAGAGGAAACATATTTCCCGTAAATGCTCCACGCGTTACATATGCGGTAATGATACTCAACGCGCCGCCAAGTAGGAGCTCGGCGGTATGTAAACTGAGCGTCAACCCGAGCCAAAGAAGCATAAGGATGATAGTTGACGAAAGTATGGCAGCCACGCGTCACTCCACGAGATATGGTGAACAATGAGTCAATAATCCAAATATCGCGATAATATGTTGAATGATGTGTATATGTCAACATCGTCTCATCAACCTGAAAACTCGGATATACACTGTGTCCGGGTTCTATACATGTGCCGGATGGAGGTTCATGCGCTGAACAGTGAAAGGCGCATGAGATCCACGGCTTTGTGAGATAGGTTTTTCTTTTCCTAAATCGAGCGATTCTCATCTAATACGGCTTCGAGGAGACAAGACGGAATTGATGATTGATGATTTTCAGATGTAAGGTTGTTCGTTATGAGAAAAAAGGAACCAACTTCATGACTCGTAAGCCTTTTCTTTGCCTCTGGCTACATATCGACTTCCGTATTCGTAATAACTTCGTCGCGACAAGTCGCTGCCATGACAATTGTTCAATCTATACTTTGTAATGTTCATTCACGCAACGATCAGTACGCAGTCTAATAATGATCCCCGGGTTTTCTTCGACCATGTCGAATGGACCGCAGAATTAAACGGTATTTCAGCAACGGGATGTGATGTCGGGAACCGCAGTACCGTCAACAGATGTATATAATTTAGATACTATACAAATATACTTGGGATCGATTATCGACTATCAGCTGTCCATGTCCGTTTATGATCCTTAGCGCGCTGAAGTTCGATGCCTCATGGCGGACTGTCATGTTGAATTTAATAGCGAAACCGGAATTGTAACGGAATGGAATGAGAACGCCGATGTTTTCATACCATGCTATTTTATGGACTCTAATTATGAAGTAGTACAGTACCCGAGCGGCTCCATTCACGAGGCCGAGTAACGTTTTTTCAGTGTGAGTATCTGAGACGAATCCCAAACAGCCAAGCACCTCGGGGCGAAAGGAATAACGGAAGTATGTGCCTTATTCTTCTTCTATTGATCGCGTCTTTCACGCCGCCTGATCCTGCTGAACGAATATCTATTTTACAATCCGGCCATCACCTCCGCAGACCTGGAATATCCTCTGATCAACCGGTGGATTTCCTGACTTATTCCCTTGATATAACGGTAAATCCCGACTCATGCAGCATCTCCGGATCTGTTACGATGACGGCATCTCCACTTGAAGACATCGACACTATTTTCATCGATTTGGCAGATACTCTCACTACCGAGGCGATTTATGTAGATGGGGCAATCCGATCATTTATCCATGACAATGATCGGATTGTTATTCCCGGGAATCCTATTTTCACCATGGGGGATACTCTCACTCTGGAGGTTCGTTATCGCGGTGTGCCGGTTGCCGAAGGATTTGGATCCTTTATCTGCAATCCACGAGGTGAAGTACCGCAGTTCTGGACATTGAGCCAGACGGACTATGCTCGGACATGGTGGCCATGTCACGATACGCCATCGGATAAAGCCATGGTTACCGTACATATCAGTGTTCCGTACAAGCCCGAAGAATGTCGAGTCGTGAGTAACGGGATATGTATCGGAATGTATGAAGAAGACGGATATACCACCTATACGTGGAAAGAACAGTACCCCATCGCACCGTACCTCGTTTCGCTGGCCGGTACGAACTACAGCGCATACACCGATTCTGTTCAATCCATATCCGGCGAACACATCCCCGTGGAATACTATATCTATCCCGAAAATGAAGCGGAGGCGCTTGAAGACTTATCTGTTACTCCTGCCATGATCACTGCATTTGAGAAACGATACGGTTCATACCCGTTTCAGGGTGAAAAGTATGCTACCGCACTGGTTGCGCGAAGTGGTGCCATGGAACACCAGACCGCAACATCGTACGGTGATGTTCATATCAGAGGAGATCACTACTTCGACTGGATCATTGCGCATGAACTCGCTCATCAGTGGTGGGGAGACTGGGTAACATGTGATTCCTGGGATCATATTTGGCTGAACGAAGGATTGGCTTCATTTTCAGAAGCCGTCTGGGTGGAGGATGTGTGGGGCCCGGAAGCCTACAAGGAATACATGCGATCTCAGGATTATCTGTTGACGTCAGGGAATGAGTTCCCGGGAACCGTACTGTATCCCGAGTATGAATTCAGCATTACAGTCTATGACAAAGGCGCCTGGATCGTCCATATGCTCAGACAGATGACTGGTGATGAGGTCTTTTTTCGATCCCTGAACGAATATGGATCCTCTTTTGCCTATTCGACCGCGCGTACGCCAGATCTTGTATCGGTGTTCGAATCACAGACCGGAACCGACCTTCAGTGGTTTTTTGATCAATGGCTGCTCCGGGAAGGACGGCCACATCTCGCTCTTTCTTGGGAGCGGACGCGGACGTTCGTAGGTGATTCGATTCGACTACAGATTGACCAAATCCAGAATGATCTGCCGTATCGATTTCCCCTTGATCTGCTCTTCTCCGGAGTAACGGAGGATAGTCTTATAAGCGTGGAAGTGATATCGGCCCGGGAAGAGTATGATGTTTTTATGCCGTTCCAAGTAACCACGTGGACGATCGATCCCGATTCCCGAGTTTTGTTGACCGTTGATGACGGTCCGGGCGATCCGAATGCGATACATCCGATGTTTGTTGTCTATCCGCCATTTCCAAATCCGTTTGAATATGATATTCATTTCGGATTGGATCTACCTGAACCCGACGTGATTTCCCTGAAAATATGTAATATGGCCGGGTATGAAGTCTGGAATTCGGGGCGGATTCAAATGAACGCGGGCTCCTCGGAAATCACCTGGTCGGGGAATCGTATTTCCGGAATCGCTCCATCCGGGGCGTATCTGGCAATCCTGAAAACCGGAACATCAGAACACGTATTCCGGATTATCCGGCTGAAATAAGCGTTCGGGGTGACCGGCGGGCAGTATTACCACGCGAGGTTTAATAGAACAATCCTGAACATCGAGCACTACTGCAAAATGAAATAGCTAATTGCAACCAGGACTAGCTATTCACATCATCTTTACCCTCCCCGTACCGGTATCAACAGCCCATGTACCGGTGGACAAACGAGAATTGAGCTCGGGGTCAGAAACGAATTGTATAACGGAAGACAGCCTAGATGTAATACGGGCTGAGAAGGAATGGGACAATCTGATTTGATTCGATTTTACATTTTTCTGCACTATGATGAAAAACGGCACATACACTGATCTCAGTATGTGCCGTTGGGAAGGAAACGCTATACCGCTTCTTCTATTGTTGAATCAGTTCTTGCTTTCCGCGCTGCTCGTATCCAGAACTGCACGCGGTTCAGCGTCGGGGGAATACAGCGACTTTCCAATGATTGAGCGAACAGACGGGAGTGAAGTTCAATGGCATCCTGTTGACTGAGAAGTTCGAGAGAATCCACGCCAACATCCCGCATGAGGCGGAGATACACAGGACCGATGATGAGGTGGGAGTTAATGGGGCTCATAGTCCTTTCATCACTGATTGATACAAAACAGATGACTGCTTGGTCAGGGGCTATCAATTAAAACAGCAATATTCGTACCCGCAAGAACAATTGTGCCCGCTCCATGCCGATAATTCCTGTTCCGTCCGATAAACCTCATCAATCATTGAATCCTCGCACACACACGCTTGTGGACATGGCCGCGTATCCATAGTCTGAATGGGGCTTTAAGGCAAAGACGGGCGAAAAATGAAAAACGACACGACATGCCATTCGTATCAGATTTGACTATCACGTGATACGGCAGAACAGATATCGTTTATCATCACAATAGTATGAGTGAGAAGGGGTGATTATACCATTTTATTGATATTCACCTTGACGAGTTTTGCCAAATGCGGAACTTGGCAAGCCTACAAAAGCATATCTCGCTGTTGTTGATTTCTTTTTCGTACAATGACGACGTTTCAGTACATTCGGAACGCATTCATCATGGGAATTATGTTGGAATCGAGGTAACCATGAGGATCGGTATCCGCCGCGAGGATAAGAACCGGTGGGAGGGTCGCGCCCCTCTTGTACCGGATGATATCCGGGAGTTGATTCAGGAAACGGATCTTGCGTTTTCCATCCAGCCATCGACTATACGTTCGATACCCGATGAAGAATACCGTAAGGTCGGGGTCGACGTATCAGAAGATCTATCATCGTGCGACATTATTTTCGCGGTGAAGGAAATCCCCGAGGATCTCATTCTCCCTGAAAAAACCTATGTGTTCTTCTCACATGTCATAAAGGCGCAATCGTACAATATGCCCATGCTGAAACGATTGATGGACAAAGGTTGCACACTTATTGATTATGAAAAAATGATCGATGATAAGGGAAGGCGACTGATCTTCTTCGGCCGCTTTGCCGGTGCCGCGGGCATGGTGGATACTCTCTGGGCATTGGGTCAACGACAGAAATGGGAAGGCTGCGACACACCCTTCTCACGGATTATGCCCGCACATCACTACGGAGATACAACTTCTGCGAAACAGGCTTTGTGCGAGGTAGCATTTTTTATAAGCGCCGGAATTTCCTCAGCCATATCGCCCATTATAATCGGCATCTCCGGGTACGGTCATGTATCGCAGGGTGCTCAGGAAATGCTCAATTCATTTCCAGTCGAAGAAGTGCCTCCAGCCGTCCTTCCATCCCTTCGGGAATCAGGAGGCCGGAATGACCGGATCTATATATCCGTCTTCAAGGAAGAAGATCTGGTAGAACCCATTGGAGACGATCGTTTCGACCTGCAGGACTATTACGAAAACCCCGGTAAGTATCGCTCCGTATTTCATCGATACTGGCCATACATGACCGTATTCGTAAATGCCGTGTATTGGGATGAACGATATCCCCGAATGATAACAAAGAATGAATTGCATGAACGGGTCACCAGTCCCATTCGACCATGGCTGAAAGTGATAGGAGATATCAGCTGCGACATTGAAGGTGCGGTAGAATGTACGGTACGAGCCACAAGCACGGATGAACCGTTATACGTATATGATCCCATTCACGATTCGGCGATACCCGGTATCGCCGGATGCGGACCGGTCATAATGGCAGTGGATAATCTGCCGTGCGAATTCCCGACCGAAGCCTCAAATGAATTCAGCCGGGCCCTGTACCCTTTCGTGCCTGCAATAGGCAAAGCCGATTATGGAGATACGCTGGCCGGAAGCAATCTTCCCGACACTATTAAACGCGCCACGATTTTATGGAGAGGACACCTTACGGAGGAATACTCATATCTCAAGGATCATGTTTGATTCGATTCCGAATCGTCCGGCTACCCTGCGAATTGCGCGGAGAATCTTTTGAAGTACTTCACATCCACGAACCAACGGACTTGTAAAGGAGAGATAGACGCATGAAGAACGTTCTCGTTCTCGGTGCCGGTCTTGTATCCAGACCGCTCGTAAACTACCTGCTGGCCCAGGAAAATGTCTCTATAACCATGGCGTCACGGACTGTTTCGAAGGCTGAACGTATCTTGAACAATCATCCGAAAGGAAAAGCCTATCCGTTGAATATTAAATCACCGGAAGGACTGGATGATCTTATCAAGTCATCGGAAGTAGTCATCAGTTTGCTTCCGTATACGTATCATGTAGATGTCGCCAAACGCTGCATAGAATTCAAGAAACACCTCGTCACAACCAGTTACGTCAGTCCTGAGATGAGGGCACTTGACGGTCAGGCAAAGGATGCGGGAGTAATCCTTCTCAATGAACTCGGTGTTGATCCTGGTATCGATCATATGTCGGCCATGAAGGTCATAGAGACCGTGAAGAACGAAGGTGGTCGAATAGTCGAATTCAAATCATACTGCGGCGGTTTGCCGGCTCCGGACGATGACGATAATCCCCTTGGATATAAGTTTTCGTGGAGCCCGAGAGGCGTTATTCTCGCCGGGCGTAACAGCGCCAAGTTTATTGAGAATGGATCAGAACGATTCGTTCCAAATGATAAGCTTTTCGCCACGCACTGGCCTGTATATGCACCGGGAGTGGGTGAACTGGATGCCTATCTGAACCGTGATTCCACCGGGTATGTCGAGCTCTACGGTCTCGAAGGCATTCGAACCATGTTGCGTGGTACTTTGAGAAATTTCGGGTGGTGTCCCACTTGGCAGAAACTCGTTGAATTGAAGTATCTTTCGCTCGATCCACGCACGGATCTCGCGGGAAAAACACTGGCTCAGCTGACTTCTGAACTGGTCGATTCAAATGATGGTGAAACCCTTCGCCAAACGGTTGCCCGGACCCTGTCATTACATCATGACAGCAGAGAACTTCGGAACATGGCATGGATCGGCCTTTTCGACGAGATTCCAGTCGACGAGAAAGCCGAATGTTTCGTTGATGCCCTCTCGGCTCGACTTGAAGAAAGAATGCCGTATAAACCTCGTGAAAAGGACATGATCGTGCTTCTTCACGACTTCCTTGCGGAATATCCCGGACAACAGGAACCTCGTTCGATCAAGGCTTCCATCGTCGCCTATGGCGAACCCGACGGAGACTCCGCTATGTCACGAACCGTAAGCCTTCCCGCGGCTGTAGCCACAAAACTCCTGGTCGATGGATCTATTGACCTTTCAGGTGTTTACATTCCTACAATCGCGAAGCTCTACGATCCCATCCTCGCGGAATTGGAGAATCTGGGAATAACGGTCACAGAAGATTGGGGATCTTGATCTGACGGATCAGTTGGATCCGACTGATCCGCCTGATCCGACAGATTCTTCTGTCAGAGAACGTTTGAAAATTCGGCGGCCCGCGGGGACTACTCCGATTCGGGCCGCCCATTTTTTAGGGAGCCGTTCCTTTCGACCGATCACCAGATACCCGCCCGGCCGAAGCACCGAAACGATTGATTTCATAATGCATTCGCGTACGCGACCAGCCGCATAGGTAAGTACGGAATTTCTACAGAAAACAAGGTGAGCATTCCGAATGGGCGGATCCTGGAAATAATCATGACACACGAAGAGAACCTTGTTGAAAAATTCATCATCCAAGGAACTCTCTCGTGTTTCCGGCCAATACCTGAAATGCGCTTTGATATGTGGCGGGGTTGAGCGAAGCTCCGATGGATTCCACCTATTCCTTAATCCACGGTGAAGTACCGAAAGGTCGATATCACTGGCTACTATTCTGAATCGAATATTCTGTCCATCTTGTAATCGTGCATTAGACAATAACACGGATAAACTCAAGGCTTCCTGGCCGGAAGCGGATCCCACACACCATACATTCAGACAATCGCCCGGATCCATACGAGCAAGAATGGAGGGGATTACCTGATTTTCCACCGAATGGAATAGAGCCCGATTTCGCCAGAAACGGGAAATGGTAACACCGAGAAGACTCCGTATGTGCCGCTGTTCTCTCTGCGAACGCATAAGCAGCCCGGAATACTCTTCCCATGAATGGAGACCCAGCAGAGATGCCCGATGGGAAAGACGTCGTCGGATTACGGATTTATCATACCGCGTCCAGTTGTATCCAAGCGGAGGTAAAACTCTCCTGATGAATTCATTGTAGTTCATGGCGTATCCGGGGAAGTATTCGTTTATCCCTGGTAGACTCAAAACGTATCAAAGCAAGGGATCCACGGGAACGGACGCGAGGAGCTTTGATATAGCAATGGTCCGTCCCGATATACTTATGAGCCGACGTTCCTGGAGTTTCTTTAATGCCCGGCTTGTCGCCTCCCTGCTTGCCCCGATGAGTGCAGCAAGCTCCTGCCGGGAGATTCGGAGTTCCAGTTGTATTTCATCGCCGCGTTCTATCCCTTCTTTTCGGGCCAGATCAAGCAAAATCCTCGCGAGTCTTGATTCGACTTCAACAAAAGACAGCTCCCATATCAGTCGGTCCGCTCTCCGGATACGAGACGACATCAATATCAGCAGTCGTACTGCTAATTCGTTATCTTCATGCACCAGTGAAAGAAAATCCTCACGTGCGAGCATAAGAGTACGTGTTTCTTCTATGGTAATCGCCGTGGCGGATCGTTCGCTCCCGTCTATAAGCGTCATATCACCGAGAATCTCTCCCTCTCGCAGAATGGATAGTATAACCTCTCTCGCCTCTTCATCCTCGATGATTACCTTTATGGCACCCTTTTTAATCACGTACAGATACCCGCCCTGATCGCCCATGTAGAAGAGAACTTGTCCTTTGCGGAATACCCTTTCACGACATCGTTCTCCTATTCTCTGCAGCTGTTCTTCAGTCAGATGTGAAAAAATCCATGCTCGTGATAGGAGTTCTGAACGGTCATCATTCATGACGCTTATCCTGTGTGTATGTACTCCGGTGGCATCTCCCGATCGGTTTGAATTAGTATGCAATCAGAGCACGTGAGAACGCATGTCAAGAAACTATCCCGCATTTCTCACCGGGCTTTGTCGCGAGAGCATGATTAACGGAACTGTTATCATATAGTCTTCATTCGTCCGTCTTTCCGTTCTTTCGTTTCGCAGGGATTGCAGGTAAAAAAACAACGACCCCCGGCTCCTGGGAGCCGGAGGTCGTATGTACTATCCGAGAAACGGATTCTACCGCAGTACCACCAGATTTCTGGTCGCAGTCTGACCTGCGTGTTCTATCCGGCAGAGATAGACTCCATTGCTTACAGAAGAGCCTTCATCATTTCGGGCGTCCCAATGAAGTGTACCCGCGCCTGCGGACATCGGGCCATCCATGAGGGTCTTCACGCACCGACCGGAAAGATCATAAATCGCTAATCTCACATTCCCGTCAGACGGGAGATTGTAGCTGATCTCAGCCGTGGTTACAACAGGACTCGGGCTTGTCGGCGCCAGGTATAATCCCGTAGGCATTGGTTGCGCCGTGTCGCCGGATACCTGAGGTCCAACCATGATATACGAAGCATCATCAAGCGGATAGGTATGATGGAGATTCTCGTCGAACGGGATAAGTGTATAGTACACATCGCCCGCGGGAGCTTCCTCGTCAACAAATGTCAGATCCCATTCGCCGGTAACGCTATCCGGAACCACGATCCAGATATCCTCAGTGGGATACAGGAATTGCCCGTCCATATCCATGGGCACGCTGCCTCGACGGAGACCAACGAGATGAGCCATGCCATAGGTTGTCCGAATGATTCGAATACCGGACAGATCCTCATCCTCGGGATTTTCCCATGTAAGAGTAATGGGGCCGTTTTCTTCCGGACGCTGCGCCACGATGTTCGAGACAGGCCCGGGTGACGTAAAGTCAACAAGGCGTGTGAACAAAACGCGCGACGGGGCTAACCCGTCATACGTCTCATCCCATACAACGGCTGGACCGGTTGCGGGGACGTGTTCGACCAGCTTGGTCATTTTGACACCGATGCTATCGGGACGAAGGTTTACGTCCGACGCGCGGGTCCAGACCCATTCGCCGTCACGTTCCTGATCGAGACAGCCGATAAAAGCTTCAGGTTGGAAGTTGCTGCCGCCAATATCTGAGTACATATCACCATATCCCGTAAGCCATTGGCCGTTATAGTATTCGTAGGCCCGTGTGCTTACATAGAGACGATTGTCCTGGTCGACTCCGATCTGCGCATAAGAGCATAACTGGAGAAATGTTGAATCCGGATATACACCGTCCACATTCTCATAAATGCCGTCGGTACCCGGATAGATCATCTCAGGTTCGGACCAGTCGCCATATGTACCGTACACATGAAATAGGGGAGCGGCTACCGGAGCGCTGACCTGCTGATCGATCCAGATATATCCGGGATCGGCGTTCGTGGTCTGTGCATACAGGATATGGCAGACGCCGTCCGGACCCACGGTACATGATGCGTGAGTGATGTCCCGGTACGGATCTTCAATATTTCCGCCGTATTCAACGATCTCCGCGTCCATCCATGTATCCGCCGATTTATCGTAAAAATACACTACGAGATCACTGTACTCATCGCCACCGTCGCTATCAGCGTTATAATCCACGAGGTAGACATCACCACTGACCGGATCGGCACATCCCGATCCCCAGACAAGAAGAGTGTCCTGGGTGGCCCATGTCATATTCGCGGGATCCCAGGTTTCACCAAAATCAGTGGATGTAATCACCCTGTACCCGAAGTATGACGTAATACCGCCGCTGGCGTTACGCAGGAATTCCGACCAGCGAACAGTCACATTTCCCATATTGTCTACATGACATGTCGGGAAGTTCGATTCCGTTGCATCCAGGGTAGATACCATAACGGGATCGGTCCACGCAAACTCACCGGCGGGGAGTTTCGCATAAAAAACCTCGTAGGCATTACCCCCGAGATCGTGATCCTGATGCCACACGGCGTGAATCGTCCCATTGAGATCCTCGCAAAAATCGATACGACCGGCATCAGCCGCGGATTCACTTACCGGAACGGGATTGCTCCACAAGCCGAAGAAAACATCCCATGATGTAACCATCACCTCGTTATCACTCTCATTACCGGTTTCCCACCCTGCAACGAAAAATTCGTCACTGCCTGCCGCTACCTTACGGGTATTGTGCCAGCAGAGCGGACTTCCCTGTGCAATACTGGGGTAGCCGATATTCTGACCGAGTAGATAGACCCGCGCATCATCGGGGGGCTCGTTAGGTGATTGCGGAGTATCTTGTGGGGCGGAAGCCGAGGTTTGATCCGGAGCACCGGGAGCGGATCCACCACGAACGTCCTTATCCAGGGATGAGGGTATGGAAATCTTTCCAATACCCAGGGGGGCTTTGGCTTGACGGTACAGATCGGCATGTGAAACGCTCGCAAGAACGATAATCAAACCGATACAGACCATCCAGTCCAGTCTACGCAATGGTCACCTCCTTAAGGTTTACACCACTGTTGGATCCGCCCGAAGGCCGATCCACGTCACTACATTTTGTCGTATGCTCCTTGCAGAGCATATCGGATTCAAAGAACGCCAGAGATCTATTTAAGAGCCCGTCGATCGATCGCCCCGATCAGGTTCTCTTCGATAAAGACGATCTGAGGCAGCGTATATGCGCCCCGGAAAAGAAACGCGAAGTGTGTCTTTTTCCCTGCATTTTGTCAAGCTACGCATATCAATTCCTGATGTCTTTATTCCTCCTCATTCGCGGATTGCTTTTCGGCTATCAATTCGAATAACTCCTCAAACAGGGAATTCGGGATTTATCCCTAAGACAAAGGGACCGAGCAGATCACTCGGCCCCATAATCCCCATCGGTGAATCAGGTAATCGGATAAAATCAGATCACCATTTCAAATTCGCTAGCCCCGTGCCTCTTTCAGGCTGAAGACAAATGGAACGGCTACCCAAACGGCAACCGGTTTATCCCGCTGTTTCGCGGGAGTGAATACGCATTTGCGGGCGGCAATCTCGACGGATTTATGAAAGATCTCCGGTCCGGATTGGACCACGACATCATACACTTGCCCGTCGGTTCCGATAAGAAGCTGAGCAAGGACTGTCCCTTCGATCCCTGCCTGTTTTGCCAACTCCGGGTACTCCGGAGTCACATACCGGATAGGTTCAGGACGTGAATCGTAGGCAACGAAGGTACCAAATTTGGGTAATACCGGCGGCGGTTCCTCGGGTGGTGCGATATCCTCGTCGAGAACCGTCTCTTCGATGGTACTGTCCTCCGGGACATCTTCATCTTCCTCGGCCTCAACGGGTATCGTCGGACGAGGAACTTCCGTCTTCTGCTTCTCCGGTATCTTCATATCAACAGGCAATTCGATCGCTTCAACTTCCTTTTTGGAAAACGATCGCACTTTGATCTTGTATTCCGGAACAGACACCAGCCCGAACAGATGAATCAAGAGAGCAAGCAGTATACTCCTCTTGAACAGGATTACCGCCTGTTGCCGGAGATCGAAAGTTTTTATGTCGGCCATGGCTCTAAACCTCCACTGGCCTATTTCTCCGTCGTCGTTGCAAACTGAACTCGAAATGCCCCGGCCAGTTGGCATCCCTCCAATACATCGTTTACAACATTATACGGAGCCAATGCATCGGCACGGATACCTACGATAATAGCCGGATTGCTTTGTAAATCGCTATTCAGTATCTGCGCCATCTTGAATGTGTTTACCGGCACATCATCTACGCTGACGGTACCGGCTCTGTTTATCCACACATGCCTCACATTCCTTCGCTTCTCCACTTTAACCGTCATCTCCGCTTCAGGGAGTGTAATTTTCAGTCCCTGTTCAGTTTTAAAGACGGTACTGACCATGAAAAAGATAAGGAGTAAAAAAGCCATGTCGGCAAGTGACGACGAAGGGATTGCGGCTTCTACCTTGGTTCGCTTCTTGAAGTTTCCCATGCGTGCCTCCTATCCCTCGTCCGGCTTCAACTGACCGAGTGTTATCCTGCGAGCATCGGCGGCGCGAAGCTCATCCAGCACGTCGATCATCGCGCCATACGGTGCATTCGGATCCGGCTTAATGCTGACGATAAGCTGATCATTGGCCTGCAGACTCGCCCGTACGAAGTTCCTGATCTCAGGAATCGCCATGGTCCGTTCTTCGTCCTGATGTTTCATCATAATCTGGTCTCTCCCGTAGACGATGAAGTACATCATATTACTCTTACGGATCTTGGCGATCTTTTCTACAGGTGGATTCGGTTCCGGGAGTACCAAACCCAATCCCTTTTCTTCTAGGAAATGCGTAGTAACGAGGAAGAAGACTAAGAGCAGGAAGGCAATATCAGCCATCGAAGAAGTCGGAATCTCGTCTGATGTCCTGGTCCTGCGTTTCAGCATTGACGACTCCTCGTTAAATCAATACGCCGCTGTCTGCAGTCGCCGGTTCGTCGTGACCTTTTTCAAGCGCATCGAGAAGATGAGCCGAACTCTCCTCCATGTCGAGGATGAGTGAATCTATACGTGTAACGAAGTAGTTGTGAAAAAGGTTCATGGGAATCGCTACCGCAAGACCGGAAGCGGTGGTTATAAGAGCAACCTTGATACCACCGGCAACGAGTGTCGCCTCAACTTCACCGGCAACTTCAATGGCGGCAAACGCCTGAATCATCCCGATAACGGTTCCGAGAAAACCGAGCAGGGGCGCAATGGTAGCAATCGTGGAAAGCCAAATAAGTCCTTTTTCAAGAAAAGCCATTTCCAAAGTACCGGCATTTTCGATTGCCTTGGAAACGGATTCAGGTCCCCGATGTACACGTCGTAGTCCTGCGAGCATGATCACCGCAATGGGTCCGCTTGATTTTTCGCAGACATTAATAGCGCCGTCGATATCGCCCTGTGTTATGGCATTTCGAAGCCTTTTGATGGTGCCGCGCGATGTGGCACCTGCACGGGTCAGTACAATGAGACGCCAAATAATTATCCCGATACCTATGATCGAGAAACCAAGTAGCGGCCACATGAGCTCTCCGCCGTCCTGGAACAGTTTGACCACGCCTATGCCTCCTTCCATGGGGTGCTAATTGGGATCTAGCAATACGGCCCCGGTGCGACCCCATAGGGCAGCTAGGGGCTTGCGAAGTAATACCAATGAGAAATCTCCGGTGATTTGCACGGACCGACCCCTGATGTCAACCCTTTTCACTGTACTAAATTGATAATCTTTACTCCAACGACATCTTGACCACAAGACGATTCCGCATTATCACCTTCGCTCATACCGACCATATGTATTATATGTCCACTTTATTTTACCCGATTGCGAACCACGAGGTTTCAAGACATGGATTCCGATCGGGTACTCCACGGTGATTGGAAAGGCGGAAACCGTGCGCATCAATATATGGGGTTCCAGAGGGACGCTGCCACGAGGTGGAATCCCGTCGGTATACGGCGGAAACACCCCGTGTATAACCTGCACTGCAAAGGATGGATCGCTTCTCGTACTGGACGCGGGTACCGGTATTTACCATCTGGGTCGGTATATTGAAGAAACATATGCAGAAAACTATCGTATGTTAATGCTTTTCTCTCATGTTCATTGGGACCACATTCAGGGATTTCCGCTGTTTTTTCCCGCATATCATCCGGAGACTCATATCATAGTTCATGGTGGTCCACCCGGCGGAGGAACCTGGGAAAACGCTTTGAGAGGCCAAATGAGAGAGCCATACTTTCCCGTACCGTTTTCTGCGCTCAAAGCACGGATATCCTTTACCGAATGGCCGAAAACTGAACCGCTCAGATCAGGTCCCTTCATGATGTTCCGCTCACCCACGAATCATCCCGGAGGAGGTTATGCATACCGTATCGATTGTGAAGGCAGGTCTATGGTCTATGCAACGGATACGGAGCATCCGGACAAAGGAATCGATCACGGACTTCTGACTCTCGCCAGTGGTGCGGATCTGCTTCTTTACGATTCAACATTCTTTCCCGAGGAATACCCGAATCATACGGGCTGGGGGCACAGCACATGGCTGCACGGGTGTGAGCTGGCACAGCAGGCAAACGTCGGTAAACTCATATTGTATCATCATGATCCGTCGCATGACGACGCTGCTCTTCAGAATATGGAAGCAAAAGCGCGGAAACATTTCATACATGCAACCGCGGCAAGAGAGGGTG
>Ga0272441_10006110_pt1 | contig 20436 bp, 25 predicted proteins | sample SSMProp6N_FD_193582 | JGI IMG/M metagenome (GOLD analysis project Ga0272441, IMG submission 193582) | Marine sediment archaeal communities from Little Sippewissett salt marsh, Falmouth, MA, United States - SSM-Prop-6N | ecosystem: Environmental > Aquatic > Marine > Wetlands > Sediment ...
AAGCATTTATTGGAGAATCTCAAGCAAGAAATAGGTATTCTTTTTATGCAAAAATTGCGAAAAAAGAAGGATACGAACAAATTGCTGAGATTTTTTCAATTACTGCTGAAAACGAAAAAGTTCATGCTAAGAGATTGTTTGAACATATACAAGAATTGAAACAAGGAGAAGAGATAGTAGTAGAAGCTTCTGCCCCCTTAGTTTATGGCAATACCACAGAAAATTTAAAATCAGCCATTGCTGGTGAGAATTATGAATATACTTCTATGTATCCAGAATTCGCTAAAGTAGCCGAAGGAGAGGGCTTAGATAAGATCGCTGCTCGCCTAAGAGCAATCGCTAAAGCAGAAGAACATCATGAGGAAAGGTATAAAAAGTTATTAGGACAGGTTGAGAATAATACCTTTTTTAAAAAACCGAATGAAGTTTGGTGGGTATGCAGGGAATGTGGTTATGTTCATTTTGGAGTAGAACCACCTGAAGTATGTCCATCTTGTGACCATCCAAGGTCATACTATCAATTTAAATGTGAGGAATATTAACATGACTCAAATAAATCAAATCTATAAATGTAATATATGTGGGAATATTGTTGAGGTTATGCATTCTGGGCAAGGAGAATTAGTCTGCTGTGGCCAACCGATGGAGTTATTGGAAGAAAAGATAAAAGATGAGGGCTCTGAAAAGCATGTTCCAGTGATTGAGAATAATAATGGATTGGTAAGAGTTAAAATAGGAGAAGTTCCTCATCCAATGGAGCAGGGGCACTATATTGAATGGTTAGAGATTATTGCTGATGGCAAGAATTATAAGAAACATTTTTCTGCAGGAGACAAGCCAGAATATACATTTGCAATTGAGGCAGAGAATGTTATTGCAAGAGTATTCTGTAATGTCCATGGGCTTTGGAAAATAAATTTATAGGTCGATAAAAATTCATATAGCAATATGAAAATTAGTTATTTAATAGGAAGATTAATAGCGTCTTTAGCTTGCGTATTTTTTCTTTGGTTCGTGCTTAGCAATTTGATAGAGGGTGGTAGCCCTACTTTATCGGGCGTGATATTAATGATTATCATATTGTGCTTGATCGTATCTACGATAATTTCTTGGTTTAGAGATGAGTTGGGAGCTATATTGTTGCTCATTTTTGGTATAATATTTTTTATATTTTCCTTGATTATTTCAGATATTTTTATAGCTATAGTTACGGGAGGACCATTTGTCTTAGCTTCAGTAATTCTTGGAGTGGCCAAGAAAGAAATTAGGTCTATTATTGTTCCTCCCAAAAGAGAAATTGTCTCTCAAGAATGATTAAAGATTGGCACAATCTCTCTTTGGATGTAATCCAAGAGGTTTTAGACACTAATTTTAATAAGGGCTTAACAAAAAGCGATGCTTTTGAGCGCGGGCAAAAATATGGGAAGAATATTTTACCAAAAGAAAAACCAATTCCTAAAATATCGATTTTTTTAGAACAATTTAAGAGTCCGTTGATATACGTACTTCTAATCGCAGGATTAGTTGTTTTATTTTTCAAAGAATATACAGATGCTATGGTAATTTTAGGAGCTGTAATTTTGAATACTATTATTGGTTTTGTCCAAGAGAATAAAGCTAATAATGCTTTGAGTAAATTAAAAAAAGTTATCAAACGAAAAACCAAAGTCTTACGGCAAGGAAATATCAAAGTGATAGATGTAGATGATTTGGTCCCAGGAGATATATTTTTTATTGAGCCAGGAGATAGGATTCCAAGTGATGGTAGGTTAATCAAGGGGAGTGATTTATATGTTAATGAAATGGCCTTGACAGGGGAGTGGATACCCACCGAGAAAAAACAAATTATTCTTTTGAAGAATACGAATATGGCTGACAGGGATAATATGGTCTATATGGGAACAATGGTCACTCAAGGCAAGGGAGTAGTTGTTGCCACAGAAATAGGGGAATCTACAGAGATAGGAAAAATAGCATCATTAGTAAGGCAAGCTAAAGAAGAAAAAACTCCTTATCAAAAAAAGTTGAGTGGTTTTTCTAAAAAAGTAGGAATTTTAATATTCATTATTTCTTTAATAGTTTTTATATTAGGAATACTAGCTGGAGAAAATATATTAGATATGTTTACTACTGCTGTGGCTGTAGCTGTGGCAGCTATTCCTGAAGGGTTACCTGTGGCCATGACAGTTATTTTAGCGCTGGGAATGCAAAGATTATTACGTAAACAAGGATTAACCAGGAAATTAGTAGCTGCTGAAACTTTAGGGAGTACAACCATTATTTGTACAGATAAAACCGCTACTTTGACTGAAGGCAATATTACTGTTACTAAAGAATATTTTAAAGATGAGTTATCAAAAGAATTGATTCCTAAAATGTCTATGCTTTGCAATGAAGCATATATGGATGATGGAGTAGTGAGGGGTCGCCCTACTGAGAAAGCACTTATGCTGTATGGGATTGGCAAAGGGCACAATAGAACTGATTTAGAGATTGAGTTGCCCATTATAGATGAATTACCATTTGATAATGAGGCGAAATATTTAGCTACTTTACACAAATGTAAAGATAAGAAATTATTGTTTGTAATTGGTGCCCCAGAAAAGATATTAGAGGTTTCAAAAGGAGATAATAAGGGATGGATAGAAACATTAAATAAATCAGCCTCTCAAGGATTAAGAATGATTGGTTTCGGCTATAAATATATAGATGAATCTAAAATTAATGAAATTAATGATTTAGAATTTACAGGGTTTTTAGGATTATCAGACCCTGTTAGAAAAGACGTTAAAAAAGCGATTAGAATAGTTAAGAAAGCAGGCATAAGAGTGTGTATGATTACTGGGGACCATAAATTAACAGCCCAGGCAGTCGGCAAGGAGACAGGAATTGGTGTTACTGCTATGGAGGGAGAAGAAATAGATGAATTAGGAGATAGAGAGCTTTCTGAAATAATTGATAAAGTCAAAATTTTTGCAAGAGTGGAACCGCGTCACAAATTACGAGTCATCAAAATATTACAACAAAAAGGTGAGATAGTGGCCATGACAGGAGATGGTATAAATGATGCGCCAGCTCTTAAAAAGGCAGATGTTGGAGTAGCTCTTGGTTCTGGCACAGAGGTTGCTAAACAAACAGCAGATTTAGTCTTATTAAATGATAGCTTTTCTATTATTGTTTCTGCCATTGAAGAAGGAAGGGCGATTCTAGATAATATCAGAAAAGTAATTACTTATCTTTTATCAGATAGTTTTACAGAAGTGATATTAATAGGCGGAAGTATGATTATTGCTAAACTTTCTGGTGTTAATTGGTTTTTGCCAATTACAGCTGTACAAATCTTATGGATTAATTTAGTAGAAGATGGTTTGCCTGGTTTGGCCCTAGCATTCGAGCCCAAAGATAAAGATTTAATGGATTATAAGGTTAGCAAAAAAATAAAACCACTTCTAAATAAAGAGATGAAGGTAATTGTTTTTGCAGTGGGCATTATTACAGATTTAATCTTGTTGGGGCTATTTTTATTCCTATGGTTAAAGGGAGCTGACCATGTATATATTCGGACCATGATATTTACAGCCCTAGGACTAGATTCTTTGTTTTATATCTTTTCTTGCAAATCTTTAAGAAAAGGAATATTGAAGACCAATTTATTTTCTAATAAAATATTGATTTTAGGATTAATTTTTGGTTTAATGGCCTTATCGGCAGGATTGTATATTCCGGCCTTAAATATAGTATTGGGAACAATGCCACTAGGCATTAATGATTGGATTATTATTGCCGGACTGGGATTGTTAGAGATTGTATTAATCGAAACAGTTAAGATTTATTTTATTGAGAAAAAGTAGTTTTATAAAGGAAAAGGCGACTGGAACACGGGGCTCCAATCGCCATGATGGGTTTCGGTTAGGAATACGTGGTGTAGTCCCGAGTTTGTAGCCATTCAAGGAGGGACCATCTGAACTCCACAAGGCAGTAGAAGGCGATGTAGAACGCAATGCCAGCGGAGATTCTTCCCACAAGGGTGTGTAGGGTCGTGGTTAAGCAGACAGTGCCCCAAGTAAGGGATAGGATTCCGGCGAAAGCGTGGAATACGGTTTTGATGCCCTTGCTCCAATCAATCCGCGCGGAAGTGATTGCGAGGCCGACCATGATTCCGACGAACATGCCGAGGATCGCATATGCCGGAGGAAGGCAGAAATAACCGCCGACGAATGTCACCACGAGTGTCCAGACCATAGAACATAGTGCGAACATGATTCCGTTCCTCCTTAGTCCCGAAGTTTATACCAAATTAAAATAATTTTTATAAAAAGTCAATGATTCTATACTTACTCTTATTCATAATTTCATGTTTGGCCTTAGCTAAATCAGGAACAATGGTTGTTAGGTCTTTGATTAATATTGCCCAATATTTAAATTGGAGAAAGTTTATTGTTGCTTCATTGATGATGGGCTTTGTTAGTTCTACGCCAGAATTATTTGTTGGGATTACCGCTGCCATTAATGGAAAATCTCAATTATCTTTTGGAAATATTATTGGTTCCAATATTCTTTTATTAACTCTAGTTATTGGAATATCTGTATTGTGGGGAGGGAAAATATTATTAAAAGGTAGATTCTTAGAAAAATCATATTTATATATGGGATTTTATGCTTTGCTTCCCTTAATATTAATGATTGATGGAGCAATCAATAGGATTGATGGTATTATTTTGATTATTTCTTTAGTATTTTATTTAAAACAATTGAAAGATATTCAGGGGAGGTATAAAAAAGAGCTTGGTAAAGAGGAGGAAGAACATAGATTCTTTAAAGATTTGGGCTTATTCTTATTAGCTATGGTAATTATGATTGCTAGTTCTCAGGGAATAGTATTTTCTGCCGGTAGATTGGCTTTACAGCTCAACCTATCATTAACCTTAATTGGATTATTGGTTGTTGCTATTGGGACTTCTTTGCCAGAGATTACTTTTGGCTTAAGGAGTGCTATGATGAATCAGAAGGAAATGTTATTAGGCAATATCTTTGGGTCTATTGTTGTCAATTCAGCCCTAGTGTTAGGCATTACAGCACTGATAAGTCCATTTAAAATATTTAATTCTAGTTTGTATATTACAGCATTAATATCTACGATTATTGTAGTAATATTATTTACAATCTTTTCTAAAACCCACGAGGCAGTTACTAGAAAAGAAGCAAAAATATTAATAGGTGTATATATCTTATATTTTTTAATTCAATTATTAATCTAGAAATATGAAAAAGTTTAAAGTAAATAAAGAAAGATGCATTGGCTGTGCTACATGTGTGCGATCTTGTCCTGGTAGCACAAAAATGGAAGAAGATAATAAGGCATCTGTAGTTGATAATGAAAAATTAGCCAAATGCGGCGGGACTAAAGTTTGTCCTTTTGGAGCTATTGAAGAAGAAAAAATATGAAAGTATTAAAGTTCGGTGCTACCTGGTGTTCTGGTTGTTTAATAATGAAACCAAGATGGCAGGAAATAGAAAAAGAAAATCCTTGGCTTGAAACAGAGCTTTATGATTATGATGGAAACCAAGAGGTTTTTAACAAGTATAATGTTAGCGATGATTTACCCTGCTTTATTTTTCTAGATGATAATGGTAATGAGTTCTTACGGCTTACTGGAGAAATAAGTAAGGAAAAAATATTAGAGATTATAAAAAAATGAAGAAAATACTTTTTATCTTGTTATTTTTATTAATTCCTTTTAGCATTTCTGCCCAACCAGAGATTGATTTTTTCTATAGTAAAACTTGTCATGTGTGTGCTGACATGAAGCCCTTTTTGGATGTTTTAGAGGGGGAGAATTGTGATTTAGTAATTAATAGACATATTGCCTCCCAGGAATCAGATTTATTAGAACAGCTTTATGAGGATTATAATGTTCCCACAACAGAGCAGGGGAGGGTTCCAATAACTTTTATTAATGGTAAATATTTTTTGGGCTTTAGTGACCAGGTGGAACAAGATATTAGGGACTATATAGACAAGGGAGAGGAATGTAATCCCGAAGATGAAATTAGGGACAATGTTAATTTTTTGGGCCTTACATTTAAGATAAATAAAATTGCCCCATTACCCTTGGCTATTATTTTAGGTACCTTAGATGGATTTAATGCTTGTGCTATGGTGGCCTTGGGCTTTTTATTAACTACTTTAATAGCTACGGGAATCAGAAAAAAGGTATTGTTGATTGGGGGAACTTTTATTCTGGTTTCAGGTATTGTATATTTCTTATTTATTTCAACATGGCTTAATCTTTTCCTTATATCCAAAAATTTAGATGTGATTACTTTAATAGCGGGGGTAGTAGTTATTATTTTTTCTATTACTTTATTTAGGGAATATATACATGGAATTATATGCAAGATATGTAGGGTTCCAGGAAAACAAGATAGTGCGTTTACTAAAGCTCAGAGGAAATTATTTAATAAATTAAAAGATTTAACAAAAAAAGATATTTCTCTGTTCTGGTTATTGATAGGAGTGACTTTAATAGCCATAGGAGTTAATTCAGTAGAGCTAGTTTGTTCATTTGGTTTTCCGGTAGCTTTCACTAAGATTTTGACTAATATGAACCTTACAGGATTTTCATACTATTTTTATCTATTGGTCTATATTCTTTTTTATATGATAGATGATTTTATTATATTCCTGATTGCTGTTTTTACATTAAAAATTACTGGAGTAAGTGAAAAATATCTTAAAGCAATAAAATTAATATCAGCATTTGCGTTGCTGATATTGGGGTTGATACTTTTAATTAAGCCGGAAGTTTTAGCGATGTTGTAAGAAGCGCGCCCGTACGCGAGTGGGCCGTACGGGCGACAGTGATCTAGAGCATGAGATGCATCTCGTGGGATGCTAGTCTTCCTCCCTGCGTGTCGTAGAACACGACAGTGAAGTCAATCTGGAAACGGCCTCCTCCTTGGCTGAAGGGTAGATATAGGATTGCCGTCTCAGCGAAAGCAGCCCCGAGTTCCCGATGGAATCGCACGTTTTCCGCTAGGTTGCCCTGAAGATCTTCAGAGCTTTCGAATCCATAGAAGGACACCTGATGAGAGAAGTCATTGAGTCCCTCTACACGCTCGTCTTCGATCCAAGCAATTATCTGCACTCTGATCACCTCGCTGATATTATATCACACTATATTTAATAGTCAAGGCCTTGACAAGTTTTGATAATGGGTATATATTCATAATAAAGGTCATTATAAATAAATTATTTAATATTATGCCTAGATTTGACGGTACTGGTCCTGAGGGCTATGGTCCTCGCACTGGAAGAGGGTTTGGACGTTGTTATCCAAGGATTAGAAGATTCTTTACTCCTAATCTAAAAGAAGAAGAAAAAATTCTTGAAGAAGAATTAAAAGAAGTGAGGAAAGCTCTTAAGGATCAAAAAAAGTAAAAAAGAAGGCCCTTACGAACCGCTCCTTCTTACGAAGGAGCGGGGAGGACCTTCTATAATCAAATTACTATAATATCACTAATATGCCAAGACCTAGAATGCATAGAAGAATAGGACATCGTCATTGCAGGAGATTTTATAAGCCACAGGGGATACCAATGACGCAATTAGAAATAATAAATCTTACATTTGAAGAGATGGAGGTTTTGAGATTAAAACACGTTAAAGATTTAAATCAAATTGAGATTGCTGAGAAAATGAATACTTCACAAAGTACAATACAGAGGATTTTATCTAATGCTTATGATAAAATATCAAAAGCATTAATTACTGGGAAAGCAATTGAAATTAAAAACTAATTACATTTTAATAATATTAATTCTGTTGAACATATTTACATGGTCAGCAGTTTTCTATTATTCAAGCATTAATTATGAAGTCTGTTTTTTAAATATAGGGCAAGGAGATAGTATTTTGATTAAAACTGAATTAAATCAACAAATAATTATAGATGGAGGACCTGATGATTCAGTGTTAGCCAGACTAGAAGACCATCTACCTTTTTGGGACAGAACAATTGATTTAATTATATTAACTCATCCAGATAAAGACCATTTATTTGGGTTAAATGAGATTTTAAAAAGATATAAAGTAAAAAATATTTTGCACACTGGAGTAGAGAGTGATACTCTTTTATACCAAGAATGGAAGGAGTTAATTGAAAAAGAAAAAGCTAATATCTATATTGCTCAAAAAGGAATAACGATTGGGGATTTAGAAGTTATTTATCCTTTTGAAAGTTTAGAAGGAAGAGAGATTTCGGATTTAAACGATTCTTCAATTGTTATCAAGCTACAAAACAAGATTCTTTTCACAGGAGACGTTACTTCTAAGATAGAGGCATTATTAGAAGATATAGATGTGGATATATTGAAATTAGGTCATCATGGCAGTAAATCATCTACATCTTTTGAAGTATTAGAAAAAACCACACCTGAAATTGCCATTGTGTCTGCGGGATTAGAGAATCCATATGGGCATCCTTCTGATGAGGTCTTGGCAAGATTAGATGAATTTGGTATAAACATATTACAAACAAGTAAATTAAATGATATATGTTTCATCCAAAACAAGAACGAACACTTTTACTTATTAAACCAGACGGAGTAAAGAGAGGATTAATAGGTGATATTTTGACTCGCATAGAAAAAAGAGGGTTAAAAATAGTAGGCCTTGAGATGTTCTGGGCTTCTGAAGACCAGATAGATGGTCATTACCCTAAAGATGAAGAATGGATGACGAAAATAGGTCAAAAAACAGCCAAAAGCTATGAAGAATTTGGATTTGATATGAAAAAAGAGTTAGGGACAGATGTTCCCCTAGAGGTGGGCAAAATGGTAAGATCATGGCTAATTAAATATTTGGCCTCTGGGCCTATTGTAAAAGTAGTTATCGAGGGAGTTAATGCTATTGCTATGGTAAGAAAAATATCTGGTCTGACCGTGCCCTCAATGGCTGAGATGGGAACAATTAGGGGAGATTTATCAGTAGATGACCCTACTGCTGCCAACAGAGACAAAAGAGCTGTTAGGAATTTGGTGCATGCGTCTGCAGATAAGAAAGAAGCTGACCATGAATTAAATTATTGGTTTTCTGCAGAAGATATATTTGATTACAAGAGAGCAGAGGATGATGTGATATAGGAATTAAGAACCGCCGTGAGGCGGTTTTTGAATTGGGGCGAGGGCCGGGGCGAACCGGCCCTCTGATCTGTGTCGATTTCTTCGCACCGATCAGGAGGTCTGAGATGCATGAAGAAGAGGAAAGAAGAGGTGGTTTGGACCTTGAGTTGGCCCGAGCCGAAGCTCGGGCTAGAACCAGTTATCCCAGTCCCAACCCATTGTGCCACCTTCCTTTCTCGATACCAGACCAAGTCCAGTATAGTATAATAATACATTTGACACAGCCCTATCTTTGAAGCTAAACTAAACAAGGACCCTGTCATTCTGGAGTCTATTTTCCGGCACAAGTTTTCGTGGGGAATCCAAATCAGAGTAGTCTGCGGGCTGCTCTTGAGGACAACCATTTTGTCAACATTCCCGGAAAATCAACCAGGTGCAGGGTCTATTGAGTATGAGTATTTATTTAGACAATGGTTCAACTACACAAATAGACCCAAAAGTACTAAGGGCAATGCTTCCATTTTTAAAAAGACAATATGGAAATGCTTCTTCTATGTATCGATTGGGTCAGAATGCTAAGAAAGCCATTGAGAAAGCAAGAAAACAAATAGCAGATAAATTAGAGGTTAGTTCTGGGGAAATATATTTTACCTCTGGGGGGACGGAGAGCAATAATATGGCTATCAAATCTATCGCTTTTAGTAATAGAGATAAGGGCAATCATATCATTACCACTAAAATAGAACACAAGTCCATTATTAATGTTTGTAAATGGCTAGAAACGCAGGGCTTTGAAATAACATATTTAGATGTTGATAAGAATGGATATGTCCAAGGATTGAGAAATGCGATTACAGATAAAACAATATTAGTCAGCATTATTCATGGGCACAATGAGTTTGGTTCTGTCCAAGATTTACAGGAAATTAAAAGCATTTGTGGAGATATATATTTGCATACAGATGCTTGCCAGAGTTTTATGAAAACAGAGGTTAAGCATGCAGATTTAATTACCATTAATGCTCATAAGATTCATGGGCCAAAAGGCGTTGGTGCACTATATATCAAAAAAGGGGTTAATATTGGAGCATGGCAACATGGGGGAGGGCATGAAAGAGGAATGAGATCCGGTACAGAAAATGTTGCTGGCATTGTGGGCTTTGGAAGGGCAGTGACATTGAGTCCTAAGATAAAATACATTAGAGAATTAAAAGAATATTTTATTGAACAATTAAAAGATATTGGGAAGATAAATTTATCTAGGGATTTGCCCCATATAATTAGCATTACTATTGATAAAATAGAAGGAGAATCTGTCGTGGGCATGTTAGATATAGATGGAATATTTATTTCTACTGGCTCTGCGTGTAATTCTAATACCCTAGAAGCTAACCAAAGCTTATTAGCCATTGGTCTAGAACCACAAGAAATAAATAGTAGCATTAGAATTAGTTTAAGTAAGTTTAATAACAAGAAAGAAATTGATAAATCAATAAAAGCATTAAAAGAAAATGTTAAAAAATTAAGAGATATTTCACCCTTATGATGTATTCTAAAAAAGTCTTAGATTTATTTAAAAATCCAAAAAATGTAGGAAAAATGAAAGATTACGACGGTATGGGTCAAGTGGGAAATCCTCGCTGTGGAGATATTATGCATTTATATATTAAGGTAAAAGATAATATCATTACTGATATTTCTTTTGAAACTTTTGGTTGTATCGCAGCCATTACTTCCAGTAGTGTTATTACTGAAATGGTAAGGGGCAAGACAATTGAAGAAGCTCTTAAAATTACCAAAGATGATGTAATGAGAGAATTAGATGGTTTGCCACCCATTAAGATACATTGTTCTATCCTAGCTTTAGATGCTTTAGAAGAAGCTATTAATGATTACAAAAATAAACAATAAAGTAGTATTGGGAATGTCTGGAGGAGTGGACTCAAGTGTTGCTCTTTTTCTTTTACAAGAGCAGGGCTATAAAGTGATTGGAGTGACTCTAGATTTTGGCTGTAATCACAAAGATGCTATCAAAATAGCTAAAGCCAATTGCAAAAAATTCGGATGTAAACATTATGTTCTGAACTCTAAAGATGTTTTTAAGAAAAATGTAGTTGATTACTTTCTCAATGAATTGAAAGGGAATAAAACCCCTGATCCTTGTGTGATGTGTAATCGTTATGCAAAAATAGAAACATTGATTTCTTTTGCCAAGAAGAAAAAAGCTAAGTATGTAGCTACTGGGCATTATGCAACTATAAGGAATGGAGAATTAATCCAATCTTCAGATAAAGATCAATCATATTTTCTTTGTTTATTAAGAAAATCTCAATTAAAGAAATTAATATTTCCAATTGCTGGTTATAGTAAAGAGAAGATTTATTCTATTGCCAAGAAGAATAAAATAAAGTATTTGGTAAGAGAATCACAAGATTTGTGTTTTACTGATGATGTTAATTCTTTTATAAAAAAACACTTGGGTTTTACTAAGGGAAATATTACAGATAAAAAAGGAAATATATTAGGTCAGCATAATGGAATATATTTCTATACTATTGGCCAGAGAAAGGGGATTAAATTACCAGGAGGGCCATATTATGTTTTGGGTTTTAAAAATAATGACGTTATTGTGACAAGAGATGAAAAAGACCTATATACTAAAATAGTTAAATTAAAAAACATTAATTTATTAAATAAACATATTCCAAAATTTATTTTAGCGAAAGTTAGATTCAAGCAGGAATTATCTGAAGCCAAATTAGATTTAAAGAACAAACAATTAATATTTAAAAAATCCCAACGTGCAGTTTGCCCAGGACAAATAGCAGCTTTTTATAATAAAGATATTTGTTTTGGTGGGGGAATAATAGTATGAATGAATGTATATTTTGTAAAATAGTTAAAGGAGAAATTCCTTGTTTTAAAATATTAGAGAATGATAATTTTATGGCCATCTTAGACATTCAACCTAATTGTGAAGGTCAGACGCTAGTGATTAGTAAAAAGCATTATCCAAGCTATGTGTTTGATTTGCCAGAAGATGTATATCATGAAATGTTAGATTTTATTAAGTTGGTTATAGATCTGTTAAAGAATAAATTACAAGTACAAAGAGTTGGTATGATAGTAGAGGGCATGGGGGTCAACCATGCACATGTCAAGCTTTATCCAATGCATGGATTGAGTAATGAATGGCAAGCAGGCGAGAAGCAAGAAGAAAAATTTTATAAAACATATCCTGGATTTTTGACTTCAGCCACAGGAATGAAAGCAGATGTCGATGAATTGAAAAGAATTTATGAAAAACTATTGACAAAATAGATATAGTGTGTTATCATATAAATGTACGAATAGTACATTTTACAAAAACGGTTGCTCCTGCCCTCCGGGAGCAACTGGGAGCGAATCAGAGATGGTTCGTTCCCAGTTGCCTCTGAGAGAGTAGAGAGATGACCCGCACGGGGAGAGGTCTGGCGTAGATCTCCCCCCCTCCCCTTATTTCCTGAGCATCGAACGATAGTTGGGTGTTGAGGGAACAAAGGGGAGGGATGTAAGATGTCTATGAAACACGGGCAACTTGCCAGTTGCACCATTGCTCAGGGAGTTGTTAGGGCGATTGAGGGTGAAGGATTCCGGCTTGCTGGAGTCAGTCGACCGAATCGGTCGGTACCTCGTCCACGACAAACCTGTGGCAACACCATCGGTGATCGGTTTGAGTCTTCGAAGAGACCTTGCCGGATCAATTCTCACAGGAGATGATGGTCAGGAGGGCATCGGAGCGTTAGCTCCGGTGCCCCCTTGAACACAAAAACCGCATTTTGCGGTTTTTGTGTTATAATCAACGCATGAAAAAGTTTTTAATATTTTTATTAATTCTGATAATCATCATCATTATTATTCTCTTTTGGCCCGAACCAGAGAAAGGAGAGATTATAGAAACTATCCCTGAATCAGATTGTGAGATAACAGAAATGACATATTATTTTTCTGATTTATGTGGAGTGTGTCAGAGAGTTAATCAAGATAATAGTATTGATATATTAAAAAATTTGGGAGTTAGAATAGAAATGATTGATGTTAAAAAAGGAGTTATCCGTCATCAATTCGAAGGGATACCAACATTTATAATAAATGATGTCGTATATAGTGGTTATATGACTTTTGAGCAGTTGAAAGAATTACTTGGGTGTAACTAAAAAACAGAGCGGTTACTCTGTTTTTTGGTTTAAGCTGATTTTTGTAAAGTTTTTCTACATTTAGTACAGGCCTTTACTCTGCTTCCATCAGGTAAAGTAACCCATTGTAGATTGGGCTTTATTTTTCTTTTAGGAGAAGGATTATACTTAGACATTAGTTTATTATATTTCCTTCCTATAATTGTTCCTCTTTTACAGATTGCACATTCTCTTGCCATAGATTTTCTATTAAATTTATGTGTTGTGATTGTAAACTATTTTTTTTATTTTTGCAAGTTGATGTTGACATTTTAAGTTATAATTTGCAGTATATGATTAAGGAGGTACTCATGGCACTTCGTGGAGGAAAGACCTTCCAATTGGAGGGTACCATTGTCGGGGAGGTGCTCGCAAGGGCGAAGACATTCCAGAATGATGAGATTCGTGTGGCGGTCGAAGTAGCGCAATCCGATAGATTCTCGCCCGTATTCATCGAGGTCAAATTCATGATTGGATATCGAGCCGAAGAATTCATCTCGCGAATGCTCAGGGATCCCCATGTCAGGAAAGGTTTACATGAGCGCTGGCACAAAGTCGTTTTCTTTGGTGGTGAGCCAGAGGATGACGAAGTTGTGCTCCGTCAAGTTGTCTCGCCTCCGATCTCTCGCACTCGGGACTTGGTTGCCGAGGCACTTGAAGACATAGGGGGTATCTTCTTTCGCCCCTGGCCATCTTGAAGGAGATACAGTCGGCCGGGGAAGGTCTCTAGCCAGAGCCAACCACACCAAGGGGAGGGGACGGGTCGAACACGACCCGTCTTTTCTTTATTTAAATAATCTGTTATAATAATACAATTGCCAACCGCAAAGGAGGGGGTTATGGCAACAAATCCTACTGCGTTGAGTCATGGTAGAGTGGTGGTCTATACATGGCGCGCTCAAAGATCGGAAGGTGAAATCGAAGTAGAGCTTCACGGGGATGTTCAAGGTCGGGCAGAGAGATGCCTGGGACTACGCGAGGCCTTTGACGCAGGAATACGCTGTATCATGTGTGGGGGCTTCAGTACGGCAAAGATTAAGATTGCCTGGGACCCTCGGATGGATGGTGAAGAAGCAGCGGTTGATCGAGCGGTGGAGTTCTTCCTGAACTCTCCAATGGTGTAGCAAGATACAAGATTTCCGACGGGTGTGTAGATGCGCCCGTCTTCCTTTTATTAATTCAATTTGTTAAAATATTAATATGACTGGATTAGAAATAATAATATTTATAGTAATCTTTCTTTTTTCTGTAGTATTTCATGAATTAGCGCATGGGTATACTGCTTTATCATTAGGAGATGATACTGCCAAGAGGGCAGGAAGATTAACTGTAAATCCTATAAAGCATTTAGATCCCATAGGATCTATACTTTTGCCAGGGGTTTTAATATTAATAGGTTCGCCTTTTGTTTTTGGTTGGGCAAAACCAGTTCCTATTAATCCCTATAATTTCCAAGACAAAAAATATGGTAATGCTAAAGTAGCTGTTGCTGGTTCTATTGCTAATTTTTCTTTAGCAATATTGTTTGGATTGGCTCTAAGGTTTTTCCCTATATTATATTCTATTCAAGGAATAGGATATGTATTTCTTTTTATTGTTCAAATTAATTTAATATTGGGAATATTTAATTTATTGCCAATACCACCATTGGATGGTTCTCATATATTATTTACATTTATTAAAAACAGGGAAGCGAAGATATTTTTAATGAGATACGGAATATTGGTTCTATTTTTAGTCATTTATTTCTTCAGGCCCTATCTGTCTATGGCGGTTAGTTGGTTGACTGGGACGATTGTTGGGTTTTAAGGTATTTGACAACATTTCATTAATTTGTTAAATAATAGTAGCGCTAAGCGCAGGTTTTTTTAATAAAAAGAAATGCCTACAATTCATCAGTTAATAAAAAAGAATAGAAAGAAATCTAAAAAGAAAAGCAAAGCCCCTGCAATGGGTTTTAGTTTTAATACATTGAAAAACAGACCCAAAAGGCACCCGTCTCCATTTAAGAGAGGAGTATGTGTTAAGGTTTTTACAGTAACACCTAAAAAACCGAATTCTGCTTTAAGGAAAGTAGCTAGAGTTAGATTAAGTAATGGCATGGAAGTAAGCGCCTATATCCCGGGAGAGGGACATAATTTGCAAGAACACTCTGTTGTAGTAATTAGGGGCGGTAGAGTGAAAGATCTTCCCGGTGTAAGATATCACGTTGTTAGGGGAGTGTTAGATACTGGTGGAGTAGAAGGAAGAAAACAATCAAGAAGTAAGTACGGAGCAAAAAAGAATGTCTAAGTATAAAAAACATATTATTGAACCAGATGCTAGATATAATAATGTAGTTGTTTCTAAGTTGATCAACTATATTATGGAAAGAGGAAAGAAAACCATTGCTACAAGAATAGTATATGAAGCATTTGATATTATTAAAGAAAAAACTAAAAAAGACCCCATTGAAATCTTTGAGAAAGCCATTCAAAATACTTCTCCTGTGTTAGAAGTAAGGAGTAAGAGAATAGGTGGTGCTAATTATCAAGTGCCTATGGAGGTTTCAAAAGACAGAAGGATTGCTTTATCTTTTCGTTGGATTATTGCAGCCGCTAAAAAAGGAAAAGGAACAATGAAAGATAAATTGGCAAAAGAATTAATTCAAGCTTCGAACAATGAGGGAGAAGCTATTAAAAAGAAGGAAAATGTTCACAGAATGGCTGAAGCTAACAAGGCCTTTGCACATTTTGCTTGGTAATAATATATGTCTAGACAATATCCTATAGAAAAGTATAGAAACATTGGTATTATCGCTCACATTGATGCGGGTAAGACCACAGTAAGTGAGCGTGTTTTATTTTATACTGGAATTTCACATAAAATAGGTGAAGTACACGAAGGTGCCGCGATTATGGATTGGATGGAGCAAGAAAGGGCTAGGGGAATTACTATTACTTCTGCTGCAACCACTTGCTTTTGGCATCCTTTAGAAGATGGTCAAGATAAAAAGAATCAACATAAGTTTAATATTATTGATACTCCGGGACACATTGATTTTACTGCTGAAGTTCAAAGATCTTTAAGGGTTTTAGATGGCGCAGTGGTAGTCTTTGATGGTGTTGCTGGTGTAGAAGCTCAATCAGAGACAGTCTGGCATCAAGCTGATAAGTTTGGAGTTCCTAGAATTTGTTTTATTAATAAATTAGATAGAATGGGAGCTTCATTTGAGTATAGTTTGGGTACTATATATGAAAGATTAACTCCAAATGCAGTTGCTATGCAAATTCCTATTGGAGCAGAATCTAATTTAGAGGGTGTCATTGATTTAATAACAATGAAGGCCTATAAATTCGAAGGCCAAATGGGTGAAAAAGTAGAGATTGTAGACATTCCTGAGAATATGAAAGCACAAGCAGAGGAATGGAGGGGTAAAATGTTAGAAAAAGTAGCTGCTGAGGACCATGATTTATTAGAGAAATATTTAGATGGTAAAGAGTTAGGGGCAGATGAAATTAGAAAAGCCGTAAGACAAGGAACAATTGCTAATAATTTGATTCCTGTATTTTGTGGTTCTGCCCTAAAAAACAAAGCAGTTCAACCATTATTAGACGCAGTTATTTATTATTTACCAAGTCCAGTTGATTTACCTCCAGTAAAAGGGACCAACCCTAAAACCAATGAAGAAGAAATTAGGAATCCTGAAGACGATGAACCATTTTCTGGTTTGGCTTTTAAGATTGCCACTGACCCATTTGTTGGTGCTTTAACCTATTTTAGAATCTATTCTGGTGTTTTAAGAACTGGAGCAACATTATTGAATTCAACCACAGGTAATAAGGTGAGGATTGGAAGGATGGTAAGAATGCATTCTAATGATAGGGAAGAGGTAGAAGAGCTCTATGCGGGAGACATTGCTGCTGCCATTGGCTTGAAAGATGTAGAAACAGGTCATAGTTTAACTGAAATAGATAAGCCAATTGTATTAGAGTCAATCTCATTCCCAGAGCCGGTCATATCTATTAGAATTGAACCAAAGACTAAAGCTGACCAAGAAAAAATGGGTTTGGCTTTGAAAAAATTATCAGAAGAAGACCCTACTTTTAAGATTAAATCAGATGAAGAAACAGGTGAAACCGTTATGTCTGGTATGGGAGAATTACATTTAGAGATTCTTGTAGACAGAATGAAAAAGGAATTTAATGTTGAGGCAAATATTGGAAGACCACAAGTTGCCTATAAGGAAACAATTACCGCTGAAGCAGAACAAGAATCTAAATACATTAAACAATCAGGTGGTAGGGGACAATATGGTCATGTCAAGATTAGATTAGCTCCCAAGGAGCCAGGCGAAGGGTTTGAATTTATTGATGAAATTAAGGGTGGAGTTATTCCTAAGGAATATATTCCAGCTGTTAGAAAGGGCATTGAAGAGGCAATGGCTAAGGGTGTATTGGCTGGCTATCCAATGGTTGATATGCAAGTTGCTCTATACGATGGAACTTTCCATGAGGTTGATTCTTCTGAAGCCGCATTTAAGATTGCTGGTTCCATGGCCTTGCAAGAAGGAACCAAAAAAGCAAAGCCAGCTTTACTGGAACCAATTATGAGAGTTGAAGTGACTATACCCTCAGAATTTTTTGGAGATATTGTTGGTGATTTGAATTCAAGAAGAGGTCGAATTAAAGAAAGTTTTGACAGAGGACAAATGAAAGTGGTAGAGGGTTTTGTGCCATTATCTGAGATGTTTGGATATGTTACTGCCTTAAGGTCAATGACACATGGAAGAGGTGGCTCTACTCTAGAATTTAGTCATTATGAGCAAGTCCCTGGTAATATTACGCAAAATATTGTAGAAGGGAAGCAGAAGTAGTTTTACAAGAGAAGAGGCGATTGGAGCACGGAGCTCCAATCGCCAGGGACTTCGGTTAGAAGTACACGGTGTAATGCTGTGGTCGTCGTCTTTCCCAAAGAGACCAGCCAAGTTCCACGATGCTGTAGAGCGCAATGTAGAGCGCGATGCCAGCGGAGATTCGGCCCCCCACGGTGTGTAGCGTCGTGGTCAGACAGACGATGCTCCAAGCGAGTGACGAGGTCCCAATGAGAGCATGGAAGAGCACCTTGATGCCCTTGCCCCACCCCCTTCGCGCGAAGATTGCGAGGGTAATCGCGATTCCGACTATGAGACCGAGGTAGTAGTATGGGTCAGAGTGGTCGAGGTATTGGGTAGCCCATATCAATAGAACTACCCAAACGACATAGAATATTAGTCCCACGAGTAACCTCCTTGTGTACGTATTCCGAAGCTTATATCAAACTAGAACAATAAAAACAAAAAGTCAATATGAACATACAAGAATTAAAAAAAATCTTAGATAAAGAAAATGCTAAGATTATAATAGTTGAGGATGGAGTTCCTGTTATGGTAGTTTCTAGATTTGAGAGTCAAGAAAAATTACCACTTGACAATTCTAGACAAATAGAAGATACTCAAAACACAGAAACTCTTACTCAGGAAGAAGTTTCCAATGATGAGCTCACTGTTGATGATTTGCCGTTTTAATGGTAATCTGATAGTGATCTCTAATTAGGGGTTGACTTTTAAAATTATTTTATTAATATACGTAATAATTAATTAAATTAATAAATATGGCAGAAAAAGAAAAATTCGAAAGAAATAAACCTCACTTAAATGTGGGCACTATTGGTCACGTTGACCACGGAAAGACTACTTTAACAGCCGCTATTTTACATGTTTTAAATAAAAAGGGTAATAAAGTAAGTCAAAAAGGAATCGACCAAATTGATTCAGCTCCTGAGGAGAAGGAAAGAGGAGTAACAATTAATATTGCTCATGTTGAGTATGAGTCTGATAAAAGACATTATGCTCACATTGATTGTCCAGGACATAGTGACTATATCAAGAATATGATTACTGGTGCTGCTCAAATGGACGGTGCAATCTTAGTAGTGTCAGCCGTTGACGGTCCAATGCCTCAAACAAGAGAGCATATTCTTTTAGCAAGACAAGTTGGTGTACCAGCTATTGCTGTTTTCTTGAATAAGACTGATATGGTTGATGACCCAGAAATGATTGAATTAGTTGAAGCAGAGGTAAGAGATTTGCTAACCAAATATGAATTTGATGGAGAAAAAGCTCCAATAATTAGGGGTTCTGCATTAAAGGCATTGGAAGCTGGTTCAGCTGATGATGAAGCTGCCAAACCAATTGTTGAATTAATTGAAAAAATTGATGAATTTTTCCCAGAGCCAGAAAGACCAGTTGATAAACCATTTTTAATGGGTATTGAAGATGTCTTTACTATCGAAGGTAGAGGAACAGTTGCTACTGGTAGAATTGATAGAGGTATTGTAAATGCTGGTGAAGAAGTAGAATTAGTTGGTATCAAGGATACTGTTAAGACTACAGCAGTTAGTGTTGAAATGTTTAACAAGATTTTAGACGAAGGTAGAGCAGGTGATAACGTTGGTATATTAGTAAGGGGCTTAAAGAAAGAAGAAGTAGAGAGAGGACAAGTACTTGCTAAGCCAGGAACAATTACTCCACATACAGAATTTGAGGCAGAAGTTTATGCCTTGACCAAGGAAGAAGGAGGCAGACATACACCATTCTTCAAGGGCTATAAGCCACAATTCTATATCAGAACCACTGATGTAACTGGTGATGTAGAACTTCCTGAAGGCACTGAAATGGTAATGCCTGGAGATACAGCAAATCTAAAAATTAAATTGATTGTACCTATTGCTCTTGAAGAAAAGCAAAAGTTCGCTATCAGAGAAGGTGGTAGAACAGTAGGTGCTGGAATTGTAACCAAGATAATTAAGTAGATGATTGAATAGTTCTTTACAAAGATGCCTACTAAAAAAGAAAAGACAGTTGCACCTCCAAAAATTAGAATCAAGCTTAAAGCTCATGATAATAAGGTTTTGGATAAAAGTGCAAAACAAATAGTAGAAACTGTAGAAAGGTTTGGTGCTAAAGTGTCAGGACCAATACCATTACCCACAGAAATACATAAATATACTGTTAACAGGTCAACCTTTGTTCACAAAGATGCCAGGGAACAGTTTGAGGTTAGGGTTCACAAGAGATTGA